>WNFC01009936.1_pt1 | contig 16042 bp, 25 predicted proteins | sample 5400541 | NCBI WGS metagenome assembly WNFC01 (sample SAMN13153342, study PRJNA577476) | soil metagenome | isolation source: 120 cm saprolite under Douglas fir tree site 2 hole 2 replicate 1 | place: USA:California | collected 2015-04-18
CCCCCCCAATTCTGGCTCGCCTGTCCGGATGTGGCCGTGTTCGAGCGCTCGGGCTCGGGTCCGCTGTTTGTTGATCAAACCGCCCGCTCCAAATCAAACCCACGTGTTTCCGTCTTTTCGGTTGGGGGAGAGGCTGAGGGGGCCACAGCACGTAGGGGGGGGGAGGGAAGGATGGGTCCTAAACCCGGGCACTCACCGTTGGCTTCTTTCGGCGGTCAGCAGTCAGCAGACAAGGCACGTCTCGGGACATGCCGCTTCCCTTTCGCGTGAAACTCTCTTCCTGCAGCACGAGCACGAGAGCATGGGTGCTGCAGAGGAAGGGGGTACGCTTTAGCTGGCTGCCACTTTCCTTTTCCCCGCCCTCCTCCTCCACCTCTTTCCTCCCACAGCCAGCACTTCTCTCTGCCACGGTCGGAGCCTGCGCAAAGTGGCACGGGCGCACGGGGCACACGGGGTGGGGGAGGATGCAATTTTTTTTTAGAAATTGAACCTTTTTCCCCGTCAAGGAATTTTGGGCCCCGGAAAACGACGCAAAGCTGTCGTCTCAGATGGTTTGTTGTCGCACGCAACTACGCAGCCCCACCACCCCACTGTCAGTTCAACCCCAAAGCGACATCCCCGACGGGTGTTTCCTTTGGTCTTCTTCGAAGTCCCCAGGGTCATTCGTTCTCTATTAAATTGAAAACGAAAAAAAATTAAAGGTGGCAATATCGTGCTGGCGCTACGACTGATCCCCAAGTAGCAAGCCAGCCCACGCAACTGGGGTGCGATGGCAGGTAAGGACTGCCGTTCTTCTCTCGTCCCAGCGCCCAGCTAAAGTGCAGTGAGGGTTACGCGTGTGCCAACCAGCCAGGCGCGCGCCTTTCCGTGCCATGTCATTCTTCCTTCTCTTCCCTTATCTCCTCATATCCGCAAGGGAAAGAAAGTGCGCGACAGTAATGAAAAAAGCGTTTTTTCTTCCGAAAAGGATAAAACTCAAAGCGCAGTCACCGGTCTTTTGCGTCGTCCCCAGGCAAGTCAGGAATATCCGGTAAGTGAGACAGACGCACGATCGACGACGATAGGCTGTTAGATGGTTGGCGGTTGGCAGCTGGCAGCTGGCAGCCCTCCTCGCCAATGTCCAGGTCAGGCCGAGCCAGTGCCCTCTCGTACTCGTTCGCTCTCGTCATCACATCACAGCGCGTCTATCGACGTGCTGAGGGCCCACCACTGGCACGCCACTGGGCACCGGGATAAAGATATCGATTGACAAGGCGTTGCGATCACTGGAGGCAATCGTCCCTGCATCAGCCCCACATGCACACACTAGGATAGCGCACCCACTGCGCATTTTCCTATTTTTGTGTTGGTTTTTGTCATATCCGGGGCGCACAAAGGCAAAAAAATTTCTACCTGGAGGTTGCGGCGCGGCGGCGGCGGCGCCACCATCTTACCTTCTAGTCTGACCCTTTCCTAGGATCGTAATCACCACCGTCACGTCCTGGCGCCGGGAGGGGGGGAAAAGCCGGCTGACGGGCACCGTTGAGCTTCACCACCAGCGTTAACGCACTAAGCCATATCCACAAACATTTGGGTTCACACCGATCGGAGCGTGGTGACTCGCTTTCTTTTGTGTGTGTTTGTGTGTGTGTATAAGTAATACAGTGGTATATATCGCGTCATTGCTTATGCCGTGATTTCACCCACGGCCAGAAGCCTGGCAGATGGCATAGGCGTGCGTTTGTGTGCTGTGGGTGTGGTCTGTCCGAACTTTCCGAACGGGACCTCGTTTTATTACGGCAGTCGATCCATGACCCCACGTGACTTAATTTTTGCCTTAGTTGGCTGGATGACTCGGACGTAGCCGGGCTGCTTGACCACGGAGGTGTGGATGGGGATGGGGCCCTGGCACAGGTTCACCCGTCAGCCCCTGGTGCTTTTTTTGCGCTTTGTGGCTTTCGGGTTTCTCGTCAATGAGTGGACAATCATTGACCGTGGTTGTGGTCGGTTGCTGGCTTTCAATAATGACAGGCCCTGCCACAGTCACACGACCAGAGGGGGTATGGCTTACTTGGTAGTGCGCCCTCCTCCGCCTGCCCAAGTAGTAGAAATGCTGCCGAGTTTTTCTCCTTCCATCCATCAAATCAAACCTTTACTTTCTTTTTTTTGAAAATTCGACGGCGGGTGTCCCATCATCAGCTGCTTGAACTTACTTACTTTCAACGCACACACGCTACGCACGCACTGCGCGATCCGCAGCCACCACTTTCAGCACGCCGAGTCGTTCATGTCAAACTCACGGATGCCGCTATCTTGCCGTCGTGGGAAGGGTGATGCGATCGTCCTTGCCGACGCCCCTCCTCCGTCAGAGTCAGGGCGCCGGCCGTATCTTTTGAACCTGTTGCAGCAGCACCTTGGAACCTACCTCCTTGCCGACACGCTAGACTGGGAGGGTGAGTCGTTTTTCCCTTCCCCTGGTTGTGTGGGGCCGCGCAGCGGCCCCGTGAGTTTATCTGAAATTTATGTTTTGTTCTTTTTCTTGCGTTCTTGTTCTTTTTTATCGGTCGTCAACCAACAGCGTTGACACATTTCAACTTTGACGCGACGATGCTGTCACTTGGCGACGTCTACAAGGGGCTCTGCCGCGACAGGGAGACCTACTATTTCCTCTGGGTTGCCGTGCGCAAGGTGCTAGAAGAGGCGCCAAATGTCACCAAGTAGATATATTTTTCTTTTTTCTCATCAAAAGAGTTCCTCGTGCCTGTGGGGATAGCTGAGCTGATGGGACACATGACGTCTTAAAAGGTTCAGTGGCGCTCGTGTCGCTGCAGATCAGAAGACCAAATTTCTGAACGGACTTCTCGACGCTACGCTAGAGCAATTAGTGAGCTTTCCGTATCCCTGCACGGCGCCTCCGTCGGTAACTTGATAACGTTACGCTCCCTCCCCCTGGTCGCTGTTGGTTGGTGTCGGTGGTGGTGGGATGCGATATTCTTTTTTTTGCGCGGCGCGATAAAGTTTGTTGAACTCGGGGACGCGCTTATGAATCTCGTCGAGGGACCGCACTGCACGGTAGTCGATCCCAGTATTGATGGCGATGCACACGCCCTCCGGACAAAGGCACGAAGCCTGGTCACCCGATTCGAGAAGCTGGGTCGAAGTAGAGACACGCTCATGGTCGCGGTGAGCTGGCTTCACACCACCGCGTCACGCGCTTAGGTCATCTGACTGCCTCACCCTCACCAACCGCAACCGCAACCGCGCAAATCGCAAATATCGCAAAATAAACGAATTTGGGAAAAAAACAAAACCACAAAACCAAAAACAAAACGTTTCGAAACGAAACGAAATACAGATGCTTGCAACCGAGGCTGGCATTGAAGCTGCGGCAAGCTTGCAGCGCGAAGACGGAATAAACGTCAATCTGACTTCCGTGTCGGGCGTAATGCATGCCGCCGCGTGTGCGCGGGCAGGCGCGGTTGCAGTCACTTTGCCGATCGCAAAAGTCTGTTTGTCTTTTTTTGCCTTTTCTTTTTTGTTAATTTTTTTATTTCTTGCTTTTTTTCGTTCTCTCGAATTTATTATATGGCCACGAAAAACATTGACGTCGCGACGAAACCCGTTGTCTGTTTTTATTTTATTTTATTCTATTCAGATACGCGAATGGCACCGTACCATGGGACGACAAGTCGCTGAATCTAGAGAAGGCTCCGGGGCGGCAGGGGGAGAAGAAGACGTGGAGACGATCGCCGCGTACTTTGAACTGCATGACTTCTCCCCGACGACGGGCCTCATTGCCACTGAGATGGACGACGTACGTACGATTTACGTCTTATTCTCCCCCCTCTCGCCTCGCTCGAGGCTCGAGGACGGGCTGAGAAAACGATCGAGAACTGACGACTGACTGACGCGCCCCTTGCCCTTTCCCCTCTCCCCGACCCCGTCCCGCCCGCCGCTTATCCCTTTCCGGCCGTCTCCTTTTCTGCGTGGATTTTCTTTCGTTCCCTTGTGGGCGGCGCGCGCGCGCGCAGGTGGACGACGCGTGCCCACTCGCCACGCTGGCGGCGCTGGGCTTGGACGCAGAGCTCGCCAGGAAAGCAGAGTGGTACACCGCGTACCCGAAGGTGCGGCGCCGCGCGCTCCCGCGACACGCCGTGCAGCGCGCAGGTGCACTGCCCCAGCCGCCGCCGCTGCCGCCCCCCGGCGGTATGGGAATAGGAAAGGGCCCGCTGGGCCACCTGGATGCGTGGGCGTTCAGCGCGTTCGCTGGGATCACTTGCGGCGCGGTTGGGAGCGGGCGCGCGGCGATGTCGATGATCGCCGACGTTGCGCGGCTCGAGATCGAATGGCAGTTCTACCTCATGCAGCCGTTGTGCATCGGGATCGGGATCGATGTGCACCCCAACGTGTGGAAGGACTTGAACGCCCTGCGCCGCGGCACTGCGTGGACGACACGGGACAGCAGCAGCAGTAGCAGCAGCAGCAACAGCAGCAGCGGTCGCGTGAGCACGGGTGGTGCCAGTGCGACGGCGCCGCCATTGGTGACGGCACCGACACATGTTCCTGCCGCCCGTGCCCGCCTCGATGGCCCGCGTGATCACATGGCGGAGAAGAAGAGGAAGCGCGGCGCTGCGGCGGAGGTGGCGGAGGCACCTGACTCGCCGACTCCGCCCGAGAAGAAGGCCCGGCGCACCTCTCCTAGGATCCAACACAACTCGAGCCTCCACCACCACCACCGCGACCGCGACCGCGCCGCCACTGCTCCCGCCGCCCCTGGTGGGCCAGGAGGAAGAGGAGGAGGCGCCGCCAATGCGCCACTACAGCGACCGCTGACGCTGACGCCGCCGGCTGGGCCCGTGGCGGCTTTCTTGTACGCTTTTGGGTCGCGGGAACTCCAGAGAGGCGCGCCGGAACGCCCGCTCCCCACGGTCGAACAGGGGCGGGGGAGGCGGGGAGCGGGGAGATGGCGCTGAGGCTGAACTTGGCGAGTTCGGGTCTCGCGGTCGAGGTCGTCGGGTTGCGCACTGGCGCGGGCGCGGGCGCGGACGCCACCGTTTGTCGAAATCCCGTGGACGAAGGGTATCGCGATGGTTATTGTTATTACTGCGAAAGAAGGGCGATTATACCTAAGCTGGCAGTAGATGGAAATGCAAGGGCCCCTCAATTTCACCGAATGTATCCATTATCGCCCTCTCCCCTTCCCTTCCTACATTACTGTATTGTCTTAAACCACTTAAAAGTCTTATAGGAAAATAATTGCTTCCTCCCACTTCTCGAATCCCACATCATAAAGGGACGGACGCCACAAATGGGTCATTAAATAATTTACGGGGTGACACGTTTTTCCATCTGATTCCGAAACCCAGCAAGCGAGGGCGGTGCTTTTTCGTCCGCGAAAGGGGAGAGGGGAGAGGATCATTTCCATATTAACCATTCTGGCCGCCGCCCTCTGGAGCTTCTCTCCGCTAAACTGCACTGGCAACTGTAAATTTCTACGTATAAGGCCAAAGTACATTCCGCGCCTCTCTCCCCCCTTGCCCCCCCCTTTCAAGATCCGAAACGGGCAGCATGCGGTTTCAATGGAAACAGGAATGACAAACGGCGATATGCAAAGGGAAAAGCTTGCTATGATGGGGCCTATACAGTGCTGGGAGCCCGTTCTAACTCTGTTCCAGATACGGAACCGCGAGACGCCCATTAAAGAAAGAAAAAAAAAAAGGGAGCGAGTGGAGATAACGCAGCTTCAGAGCGAAGGAGGCCAACGTCTCTTCATTTTGGGAAAATCGGAAACGGAGTCTTTTGGGACCTACTGTTTATCTACCCCAGAAACGGAGGTTTTTGCTTTAGAATTGGGTGAAGAAGAAGAGGGCGAGTCTATGCGAATGCGAACGGGGCGTAAAGGCCGCATCCGGACCGCCCCTATTTCGCGAGTTGAGTGTTGAGCGCCTCGACCCGTAGCCTCCGCTACACGGTGATTCTGGTCGAAACGCATCTCGACCCAAACACGAGAGATGACTCGTCGGACGTTTTCTCCTTTGCCTTCACATGGGCACTCCCAAAGCCTTTTTGACAGAGAGAATGTAGTAGTACGGGTACACTCTCGGATCAAGGAACACGTCAAAATGTCACGGGATCAGGTTGAGCACGAGCCGGGCAGGACAGGGGTGATAGCGAAGAAACGGAAAGAAAAGAAAAGGAGCGAAAAACCAAGCTGGGAAGCCGTCCATTTCTGCGACTGGAAGCTGTCCACGGCGTCGTCGATGCACGCATCAAAGTACATCCGTCCGCTCCGGGTGGGCATCGTTGCGCACCATCCTGGGGATTCCATAGCGCAGATAGGCTTGTCACGCGGGGTGTAATCTCCGGCGCCGCGCGAGAGATCGGGATCCGAGGGTCCCGGGTGGGTGTAGCCGCTGTCAAAGAGTCACTGGGCCGAACAGCGTGCCCGACGACGTAAGAACGCCAAAAGCCACGAGTGTGAGGAGGGAGGGGGTGGGGCTGCGCCGCGGTCGCGCCAGCGAGCACACAACACACACAAGACGTGGTGTGGTGTGTGTGCGTAGATGCGTGCGTGAGAAGAAAAAAAAAAGAGGGCAACCACCGTTTCGATCCGCGACGCGCATCATTTTTCATTTCTGCCGCATTCTGTGATGCACATTTTTTTCGGGGTTGGAGGAAGAAAGAGGAGAGGAGAGGATGTGCGTCGCGGCCGCAGTAGTAGTTGCAATGGTGGAGGAAGCCCACGCCACGCCACGGAAGCGTCCGACCAAGTCGGGGAAGTCGGAGAGTGTGTCGTTTTGCCAGTGACCTGGCGAGCCACTTGACGTCAAAAGAGAGTTGGACAGTGCCCAAAGCCAGAGGGTTATCGTTGACGAGTGACAATCTCTGTTCAGCTCCGAGCCATGCGTGGACCTGAATGCGGGCAGAGCCCACATGAAAAGCCGAGAGGAGATCAAGGACGGCTGGAGGAGGATACGGGGGATGCCAGTGAGAGCGGACGGGGAGGTTCACATTAGGTCCAAGTTTGTTAGTTGGTGCCCGGTATCGGCCCAACCATCCGACTCGGACGGTGGATGCCGACGTACCGCAAAGGGGGTACTGGGCAACGTGCAAGACGTGCGGCAGACCTGGGCGGCAAGGATGAGTGAGCCATTGTTAGGAGAGCAAACTGCCTGGGCTGGGGCGGACGAGGAGGGAAATTCCTGAATGCTTTGGAGTGGATGGCGATGGCTGGGATTGGCCGGGCTAGTAAGTAATCTCCGAGGGGGCTGTGTTGCCTCTGCTTTCCTTCAACGTCCTAATGAGTGTCCGCCTAGACACTAAAAGCCCCGAACGCTACCAAGAGCTTCTCGACAAGTATGACACTTGGATGTTCGATTGTGACGGGGTGCTGTGGCGCGGAGACCGTCTCATAGACGGCGCAGCTGAGGTCCTCCACATTCTACGCAGCCAGAGTACGTAACAGCATCGCAAGCTCTCCTGAGAGGCCCACTCAATCCCGTTCCCTTCTGCCTGCGCCTCCCTCACCCGCTCGATCCGATCCTTCGTTTCTTGCAGAGAAACGCGTCCTCTTCGTCACCAATAACGCGACTAAATCCCGGCGTAATTACAAGAAGAAGTTTGATGGGCTCGGAATCGAGGCCCATGTTGTACGTATTTCTGCTCAATTCGGTGCCCCCACCCCGGCTGATGAATATGCCCGTTTGTGCTGCTGCCGCACTTGCAGGACGAGGTCTTCGGATCAGCATATGCGGCTGCTGTTTACCTCTCTTCCGTGCTCAACTTTCCCATGGATAAGAAGGTCTATGTGATCGGTATGTCAGGGCTTGAAGATGAGCTTCGCAGCGAAGGCATTTCGTTCATTGGTGGAACCGTGAGCGTCACCTCGTCCGTAATCCTTTCAACGCGCATCTCATTTACCATCGCAGGATCCTGCTGATAACACACTCTCTGCGCCCGCCGAAATACCACCGGATCCCTCGGTTGGCGCCGTCCTGGTCGGTCTCGACACGTCCATTAACTACACGAAGCTGTCGCGCGCGTTCCGCTACTTGCATTCGAACCCTGAATGCGCATTTCTCGCCACAAATGTGGATTCTACGTACCCAGCGGACAAGGGTTTGATGCCCGGTGCAGGCGCCATCCTCGCTCCCCTTCTCACCGCCCTGGGACCCAATCGGCCAGTCACCGCGATCGGTAAACCGAGTAGCATGATGCTAGATGCGATCAAAGCCAAGTGCGTCTTGCGAACTCTTCTCTTCCTAGCCTATCAGCTTCGCGCAACTTTGGGCGTGTTGTTCGGCAGATGCTAATTGATCCCCTCTTTTTGTGTGTGTGTGTGCGTGTGTGTGCGGTCGATTGTAGGCATGGTTTTGACCCCAAACGCACGATCATGGTCGGCGACAGACTCGAGACAGACATACAGTTCGGAAAAAGTGGTGGGCTCGCAACGTTGCTCGTCCTGACCGGTGCGGGTTCCTTCCCTCCCACCGATCGTCTGTCCAACCGTTCTCATGATCTGGTCGTCAGGTGTCATTTCGGAAGAAAGCCTGACAGGGCCCAACCAGTCGGTAGTTCCTGACTATGTCACTACCTCGATTGGTGACTTCCGTGCGGCCGTAGCATAACTGATATTGTAAAAATAGTGTTGTGAAATCAAGTAGAGAGTTTAGAACGCCTTAGAAGTTAAATCGACTCCCAGCGTCTTTTTTATCAAATTGTTGTAATCTTTGATGCACGGGGGCCGCCGTCCACTCTCCGATTCAGCGCTGCTTCCCGTAGAGCGGGAACTCCATGAAGATGCTAGCTCAAAAGAAGGGAGATTAAACAGGCCGTCTCAGGAAAACAAAACATAGTAAAACTTTGTTCGACGCGGTGGCTCCTATGATATATCAGGGCAACGGGGCACAAGAGAGTGGATCGCCGACGTTGCGCGCCTGGCCCCGTGACCGAGAATAATATGAGCGGCGCAGAACTAAGTCCGGTTCGTGCTAGGACAAGTACAGCAAGTCACGGGCAATTGATTTGTCTGCATGATGAGCGATGAACGTTTGCTTTTCGAGCTCTATCAGTGAGTAGAAGCCATCGATTGCCCTCCCCCTTCATTCATTTCAAGTTCAGCCTCTTGTTCGCTGTGCGTCCCTTTTCGAGCAAAACCTGCGAACCGGCCTTGGCGGAGATGAGATGACGGCTCCCGCTCTTAAAATGACCAAGAGATGAACGGCGAAAGGGCGATGCCAGTGATGACGATTTGGTTTAATCATACGCGGACTTCTGGAATGTTCCCTGCTATTCGCAACGAGGAGATGAATGGCGATGCCATGCGGCGTGTAGGTTGCCCACTGTGGATGCAAGTGGGCACCTCTTCCCCCGACTCAGTCGGAAGCAGCACTAGGAGTGGCGTAGTACCATATCTGCTACTGCGTCAGTTGGCGCCGATCCAAACTCGAGGATCATAAGCTCCTTCTTATTGCAAACGACATGAAAAACAAGACAAGACAGGCGCCACTACTGCCACCGAGACGGGGCCACTGGGATGGACCCACGGTACTCGATACGATCCCATTGGGTTTTGAATAATGCGCGAGAAGCGGAACGACCAGGGAAAACAAAAACAAGACCCCACCTTCCTTCTCCAGTCACGGGATCTCAAATGGAAAGCCGGACGCTCGTTCGAGTTAGTTACTCAGGCTGGCATGGCCAGTGGCACGACGCTGGCACGCAGCCGCAACCACACTACTTGTAAACACCATGCCCCCTGCATCGTGTATGAAAAAACGTTCGGGATTATCCTGCATCGCTCGTTCCTTGGGCTTCTTTTTGATTTCGGCGCAGAGGTAGCTGGAGTCGGTGCTGTAATTCATGTGGGCATGTGCTCACACTTCGTAGGGCAGGTGAGCAGGTGGCGGAGCGACCCTACGAAGGGGCCGTGTGCGTGGCGTTCATGTTTTTGGCGAATTCACATGCGTTGCGTTAAACCCCCCTAGACCATCCACGGATATTAGGCCCACCGGAATCAAGGGATGGCGGATGATGAAGGGAACCGTCCCAGCGTGCTGGCGCACGAGGAATGGTTTTCGGTTTGCGCCTCGGTTATCCTCGGGAGACGTGGGGCCCTGGGGGTGCGAGGCACTCGGAAAACGGAAAAAAAAAAAAAACAAGTTTTTGCAAAATCCTCCTGAGGCCTGATGGATTGACTCATTGGGAAGGGCGGGAGGGGGAGCCGGGTGGCCCCACGCTAGCCACCTGAGAGGAGAATATATAGTATAGTCGACTTTTGCACGAGGAGCCAAGTCCGACGAGTTTTGCTGGCTCTGGGCGGGGTGTGCCAGGTTGCTGGCCATTCGTTTTTGCCACCGATTGGCACAGCCATTTACCTGGCGGTGTGAAATTGCCAGACGAAAAGTACGGGGTCACGCACGCCTATGCGGTGTGAGGGGCAGGAAAATCCGTGATGGAGTTTTTTTCAAGTTCACACTCAGCGAACAGATAGGTTACGCTTGGAAATAGATAGTGCCTATTTTGCGACTTGGTGCGAAGATGGGAAAGTCAGATGCATGCAACAAACTTTCATATCTCCCTGTGGTGTTGATTGCTAGTGCCACTCCGGCTGGGCACGCGGCTGGGCTGCGGATTCAAAGCTTGCGCCGCCGTCCTGTACTACCAGTGGAGGCTTATCAAGGCTGCTGACATGGATAAATTTTGGCTCTGGCCCTGGGAGCAGGCCAATGCCGAAAAAAGCATGTGCGATAACGGTGGAACTTTGCGTGGAGCAGGGAAATCCGGCCCCCGAACTGATAACGAGGCAGAGGTATCGACTGAGGTGTAGAGCGTATACTCGGATGGTGCTGGAGGGAGCCTCAAGAATCCCTGTCGTGGATTAGGATGAACAACGATGAGAGCCACGAGGTGATAGACAACAAGAACAGCCAGAGCCTTTGAAACAGACCTAAGAGAGAGAGATTTACCGAACAGTGTCTCGAGAGGTGCTCGAGAGTGCGCTGCGATTATTTTCATTGGGATGAAGCTGCTGGAGGTCTTGGGGTTCGAAGTGACGGAAAGGATAAAGCAGGAGCCGACGGGGAAAAAAAAAGATAACACTGGATACAAAGCAGCAGCACGATATGATACAACCGGAGGAAAAAGCGAAAAATAAAAACGAGTAGACCTTCAGCTCTCCGCGAGCACGCCCCGCGCCCACGCGCCGTCGCCCACCAGCCTTTCCGCGAAAAAGTCGCCGAGGATCTCGCGCAGACGCTCTGCAGTCTGCGCGTCGTCAGGGTCCCCGGGATCGAGCGGCACGGGTTGCTCTGACGGTGGGTGCAGCACAGCGAGGGCCTCGAACACCGCGCCCGCGACTCCTGGCTCGGCCCCGAGGGCCTTCGCGCCGCCCGCGTCCAAGATGCCCTTCCGCACCGCCTCCTTTCCTACGCCTATGAGCCCGCGCAGCGCCCCCAGTCGCGTGCCGGGGCCCCGCTCTGGGGAAAGCAGCGCCAGGAGGAGCGTCTTCATTATGCGCGGCGCGAGCGAGGGATAAGTAGCGGAGTGCTGCGTGAGTATGCGGGCGAGGGCGGAGGCGGCGGATGTGCGCAGGTGGGCCGAGTGCATGGGCGGTAGGGAGGAGTGTAATAGGACGGAGAGCACCGGGGGGAGGATTTGGTGAAGCTGAAGCGGGAGAACGTCAGCAACGGATTCGGATGAGCTTGCGGGACTTGTGGGGACGCACGTAAGGCTCGACAAACAACGTCGCATTTTCGAGGAGGGCAGAGATGACGCCCAGCAACACCTCCAGCGTGCGCCCTGAGGCATCGTCTTGGGTGCCGTCATGCAGCACGCTGACGACGTTCTCGCCGACCCAGCGCACAAGGTACGGTAGTAACGGTTGCAACCCGGCATCGTGCCTGAAACTCGCCAGCGCTGCCGTCCTCTTGGTCGGATCCGTTGTTCCGGCGCCAGAGGGCAGTATCGACGACGTGAGGCGGTCGTAATAGAGCTGCAGCTCGCGCGAGAGCACCTGCTTCACGAGCGCGGCCTGCTGTCCGGCGCGCTTATCGGAGGCCGCGGACCCCGGTGCTGCCGACGAGGGGTCGTCGCGCGGCACGGCGGGCGGGTTCTCGGGAATGAGCGGCTGCACGCCCTCGACGGCGAGCCAGTGCGCGGTCCAGCGGACGCTGGGCGGGAGCACGAGCTTCTCCTCGCGGAGCACGCGCTCAAAGTCGACTTCCTCGTCCTCGACGAAATAAACGGGCCCGACGGACGCGAGTTGCGGGAAGGGCGGCGCGCGGCGGAAGAGCAGTGTCGTGTATGGGCTGTGGCCATAGAGCGGTTCGATGTTGAGGACACGCAAGGCGCGGTCAATGTCCCCCGTGGTGAGGGTCGTACGCCGCGCATGGCGCATGAAGCGCGATGCCTCCTGGAGAACGGTGAGGGAGAATGGCAAGCACGGAGGACGAGATAACGCACCTCGATGACCTGGTGTACTCGATACTCTACGTCACTGGCCAAGGCGGATGCGACGGGGTCGGGAAGGTTAGTGATCCCAAGGGATTCTGCAACATCCTTGGGAGGGGTCGAAATGAGTCTTGTGAGGAGAATAGCTTCCACACCTTGACAGAGTAAGCCTTATACAGTCCCGTCGACGACCCCGAGGTCTTTGCGGGCTTTGGTTTTGCGCTCATTATCGTGTGCTGCCCTCGCTCGATGTTGACGCTTGAGTGAACCCGGCTGTGAGCCGTTCAGCCGCACCGGCCGCCGAGAACTTTTTCCATATCGGTCGCGCGGCTCCGGCACCCACCGACACCCACAAAGTCTCTATCACCATCGCCCACTGGCTCCTGTCGCTAAGGGCATAACGTCTCAGAGGCTCATTTAGAAAGGGAATAGTAATTTTTTAATCTCTATAAATGGGAGCCGTTGTAACTGTGCTGCTCTAACCAACTAGCCTGACGTTCCAAACCAACCGAACATGGTCTCTTGTCTTTCATCCGCCGTCGTCCGTCCTTTGCGCTGCTCCTCAGCCTGGGCCGCCTCGTCTCTGGGACGTCTTGAACCTGGTCTTATTTCTATTCAGCATTCTAATTCTCTTTGTGGTGCTCTCGCAGCTGCTGCTGCCTGACCCTTCAGGTATGCCCATAAGCCATCTTCCCTCGTACATGGTACTCAGGCGCTACGATTTGTTCTGTGCACATAGCCAGCGTGAGAGTCTGCTTCCGCAGCCGGCCTAGTGTCGGTTCTGGATACTTCTCTTACCGTACTGTAATTATTGTACCGAGATCACCGAGGTACGGCGTCAAACTCGATGTCTCATCAGAAGCTGGTGATGGGTCTCTAGCTGCATCCAAGCGACCGAAAGTTGTGGAGTGCTGCTAGGAGAGCCTTGTGGAGCGGTTGTGGTCTATAATCGATCTAATCACTCCTCGTGGGCCAACATCTTTTTTCCTGTGATCTCCATCATAGGCCGCTTATGTGTGGCGATCATTTAGCGCGGGCGCTTCGACCGGTGCTGGTCAATGGGATCATCAATCATTGATGCGTATCAATAGTTGATTCATTGGTGCTCAGTTAAGGAAACAACAGGAAGTATCGTCGTCTTGCATGAACATGACAACAGCAATACGACACGTTGTCTTCGTTGTTCAGGCGTCGTCATTGACGATTGCCCGACCTCCCCGGCTTTGTGCTCGTATTGGAGCGGAGATCCCGGTTGCTTAAGGCCTAGAACACCCTACGTGACTTCCTCAAGTCTGTATCTCGCCCGGACGTGTACTGTATCTGCGATCAATGCTTGGCCGGCGCTCTACTAGTTGCTACGTTTGAAGATCCACTTGAATGGCGCTTTGAGGGTGGATCCAGACACCCTCGTTGTCATTGCCTACAAACTTGCCGAGATCTATCAATCTGTAACGCGAGGCCGCATATAAAATGTAGCTCAACCAGACATAGTCGATTTTTACCCGTCCTGGAGCCGGTTCTCCCAAGCTTGACGCCTTTGTCCACAATCCTTCGCTCCTCTTCATCCCCTTTTCTTAGGTTTTCTTTCATTTCTTCCGTAGCATCGCTGGCATGGCGGCAAAACTTTTCTCCGTATATCTTCTCGCAGTGGCAGGTCTCGAGGTTGTCAGAGCCGGTACGCCTGCAAACTCCGATCGCCCGCTTCGCCGGCACAGCTGACCGACCGCGAAACCAGCACCTTTGACCTCTCATCACGGCAGCGTGGCGCAATGCGCCGCAAGCCAACATAACGTCGCCTCCGGACTCTCGCAGATGAGCGCCGCGCTCACGCAACTAGCAGCGCAGATGCAGCCCAATTGCACGGCGGCCGTGAGCAACGCGACGAGCGCGATCTGCAACAACAACGCTACCGTGATATGCCCCCCGGCCGCTTCTTCAAACTCTTCCGCCGCCAACTCAACAGCGACCAATACCACGACGGTCTGCAATGCGACTGCCATTTGCAATTCGACCGCGTTGGCGAATTCTACCGCCGCTGCGAACGCCACATGTTTGGCCAACTCCACCGCGGTAGCCAATTGCACTGCTGCGTTGGCGAATTCTACCGCCGCTGCGAACACTACCTGTTTGGCCAATTCCACCGCAGTAGCCAATTGCACTGCTGCGTTGGCTAATTCTACCGCCGCTGCGAACACCACCTGTTTGGCGAATTCTACCGCGTTAGCCAATTGCACTGCTGCGTTGGCGAATTCTACCGCTGCTGCAAACACTACTTGTTTGGCCAATTCCACAGCGGTAGCTAATTGCACTGCAGCGTTGGCGAATTCTACCGCCGCTGCGAACACCACCTGTCTGGCGAATTCCACCGCATTAGCCAATTGCACTGCCGCGTTGGCGAATTCCACCTCCCTAGCCAACTCGACCTCGCTTGCCAATTGCACTGCTTCGAACAACACCGCAACGGCAGCCATAACAAGCGCACAGTCCAACGTCAACAATGCCATGCAGGCTCTCGCAGCAATGTCATCGGGAAACAATGCTACGGCCGCGAATCAGGTCACCGGGAACCTTACGCAGGCCATGAACCAGTTGGCCTCTATGAACTCGTATGTGCTTTTTTCCGCCCCGTCCTGTCGTCTCGAGACTGATTCGGGCCTTGGGGCGCGCAGACCGAGCCCAGCGGTCCAGTCGATGGTGAAGAAGGCTAAGCAGATCATGAACAACGTGGCGAAGGCAGGGAAGGCATTGGAGCAGAACTGTGGCGGCGCTTGATCTTTTTCCCAGACATTTTACAGTACACTATTAGACAAGCTTTGTTGCTCGGTTAATGTAAGAAGCCGAAGGAGGTGACGGAAGGATTTTGGACAAAAACTCGTTTCTAGCGTGCCCCCTTCTTCCACCCCAAATCTTCAGAAATCGTTGACGCCAAGCCCTCAGCGGGCACCGCAGGCTTCCTTGGATTTGTGTCTTGAAATGGAACCCTTAAAGGATCAAGGTCGTCATGTTTCGTTGAGGCCCTGATGCTTCTAACGCTCGCTCCTGGCGCCACGGTAGCTATTGGGCAACGCAAACGGGCTTTAATTGTTTAACGGAACGAGCCCCATCAACCCACCCTGACAACGGATTCCCGCGCCCAAGTGTGGGAGCTGAGAATATCGTACAGGAAGGGCCTAGGCTCAATGTCATGATTGGCAAATTGAACGTTCGAGGGATGTAGCGTTTCGGAAGGATTATCCCATAGTAGTACGGTATCGAGGGTTCTATCTTTTCACAGGGTGACATGGGATAAGCTCCTCGTGTGGGCAAAAGAGATGCAGGAAGGACATGCGATATCCGTGTGATCGTGTTCGTAAACGTTGTTTGATCCGTGATTAATCATTGAATATTGAATATTAAATGATTGCGCAAGCGCGCGAATGCCTGAGCCTGAGCCTGAGTCTGATTGACCCGCATGCATGTGCATGCTGCCCATGCGGTGATACGTGTGCGCAGCAGCGTGGATGCTACTACAGTTGTACTCGCCGCATCAGTACCTTATTGTAGTTCGTCCGCCAACCGGGTACTATCGTCACTTGCGCGCCTGTAAATCCGTGCCGGTTCCGTTAGCGATCGC
>WNFC01012908.1_pt1 | contig 16042 bp, 12 predicted proteins | sample 5400541 | NCBI WGS metagenome assembly WNFC01 (sample SAMN13153342, study PRJNA577476) | soil metagenome | isolation source: 120 cm saprolite under Douglas fir tree site 2 hole 2 replicate 1 | place: USA:California | collected 2015-04-18
CTCGGGCTGCCCGCGCGGCGTAAACGGAAAAATCTGCGATGCCGGCATAGCACTCCCGCGCGCGGTACATCGACGTCGAGGCAAAGGCGATGATCGACCCGTCGTCCTCGGTCACCACGACGGGATGGCGGCCGTCGAACCACTTCTCGACGTCGGCGGCCGAACGCGGCCGCGTCTCGAAGGTCCCGATCCGCTCCTCGATCCCCTCGCTATAGATTCGGGCGATGTCCGCCGAGTCGGCGGGGGTGGCGCGGCGGGCGATCATGCGTGATCCTGAATTGTCACCCCGAACGTTCTCGTCTTCCACCCCTCCAGGCCCCTCGCTCACGCTCGGGGTGACAGCGGCGCCACGCTTCGCGTCACTTACCCGTTAACTCCGATACCACATTGTCCGCGGCGTAGATTTTTCGCAGGGCCTCGAGAATGGCGGCGGAATCGACTGCGATCGCGCGCCCGACGCGGTCATCGAACTGGTAATCCCAGGGGAGCGATTCGAGGTTGCCGTCGAAGATGATTCCCACAAATTCGCCCGCGCGATTGACGACCGGACTGCCGGAGTTGCCGCCGATGATGTCGGGAGTGCTCACGAAGTTGAAAGGCGTTGTGCCATTGATGGCCGCCTTCTTCGCGGTCCATGACTTCGGCAGGTCGAACGGTTCTTTGTTCTTGTGCTCGGCCGCGTGCTCGAATGTGCCGGCCATCGTTGTGGACCACGGAATCTGCGCGCCGTTCTCGACGTAGCCTTTCACAGTTCCGAAGGAGAGCCGCAGGGTGAATGTGGCGTCGGGATAGGAGTCCCCTGACATCGTCTTGAAGGAGGCGTTGGCGATCTTGGCGTACGCCTGCGTCAAAGGCTCGTCGACGTTCGTCTCATAGTTCTTTCGCAACTCTCGCGAACGGGGATCGACGAGGCGGGCCAGCCGGATCATCGGATCGTTCGAGGCGTCGATCACGCTCTTTCCGCCATCCCCCAGCCGTTTGCGTTCAGCAACATCTTTCAGTTTTGTTCCGCGGACGAGATCGGAAGCGAGATCGTTCGGCGATCGCTCAGCGAGCGCCTGCCGCACCAGCGGATTGTCCGCTCCGACCGATTCCATCCAATGAGCCAGCGAGTCGCCCAGGGTCACCGTCTCGAGATCGTTGTAGATCGGAGCCTCGGAGTAGAGCTGCTGTTTGAGAGATTCGAGATTCGACTCGCGAAACTCGCGCAGACGGTCGGCATTCGGTTTTTGTGATTCGTCGCCGAGGCGCACGAGAGTGCGCGCGATGCCGAAGAGATGGCTGTTGAAGGCGACGCTCCCTTCCAGGAAACGGAACTCGGTCATGAACGGGCGGTAGGTCTCAAACGCGTTGTGCACCATCTGCCACGCGTCGCCATACTGCGCATTGAGCTGCGGATCGCTCGTCACCTTCTGACGCAGGGCTGCTTCGGCGTCGGCCTTTTTCTTCATGATCGCGGGATTCTGCAGCCCTGCGATGCGGCCGATGTAGGCCTTCCGCGAGTTCTTGATGCCGAACTGCTCATCGTGCGCGCGCCGGTCGTTCTCGGCGCTGCGCTCGGCATACGTATTCAAAAGCACTTCACGGCGCCGAAGAAAATTGAGCGTGAACGGGTATGTGTAATCGCGAAAGAACTGTAAGTGCTCGACGGTATTCAGTCGGTTGGTGCGGCCCGGATGACCCGAAACGAAGACCAGGTCGCTGTCCTTCGGGCCATCAGCATTGAACCGCAGATAGTTGTCGGCCTTGACGGCCTTCCCGTTTTCGTACGCCCGGAAAACGCAGATGTCCAGGTCGTAGCGCGGATATTCGAAGTTGTCGGGATCGCCTCCGAAGAACGCGACCGCCACCTCGGGCGCAAACACCAGCCGCACGTCGGTGTACTTCTTGTAGCGATAGAGGTGGTATTCGCCACCCTGATAAAGCGTCACGACGTCGCTGCGAAGCCCGGTCTTGTCGAGCGATTCTTTTTCGATCGTATTCATCACGGCGCGGCGCGCGCGCTGGGCGTCGGCGCTCTTCATCTCGGGCGTGACGGCCGCCTTCACGCGCTGCGTCACGTCCTCGATGCTCATCAGCACGTTCAGCTCGAGATCGACGCACTTCACTTCCTCGGCGCGCGTTTTGGCGTGGAAGCCTGTGGCCACGTAATCGCGTGCGGCGCTGCTGAGCTTCTGCAGGCAATCGAGTCCGACGTGATGGTTCGTCAGAATCAGACCGTCGGATGAGACGAACGATCCGGATCCGCCGTTGTTGAAGCGGACGGACGCCTTCTGCAGATGATCGAGCCACGCCTGCGACGGATCGAAGTTGTAGCGCTGCCGGAGCAGATCGCGCGGCGGACGATTGAAAAGCCACATCCCTTCATCCGCCATCGCGGCGGTGCCGATGAGCAGCAGTGCGAGAGCGATCGATTTCTTCACGGATTCCCCCATGTTGTTCCGTTCATGCTGGCTATCACTTTTGCCACCTCAATGTAGTCGGCCTGATCCCCAAGCTGATGTAGCGCTGCGGTAAACAAGCTCTGCGTCAGCGCCAGCAGCGGGGTTGAAGCGTGCTGCTGATGGGCAATCGAGGTTGCGATGCGGATGTCTTTGTCGTGGTGCACCAGCTTGAAAATCAGCGGCCACTTTCCTTCCACCAGGCGCATCGGCAGCAGATTCTCGGACGCGTTCGAACGCCCGCTGCCGGCATTGGTCACCGCCAGAGCCGTTTTCAGGTCGATGCCGAACTGCTTCGCCAGCAACAGGCATTCCGATGTGATCCAGACGGTCGCGCCCATGATCGAGTTCGTGAGCACCTTGATCGCGTGTCCCGCGCCGACCGGGCCGACGTGAATGATGGTCTTGCCCACGATGCGCAGGATCGGCTCGGCGCGCGCAAAATCCTCGGCGCTGCCGCCGACCATGATCGTCAGGGTGGCGTTCTCCGCGCCGATGGTCGCGCCGGTGACAGGGGCATCGACAAATGAGACGCCTTTCTCGACGAGCCGGTTAGCCGTGTCACGGCTGACGTTCGGATCGCCGCTGGTGGCGTCAATCCACAGCGTTCCGCCGCGAAGGTGAGGCTCGAGCTTCTCGACGATCTCGTCGACCTCGCGGCTCGTCGGCAGCATCGTGATGATCACATCCGCTTCCGCGCATTGGGCGAGATCGCGAGCCAGACGGCTGCCGTGCTCGCGCGCATGGCGCTCCGCCTTCTCGCGGGTGCGATTCCAGACGATGACTTCGTATTGTTTTGCGAGATGCCGCGCCATTGGAAAGCCCATGGCGCCCAGGCCAATGAATGCCAGCTTCATGGGAGAGGCATTCTAGTGGGGAAAAACGAAATTAAGAATTTCGAATTTCGAATTAAGAATGAAGAAATCCTCCACCCCGCCTCTTCCTACTTCATTCTTAATTCGAAATTCGAAATTCTTAATTCGACGGCTTCTTCGAGACCCTCCGGCTCGCGTTGCAGAGAGAGAGGTAGCTTCAGCAATTGGTCCACAGGGGCACGCCCATTCGCCCGCTCCCCGTGGCTGGGTCCGAGGTGGGCGCGTAGCTGAAGGGTCTCGAACGACCCGTCGATAAATTTTCTAAAGAACAAAAAAGGGGCGTTACGCCCCTTTGTTGCCGTCAGACGGCTCGATGTGCTCTGTTTAATTTAGTGCAAGTGCGCGAGTAATGTAGTGACTTCAGTCACAAAATTCAACTTCGACCTTTGTACCAATCTGCGTTGATTTGTATGTACTGTTTCCATTTTTCGGGTGTTAGATCGGCCGGGAAGATCGCCTGGACAGGACAAGCGGGCTCGCATGCTCCGCAATCGATGCAAACTTCGGGATCAATGTAGAGCATGGTGGCTTCGGCGAAGCCGGCTTCATCCTTTCGCGGATGAATGGATTGAGGACTGAGCCTACCGGTTTTTGTCTGGAAAAAAGATCACAGTTCCATGCTCGAACCAATATTCACGAATGCCTTGTTCGTTCTTTGAACCGAGCCGGTGCGCGTCTTCGAGTTGCTGCTCGAACACCACTCAGTCCTCAGTCCTCAGTCCTCTACTCATTCCACCGGCGGATCGACTCGATCTCGTAATCGTTGCCCATGAACGTCACGATGTCGCCGGGTGCGTGCCCGATGAGGGCTTTAGCAACCTCGGATTGATTCGAGTAGATGCCGCGCTCGGGCGCCGATTCCCAAGGCCCGAGGATCGTCACTTCGCGGCGCACGTCACCGTTGGAGAGCGCGACTTTGGTTCCGACGCGAACGGCGCTGGTGTCGACAGTCGCCGGCTCGATCACGCGCACATTGGCGAGCTCCGACTGTAACTTTCCGACGCGCGCGGAAAGATATTCATCGCGCTGGCGCGCCGATTTGTATTCGAAGTTCTCGCTGAGATCTCCCATCTCGCGCGCCACCTGAATGGCTTTCTTGTTCGCGGGAATCTCGACTTTGAGCAAGTGCTCGAGCTCCGCGCGTTTCTGCGAGAGCGATTCGGCGGTGGAGTAGATCGGCTCGACCTGCGGCTCGCGCAGGGATGGATATTTCATCAGCAGCGCGTGCTTGACGTCCTCGCGACGATACTCTTCGATCGCGCCGTAGCGGTCGAGACTCTCGGCGAGCTTCCGCGCCTGCTCTTCGTTGTCGACCTTCATGATGGTGCGCGTGACCAGGCCGCCTTTGTCGAAGAAATCCTTCAGCCGCGCGCGGACGGGGGCGAATTCATCCGAAGTCACGGCCTCGAGAATCTGAAAGATGAGTGCGTAGCTGGCGCGATCGGGAAGCGGCTCCTGCTCGTCGATCTGTTTCGCGTACCAGTAAAACGCCCTCGGATGACGTCGTGGGTAGCGCAACGTCTCGTCGATCAGCCGGTCGCGAATCTCATTTTGCCCATCCTTTTCGAGAGCTGACATCACCAGCGAGAGAATTCGCGGCTCATCGTCGAGAAAGAAAATCTCGGCATACACCTTCGGCCATTCCGGGTGGGCGTTGCGCACGGCGCCCAGCGCGCGCTCCCGCAACGTCTTGTCTCCGATGGCCGCCACGGTGCGCGATGCGCGCGGACCGCTCAGCAGCGACACCGGATCGAATGGCGGCGTGTACGCGCCCGGCAAGGACTCGAGAGTGGTGAGAATCTGCCACGCCATTGCCGGGTCGCTCTTCGAGAGCTTCGCTGCTTCGGACGCCAGCGATGCCGAAAACTTGTCTGCAAGCTCTTTGCTGCGCGCGCTGTGCTTTCTGGCCAGGTCGAGCTTCGTCTTCGCGTCGGCGCGCTCGAACTCACGACGAATGGTCTGATCCGCTTCACCGGTGGATGCGCTCCATGAGTAGGTAGCTTTCGCTCCCGCGCCGCTCACCACGATCTGGGGGTTCTTGCGCGCCGAGGTCCACCAGGAGCTCCATTTTTCATCGGGCACGATTCCAATGACCGCGTCGCGAACTTCGGCCATCGTCATCGGCCGCGCAAAACTTTGAAGGATCCGCGCGAAGAAGGCGGACGGCGACTTCGCGGCTTCGGCCCGAATCTTATCCGGCTCCGTGAACTTCTCATGGAGAACATGCACCTGAGTGATCGGAACCAGAAATTTTCCGGCAGCACCCAGTGGCACAGAGACCCGTTTTTCTTTTTCGAAGTCGAGGCGCGCGATCCCGAGCTCCGGGTTGAGCTCCACCACCACACCCGCCCCCCGCCCGGCCATGAAGAATGTCTCGCCCTCGTCGTATTGCAGCCAGTTCTCGATTTTCTCGGCCTTTTCGACCGGGCTGCTCGCCGGCTCGGGGAATCCCGCAAAGTCGAACGCGCGCTGAAAGCTCTTCCGGCTTCCGTAGGTTTTCCGCAAAGCTTCTTCGATCTGCGGCCGCAGTTGCGCCGGATGTCTGGAGAGCCGTCCGATTTCTTTGAGCACATGCAGCCGCTCCGCCCACATCTTGCGTTCGAGCAGCATTTCTGCGAGCAGGCCCAGGAGGGTGTCGGATTGCGTGCGCTGCTCGGATTTGCGGAGCGACTTCGCCGTTCGGAGGAAGGCGTCGACATCGCTCGGATCGCTCTCCAGTTGGTTCATCCAAAGCGATTCGAGGTCGTCGAATTTTTTTTCTTGAATCAGCGCATTCGCATCGTCGGCGAAGCCCATGTCGAGCGGCGTATTCTAGTGCACTGCCAGTCGCTTCAGAATCTTTTCGTGCACGCCGCCGAACGCTCCTGACGACATCACTACAACCACATCATTGTCGGAGGCATCGCGCGCGACGGAATCGGCGATGGCGTCGAAGTCGTCGATCTGGGTGGCCGGAATGCCGTCGGCGTTGAGGCGCCCGACGATGGCCGGCACGGACATCATCTTGTCGAGGCCGTAGCGCGTCTCATAGCGGTCGCGATGAAAAATCGGACCGATGATCACGCGGTCGGCTTCGTGAAAGGCATCGATGTACCCCGCTTCGAATTCCTTGCGGCTGGAGGAGATCGATCGCGGCTCGAACAGCGCCCAGACGCGATGACCGGGATAGCGCCGGCGCGCCCCGTTGAGGGTTGTCGCGATGGCGGTGGGATGATGCGCAAAATCATCGATGACCGTCACGCCCCGCTCGACCCCGCGCACTTCCATCCTCCGCTTGATGCCTTTGAATGTCTCCAGCCCCTTTTGAATCTCTTCAGCCGATAGACCGCCGAGGCGGGCGGTGGCGATGACCGCCAGCGCGTTGAGAATGTTGTGGCGTCCGGAAAGCGTGGTTCGGAAGCGAAACCACTCCTTCCCTTCCCACCAGGCCGTGAACGATGTGGTCTCGGTCCCGAGGCCGGCCACGTTGGCATCGTCGCCGTTTGCGATGATCACGTCGTTCGGCGCGACCTGCCGGACCGCTTTGCGGAATGCCTCGATGACGGCGTTCAGGTCGGCGTAGATGTCGGCGTGGTCGAACTCGATATTATTAACGATTAATGTATTCGCTTTATAGTGCAGGAATTTTGGTCCCTTGTCGAAGAATGCCGTGTTGTACTCGTCGCCTTCGATCACGAAGTCCGGACCGCTGCCGAGCTTGAAGTTCGCGTTGAAATTGAGCGGGATGCCGCCGACGACCATGCTCGGATCGCGGCCTCCCGCCTCCAGAATCCAGGCCGTCAGCGAGGTGGTTGTCGTTTTTCCGTGCGTACCCGAAACCACGATCGAATGCTTCCCCTTGATGAAGAGCTCGTAAATGGCCTCCGGCATCGAGGTGTACGGCAAGTCCATCGCCAGAGTGGCCTCAGCCTCGACATTTGTCTTCGCGGCCACGTTGCCGATGACCACCAGGTCGGGCCGAAACGTCTCCAGATGCTCGCGCGTATACCCTTCGAGCACGGGAATGCCAAGGCTCTCGAGGTACGTCGACATCGGTGGATAAACGTGCTCATCGGAACCGCCGACCTCGCAGCCGCGCTTCTGGAGCATGCCGGCAAGCGAGGCCATCGCGCTGCCGCCGATTCCGATCAGGTAGACGCGTCGGACCTCAGAGATTTGTTTTACATGAGGCATGAGGCCGCCAATCCAGCAAGAACCATGCTTTTCAGTAGAATGCATCCGCAGTTGCGAACGGGAATCGCCTTTCCCCACACGCTGTTCGAATCAGCGTCTCGCAATCATTAATCGGGCTCAAATTACAGGAGGATGTTGCACATGTCATCGAAGCGCACCGTTGCCGTCACGATGGCTTTCCTCGCCTTTGCGCTGATGGCTTCGCTTGCCAGCGCGCAGACCAAGACGAAGAAAGAACCGGCGGCCGCCAAGTCTGCCACAGCAGCCAGTGTAGAGAAGGCGCCACGCCTGACCATCGTCGAACCGGTCAAGGAGTACGGCGAAGTTCCCAAGGGGGACAAGCTCGACTGGGCTTTCGTCATCAAGAACACCGGCTCGTCCGATCTCCAGATCATCGCCGCCAAGCCGGGATGCGGTTGCACCGTGGCGGATTACGACAAGGTGATCAAGCCGGGAGAGACCGGCAAAGTCACCGCTCATGTCGATACCACCAACTTCAGCGGTCCGATCGCCAAGACCGTCACGCTGGAGACCAATGATCCGTCCTCGCCGACTTCCACGCTCACCATTCATGCAGTGGTGAAGCCGTACGTCGAAGCCTATCCGGCCGGATTCGTGCGCTTCAATCAACTGCTGGGCGATGTAGCCACGCAGTCGATCACGCTCTATTCCGAAGAGGACGACCCGTTCGAGATCAAGGATGTGCAGGTTCCGGGCGACTGGGTGAAGGTTGCCTATCACAAGATCGAGAACGAGACCGAGCGAGTCGCGAACGTCGGCAAGCCCGGGCAAAACCAGTACAAAGTCGACATCACGGTCGGCGGCCCCGATGCCAAGATCGGCCCGATGGCCGACAAGATCCGCATCCTGACCAGCTCCAAGCACTCGCCGGAATATCCGATCAGCGTGACGGGTGTGATTCGCCCGACGTACCGCGTCGAGCCGACGATGCTGAATTTCGGCGAAGTCGCTCCGACCGACGCCGCCGCAACGCGCTCCGTGCTGCTGCACTCGAACGACCTGAAGACTCCCGAGCAGTTCGTGGTCACCAAGGTCGAGTCGAACGCACCCGGAATCACGACCGCGTTCAAGCCGCTGGCGCAGAAGGGCGATTACGAAGTCACTCTGCAGGTCGCGAAAGACGCCAAGCCGGGCGATATCGACGGCTCCGTCAAGATCTACACCAGCGACAAGCTCAATCCGGTGGTCACTGTTCCGGTGAAGGCGACCGTGAAAAGCGGGAGCGCGACACCGGCAAGCAAATCGTCGAAGTAAATTTCTTTAGAAGTCAGAAAAACGCCGCCTTCGGGCGGCGTTTTTGTTTTCAGCCATGAATTAATTCACGATCGAAACTCCGGTGCCGTCCCCAAGCGGCAAAATAACGGTGGCCAACCGCGGATCCGTGGAAATGCGCTTGTTGAACTTCCGCAATGCGCTGGTCTCGGCATCGCGTTCTCCCTCCGCCACCGACCCGCCCCACAGCAGGTTGTCGCACACGATCACCGCACCACGGTCGAGCTTCGGCAGGAGGTGGTCGAGGTACTGCTCGTATTCGGTCTTCACGCAATCGATGAAGATGAAATCGAACGGGCCGCTGAGCCGCGGAATGACGTCCAATGCCGCACCGAGGTGAAAACGGACGTCGCAGGTCAGCCTGGCTTCGGAGACAAAACCTTTCGCGGTGGCCAGGATCTCCGGATTGATCTCGATCGTCTCCAGCACCGCTTCCCGCCCGCACTCCCGCCCCATCACGACCACGGAGTAACCGATGTTGGTGCCGACTTCGAGGACGTGCCGCGGTCTTTTCGTGCGCACCAGAATCCGCAGCATCTGCCCGACCTCCGGGTCAGCGATGGGATGCCGGTGCTTGGCGGCGAAGTCCTCCATGCGCGCGAGCAGGGCATCGCGCTTAGGCGTCAGTTTATCGAGATATTCGGCTTGCGCCGATTTGAGGATGGCGTCTGATCTTCGTTTCATCTTGAGATCTTTGTCACCCCGAGCGTTTAGCGAGGGGCCTGGAGGGGCGGATGGGCCATTCTCGTGCTTTCCATCCATCCAGGCCCCTCGCTCCCGCTCGGGGTGACGGCGGCGCGGCGCTTCATTTCGCTTCGACGGCCTCGCGAAGTTTTTCAGCCTGGAAGTGCGAGGTCAGCGGCTCGATGATCACGTCGAGGTTGCCGTCCATGATCGCTGGAAGATTGTGCACAGTGAGACCGATGCGGTGATCGGTGACTCGGTCCTGCGGGAAGTTGTAAGTGCGAATCTTCTCGGAGCGGTCGCCGGTGCCGATCATTCCCTTGCGCGTCGCGGAGAGTTCCGCCTCGCGCTTCTGGCGCTCGATGTCGTAGAGGCGCGCTTTGAGGACCTTGAGCGCCTTCTGCCGATTCTTGATCTGCGATTTTTCGTCCTGACACGAAACGATCAGGCCGGTCGGAAGATGCGTGATCCGCACGGCGGAATAGGTGGTGTTGACCGACTGTCCGCCCGGTCCCGAGGAGCAGAAGGTGTCGATGCGGATGTCTTTCTCGCTGATCTGAATGTCGATGTCTTCCGCCTCCGGAAGCACCACCACGCTGATCGCGGAGGTGTGAATGCGGCCCTGCGTTTCGGTCTGCGGGACGCGCTGCACGCGATGCACGCCCGATTCGAATTTCAGCCGTGAATAGACCTTGCTCCCTTGAATCTCGAGGGTGGCGTCCTTGATGCCGTTGACCGCGGAGTAGTTCGCGTCGGTCATGTCGATTTTCCAGCGCTTGCGTTCCGCGTAGCGGATGTACATGCGCATGATCTCCGCCGCGAAAAGGGAAGCCTCATCGCCGCCGGTTCCAGCGCGGATTTCGACGAAGACGTTTTTCTCGTCGTTGGGATCTTTAGGCTGCAGCAGCAGGCGCAGCTCATTTTCCAAAACGGGCGCCTTTGCTTCGAGGTCCGCAAGCTCCAACTCCGCCAGCTCGCGCAGCTCACCCTTCAGCATCTCGCGCGTGTCCGCAATCCCCTTGTGAACCTGTTTCAGCTGGCGGTACTTCGCGACCACTTCCTCGATCTCCGCGATGGCCTTCATCGTGTCGCGATAGGTGGCGATGTCGCTGGTGATGTTCGGGTCGGAGACCTTCGCCTGAAGCTCGGTATAGCGCTGTTCGAGTTGTTCTAGTTTTTCGTTCATGGCGTCGCCTTCTGGGAGTTAGGCGACGGCAGCGCGCTCCGGCTCGACAGCGTCGTACATCAACGCTTCGCGGAGCGCGGTGATCGCGATCTCGAGCTGCGAGTCATCCGGCTCTTTGGTGGTGATTTTCTGGAGCCACAGGCCCGGCTGAATCAGCATGCGGCAGAAAGGGTTCGTGAGGTGGCGAGCCGAGAATCGGATGATCTCGTACGCCAGGCCCGCGATCAGAGGAATCAGGATCACGCGCGCCAGGAACTTCACCACGAACGGCATCGTCGATGGAACCAGTGAGAAGACGATGATCGAAATGACCAGCACGAACATAAGGAAGCTCGTCCCGCAGCGCGGATGGAGTGTCGACTTCTTGCGCGCGTTCTCGACGGTCAGATCTTCATTCGCTTCGAAGGTGTAGACCGTCTTGTGCTCCGCGCCGTGATACTGGAACACGCGGCGGATCTCGTTCATGAACGAGATCGAAACGATGTAGACGAAAAAGAAGATCGCGCGGATGACGCCGTCGATGACGTTGTACGCAAAGTTGCTCATCGCCGGCATCAGGTAGTGGCGAATCAGATTTGTGATGCCGAGCGGCGCCAGGATGAAGATGCCGATGCCGAGAAGCAGCGCCATGATCATCGATCCGGCGACCGCGGCGCTCGACATTTCCTTCTGGCCCTCCTCCGTTTCGCTCACGACGCTGGCGGAGTAGTTCAGGGCACGGATGCCGAGGATCAGCGACTGAATGAGAACGACCGAGCCGCGGATCACGGGGGTTTTCAGGATCGGATACTTCTTCGTGATCGAGACCAGCTTGTCTTTTTTGATCGCAACATTGCCGTTGGGCTGGCGGACGGCCACGGAATAGCCGGTCAGCGAGCGCATCAAGACGCCCTCGATGACCGCCTGGCCGCCGATGAGCATGTCGACGTTTCGGTCAGCGGTAGTAGCCGAAGACGCAGTCAGTCCGTTCATCACGGCATTGAACGTGCCGGTGATCAGCTTTGCGGAACCGAGCCATGCAGACCGAACACGACCCCTCACCCGGCGCTTCGCGCCACCCTCTCCCCGCTGCGCGGGGCGAGGGGTCTCTAGACCCTTCTCCCCGCCACGCGGGGAGAAGGTGCCCGAAGGGCGGATGAGGGGCAGCGTCATCACTTTTTCGGCGCCTTTTTCGCGTAGCGCTGCTGGAATCGGTCGATGCGGCCGGCCGAGTCGACGAGCTTTTGCTTGCCGGTGAAGAACGGGTGGCACTTCGAGCAAATCTCGACCCGCAGCTCTTTCTTGGTCGAGCCGGTGGTCCAGGTTTCGCCGCAGGCGCAGTGAACCTGCACCTGGTGATATTGCGGATGGATCTCTGTTTTCATGAATTTACCTCGGGTCTGAGTGTAGCCTAGACGCTTTGAAAACGGCGAGTATATTCGAAAAATTCTCCCATGAGCCCAGTCGAAACCTTTCTCCCGCGCGTACTTGCGGCAGCGCTCCTGTTGGTGAGCGTTTCGATATTCGGAGCGCTCGCTTACGTGACAGTCGCGATGGCTCGAGGAGCGGCGGTCTCACCCCGCGCGTGGATCTTTCCGATGACGATTCTGGCGGTCGGAGCAGTTCTGATGTGGCTGCTGAGCCGCAAACGCTTTCCGATGCCGCTTTACCTCTCCACCTTCACGCTGTGGCTTCTGACCACCGCCTTTTACTTCACGCACCTCGGCGCGTTTTTGCCGCACTAACGGGCGCCAAAAAGTCTCGCGATCCAGAACGTGAGCGCGGCAATCGTCGCCGCCATCGGGATCGTCAGCACCCATGCCCAAACGATCTGTCCCGCGACGCCCCATCGCACCGCGGACCAGCGCCGCGTCGCGCCAACCCCGACGATCGCGCCGGTGATGGCGTGTGTGGTGGAGACCGGGATGCCAAAGTGCGTAGCGGTGAAGATGGCGATTGCCGCTCCGGTTTCGGCCGCGAATCCGCTGACCGGTTGCAGCTTGGTGATTTTGGATCCCATCGTGTGAATGATCCGCCAGCCGCCGGCGAGCGTGCCGAGCGCAATCGCCGCATGAGCGGCCAGGATGACCCAGAACGGAATCGTGAATTTCGAGATGTAACCGGCCGTAAAGAGCACGCCCGCGATGATGCCCATCGTCTTCTGCGCGTCATTGGTGCCGTGGCTGAGGCTGAACAGGGCCGCAGACACGAGCTGCAAACGCCGGAACCACTTATCGACCCGCCGTGGTACTACGTTGCGAAACAGCCAGAAGGTGGCCGTCATCAATCCCAGTCCGGCAGCCATTCCGATGAGCGGCGACACAACGATGAACACCAATGTCTTCGTCCATCCCCCCGGAACGATCACGGCAGGAGTCATCGCGCGGGCGACCGCCGCTCCGGCATAACCGCCGATCAGAGCGTGCGAAGAACTGGTGGGCAGGCCGAAGTACCAGGTGATCAGATCCCAAACGATCGCCCCCGTGAGACCGGCGAAGATGACCCCAAAGGTCACCGCCGAAAGCTGGATCATGCCGCTGCCGATGGTTTTCGCCACAGCGGTACCGAATCCAAACGCCGCCACGAAGTTGAAGAATGCGGCCCAGATCACGGCCTGGCCGGGCGAAAGAACGCGGGTCGAGACGACAGTCGCGATGGAATTGGCAGCATCGTGGAAACCATTGATGAAATCGAAAGTGAGGGCGACCAGGATCAGGCCGAGGACGATCAGAAGCTGCGGCGTCATCAGCCGTGCTTTACCACGACATTTTCCAGAAGATTGGCCACGTCTTCGCAGCGATCGGTGGCCGCTTCCAGGACGTCGAGGATTTCTTTCCACTTCATGACGGCGATTGGATCGCGCTCTTCCTCGAAAAGTTTTCCCACTGCGCGCTGATGCGCGCGGTCCGCTTCATTCTCGAGCCGGTTGATCTCCACGGCGCGCTCCAGAACGCCTTCGCGGCGTTCGAGAGCCTGCACCGCCAGCAGAATCTGATCGGTGGAAGCGGAGATGATGCGCGTCAGATCGCGCGTTCCCGGCACTACCTTCTGAATGTGGTAAAGCGGGACCAGCGCGGCGGCGTCGTCGATGGCGTCAATGACGTCGTCGAGGGTGCGGGCCATCGAGTGGATGTCTTCGCGATCGATCGGCGTCACGAACGTTTTGTTCAGCCTCTGGATGATCTCGTGCGTCAGAAAGTCGCATTTGTGCTCGACTTCGCGGATCTCGTGCGCTTTGTCCGCCAGCGGCGGATCGGTAGCGAACATTTCTTCCAGGAGCCGCGCGCCGAGACGCAACTGATCGGCCATCGCGCGGAAGTCATCATAGAACTTCTCTTCACGCGGAATGAGACTGAAGCGCCGCAAGACGAACCTCCCCGAAGCGGCGCGATTCTATGGCATCGGCAGGCGAATCGTGAACGTGGCTCCTTCGCCTTCTTCGCTGATGACTCCGATCGACCCGCGATGGGCTTCCACGATGGCTCTGGCAATATAGAGACCGAGTCCGAGGCCGCCGTAGTAGCGGCTGGAGACGTTGCGCGCGCGATGGAAGCGCTCGAACAGCCGCGGGATCTCGTCGTGCGGAATGCCGATGCCGTGATCGATCACCGAGGTCAGCATCTGTCCGTCTTCAATCGCCGTCCGGATCGCGATCTCGCTCGTCTCGGACGAATACTTGATCGCGTTCGACAGCAGGTTATCGACGACCTGCCGGATGCGATCGGGATCGACCATCATCATCGTCTCGGACACCTGAGCCTCAAACGAAATCTTGCGGCCCGGATTCTGGACGCGGAAGGCTGTGGCGCGCCGCTGCAGGAATTCGAGCCATCGGACCGGCTGCGGCTCGATCTGCAGGCGGTTCGTTTCGATGCGCGAGACGTCGAGCAGCTCCGTGATCAGGCCCATCATGCGATCGATCTCGCTGAGCACCGCGCTCAGATACGTCGTTCGATCGGCGGTCGGAAGATCCTCGCCGCTCTGCGTCAGGAGCTGCGTGTAGCCTTTGATGGTGGTCAGCGGCGTGCGCAGCTCGTGGGATGCAACCGACAGGAATTCGTCCTTCTTGCGATCGAGCTCCTGCAGCGCTGTGATGTCGCGGATGACGAGCACAGCTCCCACCACGCCGTTGCTCTCGATCGGCGCGGCAGCGATCGAAAGATCGAGATCTCTTCCTGTGATCAGATGCCTTCCGATCGCGAGATAGTCCGGCACAGCCAATCCACGCAGTGCGCGGGCATAGGGAAGGTCCTCACGCGGAATCGGCCGGCCGTCGGGATAGCGCAAATAGAAGCGCTCGAACGATCCGAGCAGCACGGCTTCGCTGCGCGACCCCAGACCAAACATCGTTAGCCCCGACTGGTTGACATCGACGACATCGCCTGCCACGTCGTAGACCCACAGACCGTCCGTCATCGAGCCGAGGATTGAATCGAGACGTGCGGAACGCTCAGCCATCATCTGCGCCAGCGCTTCGATCTCGCGCTTGGCTTTGATCTGATCGGTGACGTCCTGAATCAGGATCGTCAGATTCTGCGTGATGCCGGAGAACCGTCCGCGCACCGCCGAGATGATGCGATTGACGTACATCGGCCCTGTGCGCGTGAACGTCTCGTAGGCCTCATCGAAACGCGTCTCCGCCGACTCCGCGACCTGTTTGAGGGTCTGTTCCCAGCCGGGGATGACTTCCGCCACGCGCAGGCCAACGACGCGTGTGTCCGAACTGATCTTTCCAAACTGCGACGCGAACTCGAGCCAGCGGGCATTAGCGAGCTCGAAGCGCAGCTCATCTGCCGAGACGACGGCGACGCCGATCGGCGCGGTCTCGAGGACAGCCTCGAACCGCACGCGCGCGTCCACCTCACGCCTCGCAAGCTCCTCGGCCGCCCGGTGACCTTCCTGAGAAATGCGCGTCAGGCGGTGAATGTGGATGGCCGCGCCGAGACGCTCGGCCACCGACTGCACGAATTCCAGATCTTCAGCATCGAAATTGCGATTGTCATCGTCGTTTCGGGCCACGACGATGGCGCCGACCGCTTCTCCGTACGACTCGATCGGACAGGCGATCAAGCTCTGCTCGCGCATGGCAGCGATCAGCCGCTTCTCGGCGTCATCGCGGCCGAAATCGATGACCGCATTCCCCTTGACGTCGGAAAAAAGCAGCGGCCGGCCGATTTGAAAAACTGTTCCCGGAATGCCGTCGCCTGCGCGATACGGCACACGGCCGATGTAATCGCTGAACCGCGCCACGGCCGCCATCTTCGAAGACATGCCGGCCAGGCGCAGCTCGCCGCTCGGCTGGTTATAGAGGTAAATGATCGACGATCCACCGGTCGCCTCCGCGATCCGGCGCGCCGGCTCGTCGAGATTGTCCAGTGAGGACTCCACGGCCACCGCTGCCAGACCGATGT
>WNFC01015347.1_pt1 | contig 16042 bp, 11 predicted proteins | sample 5400541 | NCBI WGS metagenome assembly WNFC01 (sample SAMN13153342, study PRJNA577476) | soil metagenome | isolation source: 120 cm saprolite under Douglas fir tree site 2 hole 2 replicate 1 | place: USA:California | collected 2015-04-18
CCGAGCCGCAAGCCGGTTCCGACGCGCAGAATTCGTTGACGCGCGCGGAGCTCAACGCCGAAGGCACGCACTACATTCTGAATGGGCAGAAGATGTGGATCACCAATGGCGGCTTCGCGGACATCTACATTGTGTTTGCAAAGGTCGGCGGCGAAAAATTCACCGCGTTCATCGTGGAGCGCACCTTTCCAGGGTTCAAGCCCGGCAACGAAGAACACAAGATGGGCATCCACGGGAGTTCGACGACGCCGATTTTCCTGGAGAATTGCAAGGTGCCAAAGGAAAACCTGCTGCACGACATCGGGCGCGGGCACATTGTGGCATTCAATATTTTGAATGCCGGGCGCTTCACGCTGGGTGCTTCCGCTGTCGGCGGCTCGAAGCACGTGCTCATGACTTCGGCCAAGTATTGTAAAGAGCGCAAAGCGTTCGGAAAGCAGATCGGCGATTTCGGCTTGATGAAGGAAAAACTGGCGGAGATGGCCATTCAGATTTTTGCGGTCGAATCGATGGTGTACCGCTCGGCGGGAAACATCGAAGCGGCGATGACCGCAGCCTCCGGCTCCGGCGACAAAATCCAGAACACCATGAAGGTGCTCGAGGAATACGCCATCGAGAGCTCCATCGCCAAGGTGTACGGCAGCGAGATGCTCGATTTCGTGGTCGATGAAGGAGTGCAGATCTTCGGCGGATATGGCTTCCACGAAGAGTATCCGGTGTGCCGCGCCTATCGCGACTCGCGCATCAATCGCATCTTTGAAGGCACGAACGAAATCAACCGCATGCTGATCATCCAGATGCTGATGAAGCGCGCCATGGGCGGACAGCTCGCGCTGATTCCCGCCGCCATGAAGCTGGCGGATGAAATCCTCGCGGGGCCGTCCTTCGACGAAGCGCCGGAAGGCGTGCTTGCCGATGAAGCTCGCGTGGTGGCAAACGCCAAGAAAATGTTTTTGCAGGCGGCCGGAGGCGCCGTCCAGAAATTCCGCGAAAAACTGGCCGACGAACAGGAATTGATCGGCGCGCTCTCGAATATGGTGATGGAAATCTACGCGATGGAGTCCTGCCTGCTCCGCGCGCAAAAAGCGGCGGCCGCGAAGGGCGCACCCGCGACGCAGACCATGATCGATGCCGCGCGCGTTTTCATCAGCGACGCCGCCGAGCGCGTCGAGCACGAAGCCAAACGCGCCATCGCCGCCGTACACGAAGGCGACATGCTGACCACGCAAATGGCCGTGCTCAAGCGCTTCGCCAAGCGCGCTCCAGTCGATACCATCGCTGTTCGCCGCCGCGTCGCCGCCGCCGTGCAGTCCCAGGACCGCTACCCGCTGGAGGGCCGGTAGGCTCAAGCAGAACTGAACTTCGAACTGAAGCACTCCTCCAATCGTCCCTTGATACCGTCCCGTATCAGGGAGGGCACGCTTTCCGAGGGATTGTGCAAAGGCGTGCGGGATTCCTCATAAAATAGAACCGAGCAAGAAAATTCAGATCGAAATGCGAGCATACGACAAGGAATGCCCCAAAAGTTCCTGATCCTTGCGGCGGTCATTGTCGCGCTGCATCTTTGCGAAGCGGCGACGCTGGGCACCAGTACGACCGGCTCTTTGCTGGCAAACCTCCTGGAAATTTTCGCTTGCGGTTTTGCCGTGGTCATGGCGGTCCGGGCCTATCGCCGCGGACGAGGCCTGAGCCGCCCCTTCTGGTTGCTCGTCGGCGCGGGCATCGCGATGTGGGGCGTAGCGAACCTGGGTTGGATGTACTACGAAGTGGTGCTGCACAGGGAACCGCCCACCGCCTCCGCGGTGCGGTTTTTATTCGGCTTGGAAAGCGTACTGATCGCCACAGCCTTGTTCCTGGACCAGGACAAGGACTCCCCGCGGATCGACGCAGAATCCGCCCTTGACTTCATCCAGATCGGAATCGTCTTCTTTTTTGTTTACATCGAATATTACTACCTGCCGGCTCATCGCCTTGACGACTCCACCGCATTCCTGCGCGAGATGCGCATTGAGAACGTGGAAGATGTTTTGCTCACCGCGCTGGCTGCTGTCCAGGCGCTGCGCGCGCGGAAACAGCACGTGCGGAAACTGTATGGCGGTCTCGCTCTTTACCTTCTGCTCCTGACTGTGTGCGCGGCGCTGGCCCAATATCTGCAGAGTGTCGAGCCAGCCCCAACAGGGACGTTGCGGGACCTGCTCTGGACTTCGCCGTTTCTCGTTTTTGCAATGTGGGCGGCGTACTGGCAGCCAAGTCCTGCCGCGGAAACTGGCTCGCGACTGCGGCAGAAAACCCTCGGCGAATTGATGCTGACCAATGCCACATTTGCGCTTGCGCCATTGATCGTCCTTTGGCAGGTCTCGCGGCTCCAGTCGGAGTGGCGCCTGCTTCGTTTCTCGCTTCTTGGCGTTTCGATTGTGTGCTATGCCACGCGGCTAGGAATCAGCCAGTTTCACGAGGCAAAAAGCGCTGATGTCGTCCATACGCATACTTTGGCGATGGGGTCGGCTATCAATGGCATGGCCATCCTCGACCCCGAGGGGCGCTACATCTACGTCAACCCTGCTTACGCAAACATGCTGGGGTATCCAGATCCTGGACCGTTGCTGGGGAAACGCTGGGACAAGATGTCCAATCCCCAAGATGTGACACCCGTGGAAGCCGATATTCGCAGCGGCTTGAAAGATCACGGCAAGTGGTTCGGACCGATCACGGTACACCACAGCGACGGAACGGTCGTACCCATGGAAGCGGCGATTACCTTGCTGCCCGATGGCGGCACCATCTGCGTCACCCGCGACATCACGGAGAGAATTAGCGCCCAGCGCGCTCGCGACGAAGCCGAAATCAAATATCGCCTGCTCGTCGAGCAGGTCGCCGCCATCAGCTACATTGCGGAACTCGGCGTGAATGGCCAATGGTTCTACGTCAGCCCGCAGATTGAAACGATTCTTGGCTACTCTCCGGATGAATGGCTCGCTGATTCATGCAATTGGCTCAGCCACGTCTCCCCCGAAGACCACCATGTCGTTCAGACCGCGGAAGAAACAAGCGAGCGCGGCCTGCCGTTCCAGGCGGAATACCGCATCATTCGCAAAGACGGCAAGATTGTTTGGGTGAGTGACAACGCCGTGGTGGTCCGCGGCAGCGACAGCCATCCCGTCATGGAAGGCTTGATTGTCGACATCACCGATCGCAAGCTGCTCGAAAATCAATTGCAGCAATCCCGCCGCATGGAAGCCGTGGGACGCCTCGCCGGCGGCATCGCTCACGACTTCAACAATCTTCTTACCATTATCAAGGGCTATGCCGAGTTGGCCCTCAACCGGCCCGGGGTTCCTCCGGAACGCTCTTCCGACATCCAGCAAATCGGCAACGCCGCTGAGCGCGCCTCTACGCTCATACGCCAATTGCTGGCCTTCAGCCGCAGGCAGGTTTTGCAGCCGAAATCGCTGGACTTGAACGCCATCGTGGAGAGCCTCGACAAACTTCTCAGCCGCCTGATGGGCGCGGACATTCACATGAAAACCGCGTGCAGCCCGAATATCGGGACCGTGAAGGCCGACCCCGCGCAAATCGAACAAGTCATCATGAACCTGGTCGTGAACGCTCGCGACGCCATGCCGAGCGGCGGACGCCTCACCATCGAGACTGCCAACGTCGACCTCGACGCCAACTACGCCCGCGACCACGTTACCGTGAAGCCCGGCCCTTACGTCATGCTGGCCGTCTCGGACACCGGCATCGGCATGGACTCCGATACCCAGTCGCATATCTTCGAGCCCTTCTACACCACCAAGGGAAGCGGCCGCGGCACCGGCTTGGGCCTCTCCACCGTCTACGGCATCGTCAAGCAAAGCGGCGGTTACATTTGGGTGTACAGCGAGCCGGGCAAAGGCACATCCTTCAAGGTCTATCTCCCGCGCGTCGAGGAATCCATCGTGGCACCATCCGCCAAGACGGAGGAGTCGGTCAATCGGTGGGGCACGGAAACCATCCTCCTCGTCGAGGATGACGCAGCCGTCCGCGAGCTTGCACGTACGATTCTCGCCGCTCAAGGCTATTCCGTCCTGGTGGCGGAAAGCGCCGCGCATGCCGAACAGCTTGCCGCCAACGGCTCACGCGAGATTCACCTTTTGCTTACCGACGTGGTGATGCCGGGCGTCAGCGGCCGTGACCTCGCCCGCCGCATCACTTCCAACCACGCGAGAACACAGGTTCTCTTCATGTCCGGGTACACGGACAACGTCATCGCTCACGGTGGAGTTCTGGAAACAGGTGTGGCTTTTCTTCAAAAACCGTTCACTCCCCGCGCCCTGGCGATTAAGGTCCGCGAAGTCCTCGACCGGCCCGTTCCCGCAAAACTCTAGGATGCGTTTCCGTTTCGGCTTTTGCTTCGGCCGCCGGAGCAGCATCAATGTTCAGCGAGCACCGTCAAGGGAAATAGTTTTTCCCGTCGCCGCGGACTGGCGCGCCGCATCCAGGATCTCCGTCACGATCACGTTCGTCTCGAGAGAAGACAATCCCTCGGGCTTCCGCCCTTCCAGAAGCACCGCTCGCAAATAAGAAACCGAATCGCCATTCGACACCGCCAATGGTTTAGCCCCGATCAATTTCTCTTCTTTTTCCGGAAGCCGCACGCGCACTTGATCACGCCCCACGGTGATCGCATAGCCCTTTTGCCCGTACACTTCCATGTCTTTTCTGGAGAACGGCCAATTCCACGAAGCTTGCACGATCACCTGCGCCCGGGGATACCTCAGAATGATCGTCGCCTCATCGTCCACTCGCGGATAGACGTCCGGCTTGATTTGCTGCGTCACCGCGGTCACCGAGTCCGGCCTGCGGCCTTCCATCAGCCAGGTCGCCAGGTCCGCGCCGTAGCAGCCAAAATCAAAGAGCGCACCGCCGCCGTTTAGTTTCGGATCGGTGAGCCAGGCAAGAAACTCCGGCCCGACGCCGATTTCTTTCGGCCCGCCGTGGCCCATGTGCACCACAATCTTTCGGATTCCTCCGAGTGCGTTTTCGTGCACCAGGTCGTAAGCCGCTTGATTGCTGCGATACCAGGTCGTCTCGTAGTTCACCAACACTTGGATCTTCCCCTCGCGCGCCGCTCTCTCGATGGCCCATGCATCTTCCGTGCTCACTGCCAGCGGCTTCTCCATCATCACGGAAACGCCGTACCGCGCGCAGATTTCCACCACGCGCCGATGATCGTAAGTATTGGTGTACGCGAGTACGGCTTGCGGCTTGGTCTTCTTCAGCATCTCTTCCAGGCCGGAATAGAAAAGACTCGGCGCCAGGCCGTAACGCTTTTCAAATTGGGCGACCAGTTGCCCATCCGCTTCGGCGATTCCCGCGACCTGCAGGTCCGCCCTCTTCTGAAACTGGTCGAAGAATCCGAAGGCATGCCCATGCGCCAGCCCTGCAATCGCCACGCGCAGCGGCTCTTCTTCCTTCGTCGCGGGGTTCGCCTGTCCGCGGGAACCAGCGCTCGCATCCGCCAAGGGCAATGCGATCATCAATAAAAAGGCAGGAAAGCTATTTAGTCGCATACTCCTCCTTGCGCCGGATTCTACCTCAGTTGCGCTGGTGCCCGTCCTCGGGTTTGTAAGAGTGGGGACTTTGCTTCGCTTCCCACTAAATACTAAAAACTGTGAACTATTGACTCTCTTTCTCTGGCGTGGTTGCGCCAGCCAATTCGAAGCCTGGCCTACCCTACACCGAGACGCCGGGTACTGGCCGATAGGCCGGTGCTGGAAAGGAAACGCGCGCGGGAAATGGGTAGGGACTTCATCTTCCGGACTCTGTACGATTTAGGATAGGTAGGGGATACCCGTCGTTTCGCAGTCGTCGGTAAGTTTCGATTGGTGAAGGGTCCAACCAGCCACCTCGTCCCATTCACCCCAAGGGTGCCCCTTTGGAGGTGTAAAGTGTTCAACTCTCAGGTGCATCGGAATCTCTGGCTTGCTTTGGCAGCGGCAGCCGTCTTGACGGCAGCGGGCTGCTCGAAGACGGCCACGGACGAAGCCAGTAACACTGCAAAGGAAGCCGAAACGGCAAAACCTGCTGCGGCGGCCAAACCTGCCGTGGCAGCAAAACCTGCCGTCGTAGCCAAAGCAGCGGAGCCGACGACAATGATCACCTTGCCGAAAGGCACGGCGATCAGCGCGGCGGCAAGACAAACGCTGGCCACTGACAAGAACAAGGTTGGTGACACCTTTGCCGCCAGCCTCACTGCCCCGATTCAGGTAGATGGAAAGACCGTGATTCCCAGGGGCACCCAAGTAACCTGCCGCATCGTCAAGGTCAGAAAGCACGAACTGAAGGTGACGCTCGCTTCGGTGGAAATCCACGGGAAATCCTACCCGCTGGACACCAATTCGATTGTAGGACCGAAGAGCCAGCCCAAAACCGATGCCAAGGATGCGGCTAAGGCCAAGGCGAACAAAGACGTAACCCTCCTCGCTGCCAAGAGTAAGTTGACGTTCAAGCTCGCCAAGCCCGCCACCATTCCGGTGAAAGGGTAACCATAGGCTATCTCATAAATGGTTTGGGGCTCCCTAACCGATCGTTTTTTCAAGGGTTTCGAGAAGTGCCAAACGTTTATGAGATAGGTTCTAGGTAATCTCTAGCCGCCGAGCCCCAGCCAGCGCAAGCTGACTGGGTTCGGCGGTTTTTGTTCCATCAAGCAGAGCGGCCGCGCGCTCCGCTCAATTCAAAGTCCCGCCCCACCCGTCGCGACACTCATAGACGATCCCTGAGGAGTTGTTCGACGTCGCGACGGCCGTGAAGAATGGAGACAATTTGCAGGGGCGTTGTTTCGGGGCGGTAAACGATCAAGGACGAGTAAACCTGGAAGAACTTCACCGCCTCATCCGTCAGATTCTTGCGCCAATGTCCGGCACCAGGGTTCGCCGCCAGAAAGACGATCTTCTCCCGAATGACCGACTCAACGCGATCCGTGATTTCAACGTTGCTCTGTTTCTTGATGAAGCGCCAGATCTGGATTAGGTCGAGCGCGGCTTCCGGCGCAAGAACGTACCGCCGTGTCATTCAGGCTTGGCTTTCAGGTCCGAAAGGTGAGCATCGAGGTGGTCTTCGGGGATTCCCTCGCCGCGGTCGAGTTGACTGATGCCGCGCCGAATCTTTGCATTGATTGCTTCGCGGTTCTCCGGAAGCCAGCGGTCCTGTTCCTCCTGAGTTTCGAGCAGGCGCAGCAACACTTCCTCGACGCTGGCGGAACCGGTAGCCTGGAGTTGCTTCTTGATTCTAGCTTCCAGAGCGGCGTCATGGATTTCAATGTTCATCGCTGGTTCCTTGTTCGTCGGTGAGTATGGTCATCCCGCATCGGGGCTGACGGGCCAATAAACGCCCCCAATACAGGCCAATATCAAGCAGTTTATCATGAACCAAAGGCACGCGGATGCTCCTGCGGCGCCACCCGCTCGCTATGTGTAGGGGCGGACTTCAGTCCGCACTCTCTTCGCTTTTTCATTTTCAATTTTCCAGTTTCTGATTTCTACTTCTGATTTCCCAATTCTAGTTTCTGGGTTTCGCTTTTCGCGCCGCCCGGATTCATCGCCTCAGGCCTTTACCGGGCCGTAGAACTCGGATTCTTCCGCCCAACAATTGATGTCCCCACTCGATTGAAAGCCCGCACACCGCAGCTATAGTGGGAACAAGGAGGAGAGGGCCACGAATACAGGACCATCGGCCCGCACTGTAACCCCGGCCAGCGTCGAGCCATGGGCGGTCCTTAGATCAATGATTGAGGGGAAAAGCCATGATCAAGGTCAAGGCTAGCCAGAAGATCTTTACAGACACGGAGACTGCCACTCTGACCGGCATCGGCCTCGAACGTCTCCATTATCTGGCGCGCACCCGGCACATCGGCTTTATCGCGCGCGCCGCGGAGGCGGCGGGCAAGCAAGCGGAACATTGGCTGTTTACGCGGTCGGACCTGATGGTCCTGGCGATGCTGTACCACAGCTGCTAGCGCTAAACTGGCAAGCTTGCCACTTTTCCAGTTTCCGATTTCCCATTTCTAGTTTCTGATTTCTAGGTTCTAGTTTCTAGTTTCGGTTTTCGGTACGTGACACCGCATTATACATCCCGCGCGGATGGGTTCCCGGCCGATTCATTGGATCGTGACTTTCGACTGTTAATCTCTCCATTTTAGGCATACCACGGTGCAGCCGCAGCGTCACCACGGGCTCCGCTCCAAGCTGCCGCATCATCAGTGCGGGCAAGCGCCGGGCATAGCATGAGCGGACGAAATGTTACTGCCTGGGTTGTAGGGACGCAGCCCGCCGTGGCAGGCGCCCTACAGGTGCAGCTTCGACTTGAATTATTGCGCTTTCGGCCGTTTCGAGAACTTCTCGTAGAGGCGCAGATGCCGGTTGTCCAGTGACGTGAGCTGCCCTTTGATGAACAGGTACTTCACGTCGGTGGTGAGTTCGAGCAGGTCGCCGTTGGTCACGATCAGGTTGGCGAGTTTGCCCTGTTCCAGGGTCCCGATCTGATCGCCGAGGCCAAAGATCTGCGCGGGATAAATCGTAACGGCTTTAGCAAGCGGTCGTAGGGATCGTCCTCCTCGGGCGGGAGTGAAAGCATGGGCCGGAGGATTACCGGAATGCCCTTCGAGCGGAGCAGGTCCTTAACTCTGTAGGCCTCTTCGCCGCCGGCGAGAATCATCTTCAAATTCTGTTTGTCGCAAAACTCCACGGCGTTGCGAATCTCGCGCGAGCGATCGGCAAAAACCAGGAGGGGAAGTTCGCCCCGAATGACCGGCGCGAGCGCTTCGAGCTTCAGGTCGCGATCGTATTTGGCGCCGGAGCCCTTTTTCATGGCCTGCGAATAATGCCGGGCGCGCTCCACCCAGTCGGTGAGTTCATTCACCTGTTTGTCGTATTCCTGCTTGGCCTCGGTATAGGGTTTTTCTTTTCGCGAGAAGGTGGCGAAGTTAAAAGTTTGCGTTTCGATCGCCGGCCAATTGAGCACCATCGCCGCGCTCTTCTTGATAAGCATCTCGTCGATTTCCCAACCGGCAAGATGGATCGCGGAGGCCTGTCCGCCGATTACGTTGCCTCCGCCGCCGGAATCAAACCCGCCGCTGCCAGGAACGGCAAGAACTTCCGTGATTCCCGCTGTGCGCGTCACAGGAATATGCTCGCTCGACGGAGACACAGCCGTGGCTGCAACTACGTCCGGGTTATAACCTCCCGTTTCCGTCGAATCGACGGTGGCGCTGACGGCGCCGATTTCCCGCAGCCCCATCTGAGTGATCGAGTCGAAAATTCCCGGATAGACCTGCAGTCCTTTTGCATCGATCACATGCGCTCCAGCGGGGACTTCTACGTTGGCGCCGACTGAGGCAATTTTTCCATCGCGAATGACGATCGTGCCGTCTTCAATGGCGCTCCCCGCCAGAGTAAATATTTTCGCGTGGGTAATGGCGTAGGTCGCGGATGGCTGCGATTGCGCACCAGCGTTCGCAGGGCCGAGAAGGTAAAGGAAGTTAATGAAGTAAAGGAGGTAAAGGAGACGAGTGCGAATTGACCCGAAGCTCACAGCGCACCTCCCAAGTCAATAGAGGACGCGCCAAACCGTGCACCGTCATTCGAAACGGAGTCCTGCGGGGGCTGCGGAGGCTTGGGTTTGTCTTCGGGTTTCTTTTCGGGCGGTTTTTGCGACTTGGCATCAGGCTTTTTCTCTTCGGGCTTTTTTTCTTCAGGCTTTTTCTCCGAAGCTTTTTTCAGTTTGTCGATCAGCGCCTTCTTTTCTTTTTCGCGCTCGGAGCGTTCGGCGATGTCGCGCTTGCGGTCGAAGTAGACGCGGCCATCGATAATGGTTTTTTGTACCACGGCGTAGGCGCTGAGCGGATCGTGATTGTAAATCGCCAGGTCCGCATCCCTGCCAACGTCAATCGTGCCCACGCGCTTGTCGATGCCCAGCTGCATCGCGGGATTCAACGTGACCATCTTGAGCGCTTCGTCGTGCGAGAGGCCGCCGTACTTCATGCTTTTGGCGGCTTCCTGATTCAAGTGCGTGGCTTCCTCGGCGTCGTCGGAGTTGATGGAGACGACCACGCCGCGGCGCGTCATCAACGCGGCGTTGTACGGAATCGCGTCATAGGCTTCCACTTTGTAGGCCCACCAATCGGAAAAAGTGGAAGCGCCGACTCCGGCCGCGGCCAGTTCATCGGCGACTTTGTAGCCTTCCAGAATGTGCTGGAAGGTGCGCACCTTGAAGCCAAACTCTTTGGCGACGCGCAAGAGCATCAGGATTTCATCCTCGCGGTAGCAGTGCGAGTGCACGTAGCGCTTGCCTTCCAGCACTTCGACGAGTGGTTCAAGGCGAAGATCGCGGCGCGGCGGGATAAGATTTTTTTCACCGGCAGCGGTGCGCTTGTTGTATGCCTCCCACGTTTTCTTGTAATCGCGCGCCTCGCTGAAGGCGCCTCGAATGGTCTCTTCGACGCCCATGCGCGTGGCCGGATAGCGTTTGGCTTGGCCGGGAAAGCTGAAGTTCGAACGCTTGGGATTTTCGCCGAGGGCGAACTTGATGCCGGGAAGCGCACCTTCGAACGGGAGCTTCGCCGCCGGCTGGCCCCAGCGAAGCTTGATGACCAGCGTCTGACCACCGATGGCGTTGGCCGAGCCGTGAAGAATGTTGGCCGCGGTAACTCCTCCCGCGAGATCCCGATAGATGTCGATGTCGTCGGGATTCAGAATCTCCGCCATGTTGACCATCGAGGAGACGGAAACGCTGCCTTCGTTGATGCTTTCCGCCGCGATGTGCGAATGGCAGTCTATGATGCCGGGAATCACGAACTGCCCCGCGGCGTCGATCACTTGCGCGTCCTTCGGAGCGTTGATGGACTGGCCCACTTCGGCGATTTTGCCATCCTTAATAAGGATGGAGCCGTGCTCGATGGTTCCATGCGAGACGGTCATGATGGTGGCGTTCTGAATCAGAATGACCGCGGGCGCGTCAGGCGGTGTGGCAGCGTGCGCCAGTGGGAGGTAAAGGAAGCAAAGGAGGTAAGGGAGGTTAAGGAACCGTAGGTTCTTTGCATTACGAAATAAACTCTTCACTGCGCACCTCCGAGGCTGACCATCGTCGATGAAGCAGCGGCGCCGGGCTTGACCCCGGTAAACTCGATCGTAATGCCCTGCACGCTGATGCTGCCCTTCAAGGAAGTTCCGTCAAACGTACCGGAGAAGGTGGCATCCACTGGAGAGCCCTCGAGTACAAAGTTGATGGTGAAGCTGAATTTGTCCACACTCAGGTAACCGCTGATGATTGACGCGGTGCCGCGCTTGCTGGTGAGCGTGCCAGAGACAGTGCCGTCTTTGTCCATGACGAGGTCGGCGGTGGATTCTTCGGGACCACTATCGGGCGTGGTGTAGGAAAGTTTCCATTTCCCCGTGATGTCGCCTTTCGGCGGCTCTTTAGGCTTCTCCGGCTCGCGAATCTCAAATCTGCGGCCGTCGACAAAAACCATCTTGATTTTCGTTTTTTCCTCGAAGAGGTCGCCGTCGGCAACCACGAGATTGGCGATTTTCCCGTTTTCAATCGAGCCCAGGCGGTCGGCAACGCCAAAGATTTCCGCAGCCGACAGCGTCAGGGCGCGAAGCGCCGCGTCCGGAGCAAGCCCCGCGTCAATTGATTTCTTCACGGCCTTGAGGATGTCCTTCGGCACGGTGATGCCGCCGGAGTACAGCGCGAATTTCACGCCGGCTTTGGCAAGCGCCGCCGGTGAAGACGGTGCGCGGTCGCGAAATTGCAGCGTTCGCAGCGAAGGCTTGTCCTCGGGATCGGCGTCTTTTTCCGCTTCTGGCCACTTGAGATCCACGAGCACGGGCAATTTTTTCGCGACGATTTCCGGGGCGACTTCATAAGCCATCTGTCCGCCGTAGATGGCGCCGTTGACGTGCCAGCGATCCACCAGTTCAAGCGCGCGGCGCAGTTGAACGGAATTGTTCGCCGGAATCAAAACAAGCGCATGATCTTCCAGCGCTTCGGCGAGCGCGGCTTCGGTGCGGTCGTAACGGGGCCGCGCGGTGCTGCGAGGATTTTTTTCGTAAATGGCTTGCGCCTTGGTGCTCCACTCCGTGTCCAACCAAACCTGATGGACGTAAGCGAGCACTCCCATGCTGGAGCTGGGAAAACCGCTGCCAAATCCCCCCGTGGGCTGCAGTGAAAGAGGAATCGCGACCGGCGATTTCACCACCAGATCGCCGGCGCGCTCACCAGCCAAATCGAGCACAGCAGCCTGGCCGGGAAAAAATCCGCCCTTGGGCGCGGAAACAACGGTGGTGAATCCCGCGCTGCGCCAGGTTTCAATGCGCTTGTCGCTGAGGCTCACTTCGTCCGCGGCGCTGCGCCAAGGCGTCGAGCCGGGGCGATCCTCCGGACCGCGGGCGTTCTCCTGCGAACGACGCGGGCCGCCTTCGCCACCGGCGGGAGGAGCGGCGGGAATCCCCACATCGGTGAAGGAATCAAACAAGCCGGGGTAGACGATTAATCCCTTCCCGTCAATGACCCACGCCTCGGGCGGAATGGTGGCGTCTTTCCCGATCGCCGTGATGAGGCCGCGAGACATAACGATCGTGGCGTTCTCCACAGGCGGGCCGGAAACGGCCAGCACTTTTGCGCCGCGAATAGCAAAGTATTGCGGCTCGCCACCCTGCGCATAGAGAGTTGGCGTAGCACAGACAAGAATGAGAAGCATGGTGAGGCAAACTGCTGACGCGCACCTGAGAATCAGGTTGGAACGCATGCAAGACTCCTCGCGAAAGTGTTGGAAAGACACTGTCCCCCGGCAAACGCAACTGTAGGACTAGACGCATGAGGCTAGTGGGAAGTTTCCGCTGAGTCAAGAAGGCGATGCCTTAAAAAAAAGTGGAAAAAATCCGGAAACAAAATGTGGGGTCTTGCGTCTCTTCTATTGCATTCCCATAGGGACGATGGCATATTCGGTATGGGTATCCCATAGGAGCCACTGGGGGAAGACGATGGGCGAGAAAAAGGACGTCTGGCAAGGCACGCTGGCGTTGATGGTGCTGAAGACGCTGCAAGCGCTGGGGCCACTACACGGGTACGGTATCGCGCGACGCATCGAACAGACCAGCGGCGACCTGCTGGCGGTGAACTACGGAACGCTCTACCCCGCCCTGCTCAAGCTGGAGCAGGAAGGTTATATCTCTTCGGAGTGGGGCACCTCCGACAACAATCGCAAAGCCAAGTACTACAAACTGACGCGCGCAGGGCGCAAGCAATTGGACAAAGAGGCACGTGAGTGGGAGCAGACCACGGAAATTCTGGCGCGCTTCCTGGCGCCCGGAAAGGAATCTGTATGAGACGCCTGCGAACCTTGTTGTTGCGGCTTGCCGGACTCTTTCGCAAAGACCGCCACGAGCGGGAAGTTGCCGCTGAGTTGGAAAGCCATCTCCAAATGCACATCGAAGACAATCTGCGCGCGGGGTTGAATCGAGACGAAGCGCGGCGGCAGGCGCTTATGAAGCTCGGCGGCGTTGAACAAACCAAAGAGCTCGTTCGCGGACGCCGCGCTTTACCCGTGCTCGAAACACTCCTGCAAGACCTTCGCTACGGTGCGCGCATGCTGCGCAAAAATCCCGGCTTCACCTGCGTCGGCGTTCTAACCCTAGCCCTGGGCATCGCCGTGAACACCACCGTGTTCACGGCCTTCGACGCCCTTTTTTTGCGACCTCGCCCGGTGAAAGATCCGAACAGTCTGGCAGGCGTCTTTCGCACCACTCCGGGTGGACGCGATGGCAGATTCTCTTATCTCGATTACCTCTACTATCGCGACCACAGCAGATCGTTCTCTGATCTTTCTCTGTTTGCCTTCGGCATGGCCGTCACTTCTTCCGACCTGCCTGCCGCTGGTCCTGAGGCCACGCCCCGCGTTGCTGGAGCCGTTGGTTTCCAGCTCCCGCAATTGCTTCAGGGCAGCGCTCAACCCATCATGTGCTTTTTTGTTTCCGGCAACTACTTCCCGATGCTGGGAGCGACTCCTCTCTTGGGCCGCATCCTCCTGCCCGAGGATGATCAAGTGAATGCCCCGCCGGTTGTCCTGATGAGCGGTAATTCCTGGCAGCGACGCTTTCACTCCGACCCGAAAGTTGTGGGTTCGGTCCTCCATCTGAATGGCGTCGCTTTTACGGTCGTCGGTGTTACGCCGCTCGATTACCTTGCTACTGCGCCATCTGTTCCCGATCTTTGGGCACCCGTCTCTGCAAAAATCGCGTTGGGCGCAACGACCCGCCAGGAATTAGAAAATCGCCTTGTAATTGCCGGCTTTCCCATGGCACGTTTGAAACCCGGAGTTACTTTGTCGGATGCACAGGCGGAACTCGGCGTGCTCGCGGCGCAGCTTCGAACGCAGTACCCCGAAGCCGAGCGCAACATGACTGTGAGCGTTGCCTCTGGTCGCAACAACCTCGCCGCGCTTGATTCTGATGCGTGGCCCGTTGTCATCGCTGCCATGGCTGCCGTCGCTTTGCTCCTGCTTATCGCCTGCGCCAATGTCGCTAGCCTCTTGCTCGCACGCGCTGTCGCACGCCGCAAAGAGATTGCTGTGCGCCTCGCTCTCGGCGCAGGCCGATGGCGGTTATTACGGCAATTGCTTACGGAAAGCATTCTGCTCGGACTTCTGGCCGGAGCGCTTGGCCTGCCTCTAGCCGGCTGGATGCTCCACCTCTTAATTGTTGAGATCGCTTCCGCCCTACCGTCGTATTGGGGCACCATCGCTATCGAGGTCACGCCCGACATCCGCGTCTTCGCCTATACCCTGTTTGTTTCCTGCGCGGTAGGAATCGGGTTTGGCCTCGCTCCGGCCTTGCAGGCCTCAAGGGCTGAAGTTAACTCCGCCCTCAAAGAAGAAGGCAGCGCCTTCGGCCAGCGTCTGAGCCGCTCGCGGCTCCGCGGATTGCTCATCGCCGGCCAAATGGCCGCCTGCCTCGTTCTGCTCATCAGCTCGGCTCTGCTGCTGCGCGGTTCGCAACGCGCCATCAAGATCGATCCCGGTTACGAGACCCGCCGCGTGGCGTGCCTGGAAATGTACAATCCGGCGAACTTGCACTACTCGCAGCCGCGCTTGCTCCAACTCAATCGCGACCTCATTCAAGGAATTGCAAGCCTTCCCGGCGTGCAGTCCGTCGCGCAAGCGTCACGCGACCCCATTGGTGGTATCCGCTGGGTGCCTGTGACACCGGTGGGTTCCGCAACTTCGACTCGGATGGACGGAAGCGAGCTGCCCGTCGCAGGCTACAGCTTTGTCACACCGAACTACTTCGAGACTCTTGGTATTCCTATCGTTCGCGGTCGCGGCTTCACACCTCGTGAGGCGGATGAACAGTCGCCCGTCGTCGTGATCAGCGAAGCCACATCCCGCCGCTTCTGGCCCGGGGAGGATCCTCTCGGCAAGCGGCTCAAGATCGGGTCGGAAAAAAGAACCATGTCCTTCCCCGGCGAGGCAGACCCCTTCATCGCGAGCAGCGAAGTCATTGGTATCGCGCGCGATGTGCGAAGCATGGACCTGCGCAAAATCGATGAATCGTACGTGTATCTGCCGCTCTCCCAGTCCCGTCAATGGACCAGCACTCTACTCGCGCGTACCGATGGCGACCCTACGCCATTGCTCCCGGCAATCGGCCACGAGGTTCGCCGCGTCGACGCCAATCTGCCTGTGATCGGCGCCCCGTTGCACACGATGGTCTCTATGGATCCTTTCTTTGTGGTCTCGCGCATTGGCGGATTGCTTGCCAGCGTGGTGGGCTTACTCGGACTGCTGCTGGCATGCATGGGCGTGTATGGCATGGTCAGCTATAGCGTGGCTCAGCGCACCCGCGAAATTGGCATCCGCATGGCGCTGGGCGCGCAAGGAATCCAAGTGCTGCGACAGGTGATGCACGAGGGCTTCCGGCCAATTCTCTCCGGCACCGCGATTGGAGTCGTTGTCTCGGCTGGCGTCTCGCGCGCGCTCTCCGCGACGCTCTTCGGACTCAAAACCTTG
>WNFC01013909.1_pt1 | contig 16037 bp, 10 predicted proteins | sample 5400541 | NCBI WGS metagenome assembly WNFC01 (sample SAMN13153342, study PRJNA577476) | soil metagenome | isolation source: 120 cm saprolite under Douglas fir tree site 2 hole 2 replicate 1 | place: USA:California | collected 2015-04-18
TATCCCGATCCTGTCTATCACATGCCGTTTCCCGACGGCAGCTATCTGACGCAGTGGCGCGACCTCGATCGCACGTGTGAGGAATTCGCAACATTTTCCAAAAAAGACGGGCTCGCTTACCGGCGAATGATCACCGAATACGAGACGGTCAAGCCTCTCCTGAACGCCGTTGCATTCACGCCGATCGGATTTGGGAAAGCCATCAACGACCGTTTGGCGGAACACCCGCACGGCAAACTATGGCAACGGCGGCTGGCGATGTCGGCATGGGAAATTGTTCGCGACACATTCGAGGACGATCATTGCAGGGCCTTCATGTTGGGTTGCCCCTATCCGCTGCAGCCGGTGCAGGATCCCATGACGGGCCGGGCGGCGTACATTCCGCTGCACCAGCAGCGAGAGAGCAGGCCACTGCCGAAGGGCGGTTCGGGCGCCTTGACGCTGGCGCTGGCGCGGTTTATCGAAGCGCATGGCGGAGTGATCTTCACCAACAAATGGATCAAAGCCCTGATCGTCGAGAACGGAAAATGCACGGGCGTGGAATGCGAAGATGGCAGCTCGTATCGCGCCGAGAAAGCGGTGTTGTCCACAATTCACATCAAGCACCTGATCGACATGGCCCCGCGCGAACTGTGGGGGCAGGATTTCGTCGACGGTGTGGACACGTGGAAAGCCGGCCTGACGCTGTTCGAAACAAATTATGCGACAACGGAGCCTCCGAAATATACTGTTGCCGGCGGGACCATCTCGCCTGTGCATTCCGGCGTGATGGTTAGCGCCGATCGTGTCTTGCGCATGAGCTTTGACTACGCGCGAGGAGCGGTGAATCTTGAAAACCCCTCGATCCACGCAATTTGTTGCAGCATCGCTGATCCAACCCGTGCGCCTGCTGGCATGCACACTCTCAAGATCGTGGCCTACCACCCATACGAATTGAAAGAGGGCCCGCAGCATTGGGACGAAATTAAGGATCAAGTTTCAGAAGCGAATTTGAATTTTCTGCGGCGCTTCTCACCGAATCTGACGGATGACAAGATTCTCGCGCGCATCGTGAAGAGTCCACTTGATCTGGAGCGCATGAATCCACACAACTGGCACGGCAGTTGTCACGCAGGTGGATCCGGGCCAGCACAGGCTGGCGCGATGCGTCCCGTGCCGGGCTGGGCACAGCATCGCATGCCGATTCCCGGCTTGTATCAGACCGGAGCGACGACGCATCCCGGCGGGTCGGTGAACGGAGGGCCGGGCAGAAACGCGGCGACCGTAATGCTGAAAGATTTTGGGACGAGCATCGAGGAAGTTGTGAAGAAGAAAGTGTAAGAGATTCTTCCGGGGGAGGCGCGCGCATGAGCAGAATCAGCCGGCGTGGATTCGTGAAGACAGCGGCGCTCGCGCCACTGGCGGTCACGCCGTTTTCCATCGGCCAGCAAGCGTCCAAGGAAGATCGCTTCGACATCGTGGTGGCGGGCGCGGGACACAACAGCATGATTGCGGCCGCCTATCTGGCAAAGGCCGGTTATCGCTGCCTGCTTCTGGAAGGACGCCCAATTGTCGGAGGCGGCGTGAAGACGGCGCAACTCACGCTGAAAGGGTTTAAGGACGATGTCTGTTCAACGGCGCATACGTTCTTGCTCGACAACCCCATGATCAAGAACGATGAGCTGAAGCTTGGCGACTACGGGCTTGAGTACGTTGATCCCGACCCGATCTTTCACATTCCCTTTGCTGACGGCACATACCTGACGCAATGGCGGGACGTTGACCGCACCTGCGCGGAATTTGCCAAGTTCTCGACGAAGGATGCAGCTTCGTACCGAAAAATGCTGGCGGAGTTTGACGCGATCAAACCGATCCTGATGGGAACGAGTTTCACGCCCATTGGGTTTGGGAAGCCGTTGAACGATCAACTGGCGCAGCAACCGCGCGGAAAACTGTGGCAGCGGCGCCTGGCGATGTCCGCATGGGAAATCATTCGCGACACCTTTGAGGAAGAGCACTGCCGCACGTTCATGCTTTATATGTCCCATCTTGCGGCAGAGCCGCCGGACGCGCCGATGACCGGACGTTTGGCCTATGGCACGGCGCGCCAGCAACATTCCGGACGGCCGTTCCCCAAAGGAGGATCGGGAGTATTGACGCAGGCGCTGGCGCGGTTCATCGAGGCGCGCAACGGCGTGCTGCTGACCAACAAATGGGTGAGCCGGCTGATGGTAGAGAGCGGAAAATGCGTGGGCGTGGAATGCAGCGATGGGAGTTCTTATCGTGCGGAGAAGGCGGTGGTCTCGACGATTCACATCAAGCATTTGGTGGACATGGCGCCGCGCGAGTTGTGGGGGCAGGATTTCATCGAGGGTGTAGATACCTGGCAGGCGGAACACGCGATGTTCGTGACGCATTACGCGACTTCGGAGGCGCCCAAGTTTGCCGGGGATGGCGGGACGCTCTCGCCCGTCGAAGCGGGCATTCTGATTTCGCCGGAGCGGGCGCTGCGCTTTGCGTACGACGATGCAAGAGGCGCGGTCAATCTGGAGGATCCGCCGATGCAGATCATCTGCTGCAGCGTGGCTGATCCCACGCGCGCTCCGGCGGGAATGCACACGCTTAAAGTGATCGGCTGGCAGCCCTACGAGCTGAAGGAAGGGCCGGAGCACTGGGACAAGATCAAGAAAGATGTTTCCGACGGTTATCTCGAATACTTGCGGCGATATGCCCCCAATTTGACGGAGGACAAGATTCTGGCGCAATTCATTGAAAGTCCACTGGACATGGAGCGCATGAATCCGCACTTCTGGCATGGAAGCGCACACGCAGGTGCGCAGAGTGCGTCGCAAACCGGACCGATGCGGCCGATGCCAGGGTGGGCGCAGCATCGCATGCCGATTCCCGGCTTGTATCAAACCGGCGCGACGACGTTTCCGGGAGGGTCGGTGACCGGGGCGCCCGGCAGGAATGCCGCGACGGTGATGCTCAAGGATTTCGGAACCAGCATCGAGGAAGTCGTGAGCAAAAAAACTTAGCGGGAACGAAAAAACGTAGCAGATTCAATATTGCGAGGTCTGTCGATGGTGAAGAAAATTGGATGGATTGCGCCCGCTATGATGATTGCGGCGATGACGGCATTTCTCTTCCTTGTAACAAGCCTCGGCGCGCACCCAACTGCGCTACCGCAAGCGGCGAAGCACATGGTCCCGGACAATCCTTCTGAACACACGGCGCCAGTGCAGCCGATCGCTTACAGTCACAAAAAGCATCTGGCGTTCGGACTGGAGTGCAAGAAGTGCCACACGAATCCGGAGCCGGGGAGACTCATGACATTTCCGGCGACAAGTGCCTGCATGGAATGCCATGTGACCATCGCGAAAGATAAGCCTTCGATTCAGAAACTCACAGTGTATGCCAAGAATAAGCAAACAGTGCCCTGGGTGCGGGTCTATACCGTGCTGCCCGGCGTGGCGTGGAATCACCGTGCCCATCTCGAAGCCGGCGTAAAATGCGAGGCGTGCCACGGGCCGGTGCGCGAGATGGAAGCCATGTCGGAAGTCACGAGCGTGACGACCATGTATAGCTGTCTGAACTGCCACGAACTGAATCACGCGAAGACGGCTTGCGACACTTGCCACAAGCATTGATTCGAGGCAAAATTTTTCCGAGGGGGAGCGATGGCGAAGCTGACCGAACTGGAAGTCAATGGCAAGCGCTATCCGGTCAACTACCTTCCGGATACGCCGCTTTTGTCTGTCCTGCGTGATGAACTCGGATTGACCGGAAGCAAGTACGGCTGTGGAGAAGGGCAATGCGGCGCCTGCACGGTCTTGATCGGCGGAGCGCCGCGGCGCTCGTGCCAGATTCCCGTTAGCGCGGCGTTGGGGAAACCCGTTGTGACGATCGAAGGCCTGGAAAAAGACGGGCGATTGCATCCTGTGCAGCAGGCATTTCTCGATGCGGGTGCATTCCAGTGCGCTTACTGCACTTCGGGAATGATCGTGAGCAGTGTCGGCCTGCTGCAAACAAATCCGAATCCCAGCCAGGCGGTTATCGTTCAATTTCTGCAAGGCAATGTGTGCCGTTGCGGCACGCACCCGCGCATCATCGAGGCGGTCAGGCAGGCGGCCAAGATGATGCAGGAGCACGGGCGATGAATAACGTCGAAGCAAAAGTTTTTGTTGAACCCGAGCGGTACGAATTCAACGCCGCTCCGATCCATCAATTCGAATTAGCACGCCGCGACTTTTTTAAGATTCTTGGCGCAGGAATCGCGGTGTTCGCGATTGCGAAGGATGCTTTGGCCGCGCAGGAAACTGCTCCGGGGCATCGGAGTTTCCACAATGAAGACCTGCCCAAAGACATTAGCGCATGGCTGCATGTCGGCGATGAAGGCATCGTGACTGGATTCACCGGCAAGGCGGAAATAGGGCAGAACATTCGAACAGCTTTGGCGCAAACCATCGCGGACGAACTGCGCGTGCCGTTTGAAAGCGTTCGGATGGTGACGGCGGACACTGCGCTCACTCCGTTTGATGCGGGGACGTTTGGCAGCCGGACGACGCCGACGATCACGCCGCAGTTGCGGCGCGTGGCCGCCGCGGCGCGCGATCTGCTGATTGAAGCGGCCGCAAAAGAGTGGAATATCGCCCCGGCGGGATTGATTGCTGCGGATGCGAAAGTGACAGATCCCGCGTCCGGCCGCTCGCTGAAGTATGCGGAGCTCGCACACGGCAAGACGCTGGCTCAGAATCTCCCAGCGGAAGATCCCATCACACCGCCAACAGAATGGACGATTGCGGGGAAGGCTATTCCGAAAGTAGACGGCCGCGCATTCGTCACTGGCAAGCATCAGTACACGACCGATCTGCGGCTTGCTGGCATGCTTTACGGCAAAGTGCTGCGCCCGCCGTCGTTCGGCGCAACGCTCACTTCCTTCCGCCAGGACGAAACGAAGCCGATGCCGGGAGTTTTTGTGGTGCGTGATGGAAATTTCGTTGGAGCGGCAGCGGCTTCGGAGCGCGAGGCGCAGGCGGCGCTCGACGCCGTAAAGGTGGATTGGAAAGAAGTTCCACAGATTTCCAACAAAGAACTCTTCGCGTACCTCAAACAGAATGGCGCGGCGAAAACCGAAGATCGCTTTCGCAAGCAGAAAGGCTCCATTGAGGAAGGACTATCGAGCGCAGCACACCGGCTGGACGCGACGTACACCGTAGCGTACATCGCGCATGCTCCGCTCGAGCCGCGGGCGGCTGTCGCTCAATGGGCCGACGGCAAACTCACGGTGTGGACCGGCACGCAGCGGCCGTTCGCCAACCGCGACGAGCTTGCGGATGTTTTCCATCTGCCCGAGAGCAGCGTGCGCGTGATCGTGCCGGACACCGGCTCTGCGTACGGCGGGAAACATACCAGCGATGCGGCGATTGAAGCTGCCCGATTGGCGCGCGCCGCAGGTCATCCCGTGAAAGTGGTGTGGACGCGCGAGGAAGAATTCACCTGGGCCTATTTCCGGCCCGCTGGCGTTATCGAAGTGAAAAGCGGAATCGCCAGCGATGGAACGCTGACCGCATGGGAATTTCACAACTACCATTCCGGAGCGTCGGGAATCGAAACGCCTTACACGGTTGCGAATCTGCGCACGGAATATCATGCCGTGCCTCTGATTCTGCGCAGCGGTTCTTATCGCGGACTTGCGGCGACGGCGAATCACTTCGCGCGCGAAACACAAATGGATGCGCTGGCGGGGGTCGCGAAGATGGATTCGTTCGAATTCCGAATGAAGAATCTCACGAATCCGCGCATGCGCGCTGTGCTGGAGTCGGCGGCGAAGTCCTTTGGCTGGCCGCGCAAGAAAACGCAAGAGGGGCAAGGATTCGGAGTCGCCTGCGGTGACGAAAAGGGCAGTTACGTCGCGACGTTTGCAGAAGTAGCAGTAGAGAAGGCTTCAGGCGCGGTGCGCGTCGTGCGCCTGGTCGAAGCATTCGAATGCGGCGCCATCGTCAATCCCGATGGTTTGCGCAATCAGGTGGTCGGCGCGATGATTCAAGGGCTGGGTGGCGCGCTTTTCGAGGCGATCGAATTCGAAAACGGCCGCATCAAGAATCCGCACTTCGCAAGCTACCGCGTGCCGCGCTTCCGCGACGTGCCGGAAATCGAAGCGATCTTGCTAGATCGAAAAGATATTCCTTCAGCGGGCGCCGGCGAAACCCCGATCATGGCCGTGGCTCCGGCCATCGGCAATGCCATTTTCGACGCTACTGGCGTTCGCCTCAACAACTTGCCGATGGTTCCCAACGGACTTCGCTCCGCGTAACAGGGACGAATGAATCGCCAGCTCGCCATTCCGAAACCGCACTCGTTCGTCTAGTCTAATTAAGACTAGTCCCATCTAGTCTAATTAAGACTAGTTCCGCCTAGTCTAATTGAGACTAGTTCCTGAGACCGTTTTATCTCTCGCGTAGCACAGCGATTCCATGTTGCACTCGGCGCATTTCGGTTTCCGGGCGTGGCAGACTCGGCGGCCGTGCCAGATCAGTTGGTGGGAAAACTTAATCCATTTGTCCCGCGGAATGATCTGCATCAAATCTTGCTCGACCTTCTTCGGATCTTCATTGCGCGACAAATCCAGGCGGTTCGAAAGACGCAGCACGTGCGTATCCACTACCACTCCGCTGGAGATTCCATACGCGGTGCCGAGCACGACATTTCCTGTTTTTCGTGCCACGCCCGGCAGCGTAAGGATCTTTTCCATCGTGCGCGGCACCTGTCCGCCGAACTTTTCAATGATGGCTTTGCTGGCTCCCATTACGGATTTGGTTTTATTTCTGAAAAATCCCGTCGGACGAATGTCTTGCTCCAATTCGCCCGGCGTTGCGTAGGCGAACGCCTTCGCATCCGGATACTTCTTATAGAGCGTTTCGGCGACCTGATTCACGCGCACGTCCGTGCATTGCGCGGAAAGAATCGTGGAGATCAGCAGTTGAAATGCGTTCTCGTGCTTCAGCTCGCACGTCGCATTCCCGTACGCCTCGTCCAGTCTTGCGAGGATCGCCGTCACGCGTTTTGGATCAGTTCCTGCTGCGCGCGCCGGTTTGGAAACCTTGGGAGTCTCCGCCGGTTTCGCTCGTTTTGATTTTCGCGAAGTCAGTTTCTTCTTCGCAGACCGCTTTTTCTTCGATTTCGTGGCCATAGGAGCCAAAACTATAGCATGGCCGAAAGAGCGGCGAGCAATCTGCGGAACGCCTTCCCCCGATGGCTGCACTGATTTTTTTCTTCCGCGCGGCGCTTCCAGGATTTCTCCGTCGACGCGATCCGTAACAATGGCCAAGGCTCGTCCGCGGTCCGCCACGGCGATCGCGCAAACGAAATGCGCCGCACGCTCTGACCCCGTCTTGCCGCGCATCTCGCGCAGCAGCTTTTCGATCCTTTCCGAATTTGTCGCCTGCGTCCCTGCATACCTCGCGGAGTGAACGCCTGGTGCGCCGCCAAGAGCAGGCACCACTAGCCCGGAATCGTCGGCGAAGACCAGTCCGTCCCAGAGCCGCGAGCAATGCAACGCTTTGCCCGCTGCATTTTCAACGAATGTTGGAGCGTTTTCTTCGAACACGGGAAGCGCATTGAAATCCGGCAGTAATCCCAATTCAACAACAAGCGTAGATGCGGACGCCGTCGCGAGGGCGCGATACTCGGCGAGTTTCCCTGGGTTGGACGATGCCAGAAAAAGCTTAGCGTGCGCGCGCACTGAATTTTAAAGGCAGCAGGGCGCGTTGTTCTTCCGTCAAGCGGCGAATCCCCGCGGCGGCAAGGGCCAGCAGGTCCTGCATCTCGCTCCCGGAAAACGCGCGGCCTTCCGCCGTCGCTTGGATTTCGACAAAGTGTCCGTCACCGGTCATGACCACGTTCATATCCACTTCGGCGCGCGAATCTTCTTCATAAGCAAGATCCAGCAGCGCGCGGTCGTCCACAATCCCGACGCTCGTCGCGGCCACGCTGTCGATCAGCGGCGAACTTTTCAATATCCCCGCGGCCACCAGCCGTTCGAACGCCAGTGCCAGCGCCACGAACGCCCCGGTTATGGAAGCCGTGCGTGTTCCGCCGTCCGCCTGGATCACGTCGCAATCGAGCCACACGGTTCTCTCGCCAAGCGCTTCCTGGTCCGTCACTGCCCGCAGCGAACGGCCAATCAATCTTTGAATCTCCAGAGTCCGCCCCGATTGTTTTCCCCGCGCGGCCTCGCGCGGAGTCCGCTCCTCCGTGGCGCGCGGCAGCATCCCATATTCGCTGGTCACCCATCCCTTGCCGCTGCCTTTCAGAAAACCGGGCACGCCATCATCCACTGTTGCCGTGCAGATCACCCGCGTGTTTCCCAACTCAATCAGCACGCTGCCTTCGGCCGTGGAGATAAAGTCCGGTGTAATTTTCAAGGGACGCATCTGGTCCGGCGTACGGCCATCAGCTCTCACACTTCCTCCCGCGGTCACCACTTCTGTCTCCAGGAATTCTACGGCCTGCGATCACGTTGCGCCAGTTTGCCGATGCCATTGTGCAGTGTCAACGTCGCGCGGAACAATGTTGGCGGCTTATCGGGTCCCCGGCGTTGGCGCGGGCTTCTGAGGCGTTTCTGCTAGGTTCGTGTTGACCACGAATGTCCCCGTCAGATCCAGATGTCCCGCCAATGTTTCCACTTCCTGTCCATGAATCAGGATTTTCATGCGCCGCACTTGTGGCACATTGGCTTCCAGCGTGCGCGTGATGGAATTCACCGCCAATTGTTCGCTCACAATCCCCGAAGGAACGGAAGTCGCCATCGCTTCCGAGAAATCCGCGATCGCCGTTCCGTCCGGTAATAGATAAAATGCGAGCAACACGGCCTCCGGCGGCAGGGTCCGCAACTCCGCATCCACGGGGCCTGCCAGGAGTGTGTTCAAAACCTGTTTCGCTCGTAGCACCGGGTCATTCGAAAGCGGCAAGTCCACGGTCACCGGCGTTAGCGTAGAGTCGTTGGAATCCGAAGCCCAGAAGAGTTTGGTCTTTACGCGAGGATCGCCCGGATTGATCGTAATCGGCTGGGTCAATTCGCGCCGCGCCTGCTCTTCGCTCTGCTGCTGGAGCTTCGCGGCGCGCTTCATCCGGCTCCGGAGAATCGGGAAAACGATCGCGGCAGCAAGCACCATGAAGACCATTCCACCGATCAAAAGGAATTTCCAGCGCGGCGTCATGGCAGCGCTCCCCGCGTGTTTGGAATGACGTAGGAGGGTTTGAACGCCGCCGCCCCACGCGCAATGGCATCGGCCACGCCGGGTGCCATGCGGTCCAAATCGGCGCGGTCGCCCACCGTCACGCTGGAAATCTCCACGGCGATTGCCGGCGCTGCCGTGGTTCGGAGCTGGCGCACGGTAGCCATCTGTGCGCTTTCCGGGGAGCCCCTGAAATGTTGCGCGAGGAAACCCTGTACGAGGTCGCCCAGTTTCCGGCTCAGATCAAGAAAAGGCGCCTGTGCGCGGTCCCAGGGGATCATGCCGTTCGAATCCGTGGTTGGAGGCAAATCTGAGTTTACGTAAACACGCGCGGAGCCCGGCACTCCCGTCGATGAAACGTGCAGCGTTACGAACACTGCTCCGCGCTGCGCATTCGCAGTTGCGGAACGATCGTCAAAGGAAGGATCCTCATTCCCTTGCCGCGTCTGTACCACTTGAAACCCTTGCGCCTCCAACGCGTGCCGAACTTGAATCGCAAAATCCAGGACGATCTCGCTCTCGCGAATTCCGCCTGTGCCGCGTGCGCCGGAGTCCGTCCCACCATGGGCTGGATCCAGCACGACAATATTTAGCCCGGCTTGCTGTGCTTGTGCGCCAAACTGTGAGGACACCGATCCCGCTCCCTGCGGAGAAGACGCTGACGGAGTTGACGCCTGAGGTGGAGCCTGAGAAGGGGAAACCATCACGGCACGCAATAGGGCCGCGGAGAGCAACACAATCAGAAAGAGAGACCTGATTCGAAGAATGTTTCGCACTTCGAGCAGCATACCAAATCCGCGCCTCAATGCGCGCCGCTCAATGAGTGTAATCGTTAGTGAGCTGTCGGCGTTCCCTCGGAAGGCGAAATGATCAGCGTCTTCAGTTTGGCTTTTTCGAGAGCGGTGTTGACGTTCGCCAAATCCTCTCTTTGAAACGCGGTCCAGCGCGCGAGCGACTCCACGGCAGCTTCTTCCCACCTCTCGCTGGCCATCGCGGCGTCCGTTGTCGGTGCTACATCCGCGCTCTCCACGATCATCACGAGCCCGGTAATCGCCGCCGCTACTTTCGGAAGAGGTTCGTGCTCTTCGCCGGGAACGGCCAGTCCAAACATCATGAAGTCATCGTCGCTATCAGGTTGCGCTGCCGCCTCCATTTTTTCCTGCAGCCCCTGCAGCGTTTTTGACAGTTCGGGATTTCCACTCGATTCTTTCTTGCGTTCCTCGATCTGCTTCCGCAGATCGCCGGCCTGTTGCAGCGCCGTCGAGACTTCTCCCAACCGCACCGCAAGTTTCGATGCCAGGTCAAATTGCCGTACCAGAGCGTCCTGCGGCGTTTTAACCCGCGGGTCCAGCTTTATGGTCAACGGCTGCGTGCTGCTCTGGCCGCCCACCGTGAGTTTCACGGTGTAATTCCCAGGCACGGCCCAGGGTCCGGATGGTCCAAAGAAAGAGCTGCGCACTCCTTTCGAAAGCGGGTAGTGTAAGTCCCACACGAAGCGGTGCATTCCCGCGTCCGCCGGAAGAGGTTGCGGGTTGCTCACCCAATCGTATTGAAAGGGAACATCGTCAGGATTCGTTCTACTCAATTTGTCGTCGCTGGCAAATCGCCGCACCAATTTTCCTTCGGAATCCAGAATCTCCAGTTGAACGGGTGAAGCGGGCTTTTCTCTGATGTAGTAGTCGAGCACGGCGCCATCCGGTGGATTCATAGCTAGCGCCTCATCCATCGGTACCGGCGTGCCCTGATCGTTGCCGGGCCGCACTCGATAGGTGACTTGCGGGCGGAATAGCCAGGAGTCGGCGGCTGCCATGCGCGAGTCGAGCTGCCGCAGCGGAGTCACATCATCCAGAACCCAGAACGATCGCCCAAACGTAGCAACCACCAGATCGTCGTCGTGCACGACCAGGTCGCGCACCGAGGTAACCGGCAAATTCAGTTGGAGCGGCTGCCAGTTGTCTCCGTCATCAAAGGAAACATAAACTCCTTTTTCCGTGCAGCCGTAGAGCAAGCCTTTTCGAACGGGATCTTCCCGGACGCAATTCAAAAAGCTTCCCTCGGGAATCCCGGTTGTAACGCGCTGCCACGTTTTCCCGAAATCCCGCGTGCGATAGAGATACGCCGCATAATCTTCCAGCCGGTGCCGATCAACGGCCGCGTAGGCCGTCCCAGCGTCAGAATGTGACGCCTCGATGTGCGTCACTTTGCTCCACGGTGTCAGCTCCGGAGGGGTGACGTTTTCCCACGACTTTCCTTCGTCCTGCGTCAGTTGGATCTGCCCATCGTCCGTGCCGATCCAGATTTCTCCCGCGCGCACGTACGACGGCCCAATCGTGTAAATCACTCCGTGCCGTTTGCCCTTTGGAATATCCGCGGCAGTCGTGGGGTCCAGATTCGGCGGCACTCCCGGATCTTCCCGCGTGAGATCAGGGCTGATCACTTGCCAGGAACTCCCGCCGTCCGCCGTTCGAAACAAAACTTGCGAGCTGAAGTACAGCACGTGCGCATCAATCGGTGAAAACACCAATGGCAACGTCCAGGTGCGCCGGTATTCTCCCGGATGAGCCAGCGTTGGAGGCATTGCCTGGATTTGCTCGTTTCCGAAATCCTGCCGCGTAACTGACCCGCCAAACGATATTCCCGGATTCAACGGGTCGGGCGCAATGTAGTCGCTTTCCCCGCCCACTACCGTCGGTCGCCAGTCGTGAAAGTTTAGCGAGCGGAACTTGCCGCGGCTCGGCACCGCCGTCGAATCGCTGTCCTGCTGCGCTCCGTACACCCAGTAAGGAAATTGATTATCCGTCGCCACGTGATAAAACTGTCCCGTGGGCTGATTAAACCAGGAACTCCACGTCTCGCCGCGATTCCGCGTCACGATTGCTCCCTGGTCGCAGCCCATAATCATCCGGCGCGGTTCGTCTGGATCGATCCACAACTCATGATAGTCATCGCCACCGGGTGCCCCTTTAAACGCCGCGAACGTTTTCCCTCCATCAAGCGACTGGTAGCTCCCCGTGTTCGGCACGTAGACCGTGTCAGGGTCTTTGGGGTCCACGCTGAGTTCCCCGAAGTACCACCCGCGCTGCCAGATGCGCCGGTCTTTCGAAACGCGCTGCCAACTTTGCGCGCCGTCGTCGGATCGATACAGACCGCCTTCCTTCGCGTCCACAATTAGGTAAATCCGCCGTGGATTGCTGGGCGCAATCGCGATTCCAATCCGCCCGAGCTTTTCCGCTGGCAGTCCCTGCCCGGACAATTGTGTCCAATGATCGCCCCCATCCGTCGAACGATAGAATCCGCTCCCAGGCCCGTTTGAAGGCGGGTAAACGCTCCACGGTGGCCGTCGCGTCTGCCACAGCGCGGCGTAAATTGTTTTCGGATTGCCTGGCTCGAAAGCCAGATCGATCGCACCGGTGTTTTCATCGTGAAACAATATTTTTTGCCAGCTCATTCCTCCATCCTTCGAACGAAACACTCCGCGATCCTGATTCGGCCCGTATGCATGTCCCAGCGCCGCAACAAAAACTTTGTTCGCGTCGCGCGGATCCACCAGGATTCGCCCAATCTGCCGCGTGTTCTCCAGCCCGATCCTCGCCCACGACTTCCCGGCGTCAGCCGATTTATACATTCCATCTCCGTAGGATATGGACGCGCGCATGTCCGCCTCTCCGGAGCCCACGTAAATCACATTTGAATCCGAGGGCGCCACAGCAATCGCACCGATTGACGCAATCGTCTGCGAATCGAAAATGGGCTTCCAGGTTCGTCCCGCATCATTTGTCTTCCACACGCCACCGCCAACGCTTCCGAAATAATAGATTTCCGGCTGACCGCGCACGCCGGTCACTGCCAGCACGCGTCCCGCGCGGAACGGTCCAATCAAGCGCCACCGCAGCTCCTGGAAAAGTTTTTGATCGTACTGCTTCGGCGCCTGCGGTTCGGCCAACAGCTCAATAGCGGCAAAGAGGGCGAACAGCACAAATAGAGTTGCGAGAGCAAAACGGAGAGATTTCACGTCTAAAGTCTCCCGGCATGAGTCAGAGTTCTCGAAAGAGTGCTGAGTATATCTCACCCACATAACAAAACCGCCCAGCTCTTTCGAAACGGGCGGCAAAGTATCCTTCGGATTGAGGATTCTCTAGGCGGTTTCTAACTCGTCGAGCTCGCCAATCACCACCGGCTTCGTGTGGCGAATCTTCAACTTGCCGGTGACGAAGTAGATCAGGAAGCCCGAGATGATGATGAGCGCACCAAAGATCAGGCCATTTATCCCCAGCACGGTCTCGTGGTTGCTTTCCATCATCGCCAGGCTCAGTAGGAGCAGCGGGAATATTCCGCAACTGATCGTGCCCGTCAGCCCGCCCGGGACGCGAAACCCGCGCTTCAACTCCGGCTCGCGGATGCGCAGCGCCACCAGCGTCACGAATTCCAGCATCAAGCTGATTCCGTAAAGCATGATGTCCAGCGTCACGAGCCGCTTGAAACCCAGCCCCAGGCACAGCCCCCAGCAAGTCGCGCAGAAGATAATGGCCACCCACGGCGCTCGGGTCCTGGCGCTAATCTTGGCAAAAAACTTTGGCAGCATGCCATCCCGCGCCATGGCCAACGGCAAACGCGAGTAGCTAAGCACCAGCGCATTGAACATGCCGAAGGCGCTCATCATTCCCCCGAGCACGATCAGGAACCTGAGCCATTCGATCCCCATGAACTTCCCGCCAATCGCTCCCGCCACCGTAGCCCACGATCCGTCTTCTCCGAAAACGGAAGAAGGGATTCCTGTCAAGTACACGGCCACGAACGGCAGGATGTAGGTCAGCGCAACGAAGACCACCGCCGCAATCATAGCCTTTGGATAAGTTCGCTGCGGCCGCTCGACCTCTTGCGCAATCGTCGAAGCATTGTCCCAGCCCATGTAATTCCACATGGCCACCAGCACTCCGCCGAGCAAGCCCAGCCCGGTAGCGGCAGGCGTGGTGTGAACTGCTGCCAGCGCTCCCATTTTAAGAGGTGCCATCACTACAATCAGCGCGAACGGAGCGGACAGCAGGAAGAAAAGCCACAGGGAAGTGATGCCCACAACGCGAATCCCCGCAAGATTCAGGATCGCGCAGGTCGCTACCACGAAAAGGCCCGCGTAGATTCCATGATTTCCGGCGCCAAACCACGGCGACATCTGCTTCAGGTAAAAGACAAACAGCGTGGGGTAGATGGCCATGTCAAAGATGCTTGCGGCCAGCGAAAGCCACGCTTCCTGGAAGCCCCAAAAGTTACCCAAACCGCGCCGCACCCACGCGTAGTAGCCACCCTCCTGTGGCAGCGCGCTGGAGAGCTCGCCGATCATGAACGCTGTCGGTAGGCACCATAGCACCGGCAGGAACAGCAAAATCAAAATCCCATGGCCGTAGCCCGCGCCGTGAATGATCTCTTCCGTCCCATACGTGCCGCCAGACACCATGAAGAAGGTGGCGGCCACAAGCGGCCAGAGCGTAAGTTTGGCGGCTCTTTTCTTTGCTGTTGGGATCGCGCGGGAAGGTAGCTGGGCGGGAAGCGATATAGAACTCAATTTTTACTCTCGTCCTCCTAAGGGAAACTCGCTCTCGCCGCTGCGGTAAAGCGAGTTCGCATTCGCAGAATACAAGAGTCGCCACTGCATGCAAGAAAAAAATGCACCCAGCGCAAAATATTTTTCGTTTCGCCAACTGCGCTTTCGCACTGTCGGCGCGCCCGCCCCGCGAATTCCTCGCCGCTGCTCCCCGATCCTCGCCTTCCGCCGCCTGTGAGCAGGGCGTGTGTTACACTCGCCGTTTGTTTTTTTTCGCAGTCATAGCCGATCAAGGGGTCATCGTCGAATGAAGTGTTCTCTCCGTCTCACAGTTCTTTCTACCGTTCTGGTACTCGCGCCGCTCGTTTTCGCTCAACAACCTGCTCCTCGCGCCATCACCATCGACGACTATTTCCAGATCCGCGCGGTCCACGACCCCCAACTCAGCCCCGATGCGAAGTGGGTCGCTTATACCGTCAAGACGGCCCTCCTTAAAGAAGACAAGAACGAAGAGCGCATCTGGATGGTCCCTACGGCCGGCGGTGCGCCTCTCGCCCTGACCGCCGAGGGTGAATCCTCCACCCACGCCCGCTGGAGCCCTGACGGCAAGTTCATCGCTTTCCTCTCCGCGCGCAAGGAAGGCAAGAGCCAGGTCTGGCTGCTCAACCGGCTCGGTGGGGAAGCCGAGCGCCTCACCGACACGCCCCAGGACGTCGAGGACTTCGCCTGGGCACCGGACAGCCGCCACCTCGTTCTCGTTCTGCGCGACGCCAGCCCGGAGGAACTCGAAGCCGCCAAGGAAAACAAAGACAAGACCGCCACGCACACCGAGAGCGCCGGTGAAGGCGAAGCCAAGGACAAAAAGAAAACGCAAAAGCCCTGGGTCATTGACCGCCTGCAGTTTAAGCTCGACGAGGTGGGCTACCTCGATCACCGCCGTACGCACCTCTACGTGTTCGACTTAGCGGCCAAAAGTCTCAAGCAAGTCACCTCCGGCGATTACGACGACTCCGAACCCGCTTGGTCGCCGGACGGAAAGCTTCTCGCCTTCACTAGCAATCGCTCAACGCCAGACCCTGACGCCACCTACGATGAAAACATCTGGGTCGTCGCCGCGGACAACGCCGACAAGGGGGCACATCTCACTCAAGTCACCACCAATCCCGGCGCGGATGAGTCCCCGGCTTGGTCCCCTGACGGCAAGTGGATCACCTACACCACGCAGCTTGATCCTCGCCTCTTCGATTACGCCACCAAACACCTTGCCGTTTCTCCCGCCA
>WNFC01005891.1_pt1 | contig 16036 bp, 17 predicted proteins | sample 5400541 | NCBI WGS metagenome assembly WNFC01 (sample SAMN13153342, study PRJNA577476) | soil metagenome | isolation source: 120 cm saprolite under Douglas fir tree site 2 hole 2 replicate 1 | place: USA:California | collected 2015-04-18
AGTATATTCGCTTCACCGCGTTCATACACTTCCCGCCGGCCGACGTAAGGCAATCCAACCTTGGTCACCAACGGCGGATCGGTCGGAAGATCCTGCTGAACGCTGGCGACCAAATATCCCCTTGCCGCAAACACATTGGCCAGGAACGAATACTCGGTGTTCTTGACCGTATTGCCGTTGCTGATGATGGCGACCGGAAGCTTCCAGTAGCCGGCATCCGCCTTCATCTCATGGTCGCGGCGCACGGCGAGATCGACAGCGACGGGCCGCTGTCGTGCGGCATCAAACAAATCCAACGTCTCGTGTCGAATGCCCCATTTGCTGATGGCAAAATAGACGCCACCGGCAAGAACACAGAGGCACGCCAAAACCGCTATTCCCCGCTTCATGGTTTCCACCCGATCACTTTTGGTTTAACAGATGGTGTTGAAACGTGGAGCGGGCGAGGCGAGGGCCGCCACGCGAGAATTAAATTTAGGAAATAATTAAATTTAGGAAATGCTGTCGCGCGGCAGCGAGCGATGTGAGGGTCGGCGCTTCAAAAGGTGATCCGCAGGGCCGGACCGGCGTCAACCCAGGCCGGATTGATGTGTCAGGCCGCTCAGGGAATGGTTCCTTGAGCGAGCCGGCCATCTTCAACACACTTCAGCTCCTAAATGGACATGATCGAGCGCAGCCGGTCATCGAGGGTCTCGAGCGAGATCAATCGAAACTTGCGAAACCCACGCTCCCGGTGATTCCATGACGAATGACTGGCGGTTGCCTCTTGTGCGAACCGTCAGCAAGGCGGTGATGGTGTCGCTCTCGACCTTCGCTTCGATCAGGCCGTTAACGTTCTGCCCGGAGACCTTGCCTCCTTGGCGATACTGGCTCTCAAACCAGTTACCCGAAAGCGCGGTGCCGTTTTGATCGATATTGGCACTCAAATCCATTTTGTAGGCATCGCTGGCGCAGCGCACATTCATTTTCACGGACTGACCCGTGTTCTTGACAATGTAGTCGACTTTGCACCGGACCCGCTCGCGCGGCTCATCTTTCGGCTTCATCCAACCGCCACCCGACCATGAACCAGCCACGCTATCGAAGCTCTGCTGCGCATAAGCCGGAGCAGCGCCAAGCATTGTCATCAAGAGTGCGTATCGCAGTATCCGACAGATGAGAGCCCTGTTCCCAAACATTGATCTTGTCCTCACCAGCGCGATTGCCATCGGCGCTGTTAGCGTTTCACCAAAAACAAAATTGAAAAGGAGTCGGTTGAAGCTTGTTCCGGGCTTCGCGCTTTATTTACGAATGCTGTCCGATCAACTCGATTGATCGGGTCGGCTCGCTTCGCGTCATCGAAGCATTGTTCCGAAAGCACGATCCCAAAGCTTGGTAGTGACACCGTAGTTTCGGTTCGCAAACCGGTGATGGTCGCGGTGATGTTTCAGCAGGGAGGCCGGGAGAATCGCAGGATTGTGATGGGCGCAATAATGGACCAATAAATACCAGGCGTAGGCGACGAGGGTGCCGGCCAGAACGGATGAGCAAGGTATTCAGCCAGTGTAAATGCCACCAGACCGCAACAGAACAGCGTCATGGTGACGGACGATCTGGAAGTTGAGGCGGCCAGCAATACGATTGCAACGGCAGTGGAGAAAATGATTTCGCCGAAGTAAATGGCGACCGTCCTCGTAGGCACCAAACCCACTGTCTGGTTCCAGAGCCGCCTTCCATGTAGCTCAGTGCGCATCTTGTTCGACCGCGGAATCCGGCATTCCCGTCCTAATTATAGCTCAGATTTTTTGGCAGGCCATCCTGCGGTGAGCGGTTGGTTCAATGAAATCACTGCGGCCGCATCCTTTTTTCGGCCACAGGCTGTCGGAAACATCATGACTTCCCGCTTTCGCGCACCAACGGATCATCCGAAGGGTTGATGACAGCCTTAGCCCACGGCGATCTCCAAATTAGGGCGTCAGTTTGCCCCCGCAGTGCTGCAATATGTCTCAATGTTGCTGGAAGCGTGATTTCAAGCTTCTGACAGGAGTCGCGCGATCACTGAATTCTTCCTCGCGCAACGAACATGGGGCTCCGCGCCGACCAAATCGGCTAAAGGAGATTTGATCTCCTTGGCCGCTTCGGACCTCTTTCTAAACCAGGGCCTGCAAGTGCTTTATTTTGTCCAATTCAAATCGCGCCTACAAACACTTCGATTGGCAGCGGGTGATCGATCACATAGCTGCCAAAATTTGGATTGTGAGCGTCTGGCTGGACGCGCTGGTCTGCTCCCAGCGCACGCGCCAGCAGCGTATAACGGCCGGGCTGTGCCGGCGTGATCCAATCGTATTTCCAGCGGCGCCATGCGTGCCGGCTCACCGGGTCGAGGAAATCGCCCTGAACCCACGATGCGCCGCCATCGAGGCTGATCCAGATCTCGGCGACTTCGGTGTCCCCCGCCCAGGCGGCACCGAAAATGGTGTAGGGGCGGCCGGGTTCGAGCCTCTCGTAGACGCGGGGGCGTGCGATCTGCGACTTCAATTTCATCTCGGCGAGCGGCCGGCGCACAGGTGTCCCCTCGGAATCATCCCAATAGCCGTAGTCGGACGTCTGCCAGTAGCCCTGAAATGGCTGCGTGGCCGCAACGATGCCGGTCAGCCACTTAACCGACGCCATGCCGTAATGCCCGGGCACTATGGCGCGCAGTGGATATCCGTGATCGGGCGTCAGATCCTGCCCGTTCATCTGGTAGGCGATCAGCACGTCGGACTCCGTTGCCTTCGCCCGCGGGATACTGCGGGCATAGGAGATCGGACCCGGCGGCTTCGGCTCCTCTTTTGGTATACCGCGATCAGCGCCTTCGAGCACCAGTTCGCAAACCTCGTCCGCGAGTCCAGCGCGCTCCAAAAGCACGGAAAGGGGAACACCTGTCCATTCGGCATTGCCGACCGCGCCGAGTTGCCATTGCGCGCCAGGCACCGGCGGCACCATAAATACGCGGCCGTTGCCGGCGCATTCCAGCGTGGCGACCCAGGTCCGCGAAGGCATGGCGCGGATATCGGCGTAGCTCAGGCTTAGTTGGTTCCGCACGGCGCCGCTTATCGACAGCCGATAGGCGACAGCATCGAGTTCCGGCGTGGGGAAATGACTGCGTACGTAAAACAGCTCGGACGGCGTAATGAACCCATCGAGCTGGTCGAACGGCATTTCGAGATTGTTTGGGTCTTTTTGCCGGACGATCAGTCCAACGGCGCGCACGGCCGTGCCGGACCAGTTCTCGGTTTTCATGTCCATCGCAGAGTTCTCCTATCGGGGTTTCGAAATGGAATCGCGCCGCGATCGTCAAATCCGCGCGAGATTGATGCAGAAAATCAGCACGGCGATCGCGAGTGCCGCTGAAAGCAGCGACTCCGCACGGGATCGCGGGATCCGGACAACCTCATCGCTTTCGATCGCGCGGCGCGTGCGCTCGAAGGCGAAGCTGCTTCGCGCGATGACGGCGATTCCAATCGCAACCATTGCCAGTCCGGCATAGCGGGTCGCGACCGCGCCGGCGTCTTCCGCACGAAGATGGGTTATGCTTCCGCCACCGATCGCATCAACAAGGACGTTCAGCTTGATGAGAAAAAATCCAAATGCCGCCACGGCCAAACCGGTACGTATCCATGCAAGAAAGGTTCGCTCGTTTGCTGCGTGGTTTGTGTAGTTAGCGATCATTGAATCTCTCCTCGTACAACGAACATAAAGCTCCGCGCAGGATGCGCGGTCGGGAGTTATCCCAGGATCATATTGGCCGGCCAGTCATCGTGCGTTGTATTCCCACCGCTCCAGTGCGGCGCGCAGCGCTCGCCCGCGACGCAGGTGCCGAATGTCCGATGACGACACGCGCCCGCTTTTTGTTCGGAGGAACTACAGTGAGCATCATGGCGCGCAAGCTGCGTCGCGAGCGCAGGCGAGCCGGTCAAAATGATGAGCAAAACCGCAATCGATTTTGCTAGCGTTTTGCAACGCATCTTTATGCTTCCTTCTATCACCCGCCGGTTCATCCCTTCGCATCGCATTTGGTTTCTCCATTCGTGCTGTTGAGCTCTTCGTGATGTTGCTCAACGTAGGAGTCCCCGTTTCAGCAATCCAATTCATTGTTTTTCTCTTTTCAATCGACGCGATCGATAAATGTCTGGGAGAATGCTGTGCCGGGTGGGTTCGGAGCACGACCCGGCGCGAAAATAATCAGGAGCGTACGAGCTTGCACCGCAGTGACGATCTTGTCCGGAAGACCGGATGCGATCATGAGATGGCGCCGTGCAGTATCCTGCTTCGCTTCGAAACCTGACGACTAGATCCGACACTGTTGACGATGGCGCTCGCGGGATTGGTCATAAAGCAGGTGCCATCGCCTTTTCCGTCGGGCGAGCCAGGCTTTTATCAAGCGATAAAATCGATTGGTTCTAAAGTTATTATCTGTTAGATTGATCGGTAGAGACAATCGATATTGGGTTGGAAATCCGATGGAGCCAACTCATGACCTTTATCTCGATCACTAAACTTGCCGAATCGCTGAATGACAGGGCCAACGCCCGGATACGCTCCACCGTCCAGCGATGGCCCGGCCGGACGGCCCGCGAAATTCTACCGCGCCTGTTCCTGAATTCGATTACGCTCGCCATCAGACAGCTACCGGGGATGGCGACGTTCAGTCCCATGATGCTGTCCATCGTGATTGGAATCGCGTTCCATACCATCGTCAGTACGGCGATGGGCCTGGAAACAAGCATCGGCAAACTGACTGCGAAAGGTCTTCGGCCCGCCCTGCTCGGTGCATTCGCCTTCTTGTTGATCGCGGGCTTCAGCCTCACGCTGATCGAATTGATGGGGTAACACTCTATGACCTTGGAGCAGCTTCGCATCTTCATCGCAGTCGCCGAAAAACAGCACGTTACGCAGGCAGCACGCGTACTGAATTTGACGCAATCAGCAACCAGCGCCGCGATCGCGGCGCTGGAGACGCGTTACGGGATCAAGCTGTTTGACCGCGTTGGCCGCGGTATCGTGCTGACCCAGACCGGCCGGGATTTCCTGAATGAGGCGCGCGAGGTTGTGGCGCGCGCCAAGGCCGCGGCGCAGGTTCTGGATGATCTGGCTGGCCTCAAGCGCGGCTCGTTGAGCCTGGCAGCCAGCCAGACGGTTGCAAATTATTGGCTGCCGCCGCGCATCGAGGCGTTTCGGAAGGTTCATCCAGGCATCGATCTTCACGTGACGATCGCAAACACCGAGCAAGTTGCCCAAGCTGTCAATCGCGGAAGTGCAGACCTCGGTTTCGTTGAAGGCGAGGTAGACGATCCCTCGCTGGCTATCAGAAAAATCGAAGGCGATTCGTTGGCGGTCGTGGTCGGAGCCGGCCACCCGTGGATCGGCAAGACGCGGATCACGCCAAAGCTTCTGACCGAGACACCCTGGATTCTGCGCGAGCCGGGCTCGGGCACGAGGTCTATGTTCGAGGCTGCACTCAAGAAGTTTGACATCAAGTTATCGGACCTGGATATCCGGCTCGAGCTACCATCGAACGAAGCCGTGCGCGTTGCTGTGGAATCCGGTGATTGCGCCACTGCGATTTCGGATCTGGTAGTGGTGCAGTCACTGGCTGCGGGCACGCTGCACCGCGTCAAGATCGATCTGCCCAGGCGCTCGTTTTTCACTCTGCGGCACAAGGAGCGTTATGCGAGTCAGGCGGAAAGAGCCTTGTTCGCCTTCTTCCGGACTTAAGGAGTGATGCGTTCCATCGGCAGCTTAAACCAAGGTATCGGGCGACCCAAACCAATACGACATTTGAATCAACCTTTGTACGGTCGAGCGCTTCGCCTTGATCACACTAGGGTGGCAATAGGTGCCGGAGCCGGGAGTGCCCGGCGCGAGAAATGCCGTGGAGGTCCGAATGGCGCAGAACGGTGCTTTTCACAGGATGGTTACCCGACGACGACTGCTTGCCACGGCAAGCGCGGCAGGCTTGGCTCTCTCAAAGCCAGCGTGGGCACAAAAAATGATTGATCTTCCGCTACCCGGTGGTCCCGGAGCGCGGCAGATCACGACCGCATTTCCGCAGAAAGGTCAGATGATCCTGCAGCGGACCCGTCCGCCGCTTCTGGAAACCCCGTTTGAAGTTTTCGACAAGGGCGTCTTCACCCCCAACGATCAATTCTACGTACGCTGGCACTGGGCGGTCATCCCGACCGATATTGATGCCGACAAATTCAGCCTGACCGTGCACGGCCACGTTAATCAAACATTGTCGCTGTCCTTGAGCGATATCCTTCATGGACTGCCGAGTGTCCAACTCTCTGCGGTAAATCAGTGCTCCGGCAACTCGCGGGGCTTTTTCCAGCCTCGGGTGCCCGGCGGGGAATGGGCCAACGGCGCCATGGGCAACGCGCTCTGGACCGGCGTCCGCCTCAAGGACGTGCTGGATAAAGCCGGCGTGAAGCCCGGTGCTGTGCAGGTTCGATTTAAAGGGCTGGAGGAGCCAGTTGTGGCGGATGCGCCGCATTTCATGAAGTCGCTGGACATCGACCACGCGCGCGATGGCGAAGTGATGATCGCCTATGCCATGAATGGCGAGCAACTGCCATTGGTAAACGGATTTCCCCTACGGCTGGTCGTGCCCGGTTGGTACGCTACCTATTGGGTCAAGATGCTGAATGATATTGAAGTACTGGATCAACCAGACACCAATTACTGGACAAAAGTTGCCTACACGATTCCCGATACGCCACATGCCGACATCAAGCCGGGCGAAACGAACGTGAAGATGGTTCCAATCAACCGAATGGTACCGAGATCTTTCGTCACAAATATTCCTTCGGGCCAGAAGGTGAAGGCCGCTTCGCCGACGATGGTGCGCGGTATTGCTTTCGGTGGCGACTGCGGCGTGGCAAGCGTCGACTACTCGATCGATCGCGGCCAAAGCTGGCACCCGGCGCAACTGGGAAAAGACGAAGGTAAATACGGATTTCGGCAGTGGCAAACGCAATTGGCGTTGCCCACGCCCGGTCAACACACCTTGTTGATCCGTTGCACCAATAGCAACGGCGTGGCCCAACCCGAAACACCAAATTGGAATCCGGCCGGCTTCATGCGCAACGTCGTAGAGTCGATCGATATCATTGCGGTTTGACGGAGTATTCACAATGTTTCGCAATTTGGTGCCGGTCGTCGTTCTCTTAGGCGTGGCGTCGATGCCTCTTGCCGCTCGCGCCGCTACACCCTTAGAACTGAAGTCGGTCAAGATCGATCTGCCGGACAGCGACAAGATGTTCCCCGACGGTCCGGGTTCGGACGCGATCAACAACAACTGCCTCGCCTGTCACTCAGCTGGGATGGTACTGAACCAGCCCGCGTTGTCGAAGCAAGCCTGGGCAGCGGAAGTCAGCAAGATGATCAACAACTATAAGGCCCCGGTAGCCCCGGAGGATGTCGGTCCGATCGTTGAATATTTGACGGCCCTCAAGGGCGCGAAATAGACGTCCGCTTCTCACCATCGTATCGACGCCAATGATCGTCTACCGTCGGCCGCGCGGATCATCATGGCCTGATCGGCGATCGCGCCATCATTTTCCCAAGGGCCTGCCAGATCACCGGCAGCACCAGCAGGGCGACGCCAAGGAACACCAGCGTCGTCACCAGCGTATTGCTGAAAAATATCCCGAGCGAACCTCTCGACATCAGCATGGACTGGCGGAATGCATCTTCCGCCTTGTCGCCGATCACGATCGCGAGCACCAGCGGCGCCAAAGGATAATGCAGTTTCTTGAACAGATATCCCAAAATGCCGAAGCCCATCATCAGCACGACGTCGAGATAGGAATTGGACACCGAATAGGCGCCGACGGTGCAGATGATGACGATCAGCGGCGCGATGATGAAGAACGGCACCCGCATCAACGCCGCGAAGATCGGCACGGTGAGCAGCACCAGGATCACCGCGACGACGTTGCCGAGGTACATCGACGCGATCAAGCCCCAGACAAAGTCCTTCTGCTCGATGAACAGCATGGGTCCGGGATTGAGGCCCCAGATCATCAGGCCGCCCATCATGACGGCCGCGGTGGCCGAGCCGGGAATCCCGAGCGACAGCATCGGAAGCAGCGCGCTGGTGCCGGCGGCATGGTCGGCGGTTTCCGGAGCGATGATGCCTTCCGGCTCGCCCTTGCCGAAATTCGCGCGCCGGGATGAAAAACGTTTGGCGATGCCATAGCTCATGAAGGAGGCTGCGGTCGGGCCGCCCGGTGTAATCCCCATCCAGCAACCGATGGCGGCGCTGCGCAACAGCACCCAGCCATATCGCGGAAGGCCAAAGAGGGTGCGGAAAACTTCGCGCCACTCCACCTTGGAGGAGATGGCCTTGATGTGAAATTCGTCTTCGACCGCGATCAGCAACTCGCCGATGCCGAACAGGCCCATCACCGCGACGACGAAGCTGACGCCCTTCACCAGCTCATCGATGCCCATGGTGAGCCGCACGCTGCCGGAGACCGTGTCGATTCCGACAGCGGCAAGCGCAAATCCGATCGCGAGCGACACCAGCGTCTTGACCGGCGGCGAGCCGCCCATGCCGACGAAGCTCGCAAACGCCAGAAAATACACCGCGAAATATTCAGGCGGCCCGAAAGCCAGCGCCACTTTGGCGACCCAGGAAGCCGACAGGGTGATGAGAACGACACCTGCCAGCGCGCCAAAGGCCGCCGAACCGAACGCCGTCGCCAAGGCCGTGGTCGGCCGGCCGTCGCGCGCCATCGGATAGCCGTCGAATGTGGTCGCAACGGAGGAGGGCTCGCCCGGAATGTTGAAGAGGATGGAAGTGACGGAGCCGCCGAACAATGCGCCCCAATACATGCAGGACAGCAGGATGATGGCCGACACCGGCTGCATGCCGAAGGTGAGCGGCAACAGCAATGATACGCCATTGGGCGCCCCGAGGCCGGGCAAGACGCCGACCAGAATGCCGAGCATCACGCCGATCAGCATCAGAAAAATATGATTGCCGGATAATGCGATGGTAAAACCATGCAGCAGAGCTTCGAGATTTTCCAACGAAGCCCCCTCAGAAGCCGAAGTCGCCGAGCAAGCCGCGCGGCAACGAGATCTGGAACGTACGCTCGAAGATCACATAGAGCGCCAGCGCGGTGCCGATCGCAGCGATGCCTGCGAAGACGAACGAGCCTCGCTTGTGCCAGGCGAGCGCTCCAAACACATAGGCTGCCGAGGCGAGATACATCCCAACCAACGGAATGACGCCGACATAAACGGCGGCAGGGATAAAGAGTATCGCCAGCCGCTTCAGTTCGCTCGGCCGCAGCAGGATGTCGCCTGCCTCGAGCCACCCCTGCACCAGGTTGAATACACTGCCGCTCAAAATGATGAGGCCGACGATGAACGGAAAGGTGCCGGCATCGACGCCTGAGGCGGACCAGCCGATACCGTTGCCAAAACTCGAGACCACAACGGCCGCGCCGAACGCGCCGGTGAGGAGGGCCGTCGCCGTTTCCAGACTGCGCCGCGAGACCATCATGCGAACTCTAGTTGGAGACCAGCCAACCCTCGTCGGCGGCAATCTTGTGGGTGCGCTCGATGTCCTCCTTGATGAACTTGGCGAACGCTTCCCCGGTCAGGAAAGTATCGGTTTGCGAAGTCCGCTCGATATATTCCTTCCATTCCGGCGTGTTCTGAACTTTCTTCATCAGATCGACATAAAACGCGGCCTGCTCCGCGGTAACCTTGCCCGGCAGCCAGACCGTACGCGGCTGCTGGAATTGCGGAATGTCGAGGCCGGATTCAACGCAAGTGGGGATATCGTGCCAGTTCTGCGTTGCCGTCACCTTCGGTCCATCAGGAAGACGCTGCGGGCTGAAGGCGCAAAGCGGACGCTGGGTGCTGCCCTTCCACTGCCCGATGCTCTCACTGGGATTGTTGACGTGAGAGTCGATATGGCCGCCGGCCAATTGCACCGCGGCTTCGGCGCCGCTTTTAAAGGGAATGTAGGTGAACTTCACCTTCGCCGCCTTGTCGATCATGCGGGTGAGGGTTTCATCGGTGTCCTTTGATTGCGCGCCACCCATCTTGAAATCGCCCGGCGGCTTCGCGGCAACCGCCTTGAGATAATCCAGCACGTTCTGGTAGGGCACATCCTGCTTGACCCAAAGCAGAAACTCGTCCTGTACCATGGCGGCAATCGGCGTCAGGTCGGTGTAGTTATAGGCGACCTTCGACACCATCGGCTGGGTCCACGCGTTCGATGTGCCAAACACTAACTTGTAGGGATCGCCTGCCATCGCCTTGGTGTAGGTATAGCCTTCGGCGCCGCTGCCGCCGCCCTTGTTGGTCACCACAATTGGCTGCTCGACCAATTTGTGTTTGGTGATGATGCTCTGGACTGCGCGCGCGAAATTATCGGTGCCGCCGCCGGGGCCGGCCGTAGCGATGAATTCGATCGGTTTGACCGGCTGCCACGCCGCATCGGCCGCTCCCGGCAGGCCGATTGCGAGACCGAAAGCGATCGCAGCGAGTTTCGGCTTCAGAGACATCTTGTCCTCCCATTAATTTTATCTTCGTCGACGTTGTCTTCTGGTTTGGTTTTTTGCGTTAGCTGACTTCGTCCTGCACCACCCTTGTCGCGGCGACAGCGCCTTCTACCTCGAGCGCGGAAATTTCATCGGCACCAAAACCATATGCGCTCAAGATCGCATCGGTGTGCTCGCCATAGAGCGGAGCGCCGGTTTGCACCTTGCCGGGCGTCGCCGAAAACTTGATCGGCAGTCCGATCGTTTTGACGTTGCCGAGGGTGGAATGCCCGACCTCGACCACCATTTCGCGCGCGATCGTTTGTGGATCGGCGAGGGCCTGCAGCATGTCGTTGACCGGCCCGCAGGGTACGCCGACGTCCTCGAGCGCGCTCAGCCAGTGCGCGGCAGGCCTGGTTCGAAAGCGCGCACTCAAGAAGGCTTCCAATTCCTTCAGATGAGCCATCCGGTCGGCGCCGGTCGCAAACCGCGGATCGCGCGCGAGTTCCAAGGCGCCCAGAACTTCGAGGGTGCGCAGCCAGTGCTTTTGATTGGCGCCACCGACCACGATCCAGTTATCGGCGGTCTCGAAAGCCTGATAGGGGGCATTGAGCGGGTGCGCCGAGCCCATTGCCTTCGGCGCCACGCCGGTTGCGAGCGCGATGGCCGCCTGCCAATAGGTCTGAACAAGTGCTGCCTCGAACAGGGAGGTTTCGACCCACTGACCCTGGCCGGATTTCAGGCGGTGGGTATAGGCTGCGAGTATCCCCACGGCCGCGAGAATGCCGGCGGTAATATCGGACAGCGGCGCGCCGCATTTTACCGGCGGTCCATCGGGCTTTTCGCCGGTAAAGCTCATGATCCCGCTCATGGCCTGCGCCACCAGATCGAAGCCGCGACGATGCTTGTAAGGGCCGGTACGTCCAAAGCCGGACAGCGAACAGTAGATCAGGGCGGGGTTGGCCTTGCTTGTCTCCGCGTAACCGAAACCGAGCCGATCCATGACGCCGGGTCCGAAGTTTTCCACCAGCACATCTGCGTTGGCGATCAGGCGCCGCAGCACCTTTGCGCCGCCCGGCTTCTTCAGGTCGAGCGCGATGCCCTTCTTGTTGCGGTTCATCATCAGGAACGATGCCGCCTCGTCGCCGATTTTTGGCGGAACCATGTAGCGGGTGTCGTCGCCGGCCGGGATTTTCTCGATTTTGATGACCTCGGCGCCCATGTCTGCGAGCATCAGCGTACAGGTCGGGCCTGCCATCACGTGCGTCAGGTCGATAACCTTCAATCCGGTCAGAGGGCCCATGGTTTCTCCCGCGATATTGCTAGTTATTGTTTTCGATTATTCGCCGGTCCATTGCGGCTGGCGCTTGTTGAGGAACGCATCCATGCCTTCGCGGAAGTCCCGGCTCTGGTAACACATCAGGATCAGGTCCTCGTCTTCGCGAACCTTTGGCTGCATGCGATACAGCGCCTGCTTGGTGGCGCGCAGCGTCAACGGCGCATGGCTTGCGATAGTGCGCGCCAGTTCATCGGCCCGCCGCTCGAGGGCGGAGAGGTCCTCCACGACTTCATTCAACAGGCCAATGCGCAGTGCTTCCTCGGCTTCGATAAGGCGCGCGGTAAAAATCATTTCCTTCAGGCGCGCCGCCCCGAGCAATGTCGATAGCCGGCTGATGTTGGAGGTCGACAGGCAATTGCCGAGCGTGCGCGCGATCGGAAATCCGAATTTCGCGGCCCTGGTGCCGATGCGGAGGTCGCAGCAGGCGGCAATTCCGGCGCCGCCGCCGGCGCAAACGCCATTGATCGCCGCAATAATCGGGACCTGGCACTGCTCGAGCGTGCCCAGGATCCGATCGATCCTGGCCTCATAACCGATGGCATCGTCAGGGGTTTCGAACGCGCGAAACTGATTGATGTCGGTGCCGGACGCAAACGCCTTGTCGCCCGCGCCGGTGAGGATCAGCACCTTGAGCGAACCATCCTTGCCCGCGCTCGCGCAGATCTCCGCAAGCCGCTCATACATGCTGAAAGTCAGCGAATTTCTTGCCTGCGGCCGGTTGAAGGTGATCCGGCCGATGCCGTCGCGGACCTCGTAAAGGAGGTCGGCCTCCAACGTAGCGGTTTGATTCATTTGGCTTGCTGACGGTTTGAGGATGGGATTTTCGGCTTGGCCGAGGGCCCGGCCGATCTTTTAATTCTGAATGCAAAATCTGGCTCCTGCAACAGGATTTTGTTAAATGAGGCCGTTATGCGGACATTTTGCATTCAAAATGTATCCAGGCTACCCTGCCGGAGGAGACGTCGCCATGATGCATGACGAGGTGGTGTCTCGCCTGAGGCACTTGCTGACGGAAGGCGAAATTCCGCCCGGCGCGCGCATTCCCGAGCGCGAATTGTGCGCGTCGTTGTCGATATCGCGCACCCCGCTGCGCGAGGCCCTCAAGGTCCTGGCCGCCGAAGGGCTCGTGGTGTTGTTGCCCAACCGCGGCTCGCGCGCCGCGAAACTCACTCAAAAGGATGTCAAGGAATTATTCGAAGTCTGCGAGGCGCTGGAGGCGACCGCCGGCGAATTGGCCTGTCCGCGCATCTCGGACCAGCAACTGCGCGAAATCGCCGCGTTGCAGGCCGAAATGGCCGAGCATTATCGCGCGCGCGACCTGCTCGCGTACTATCGCTGCAACCGGCTGATCCATGAAGCCATCGTTCGGGCCGCCGATAACGCCGTGCTCGCCGGATTCTATGAATCGATCGCGGCGCGTATTCGCCGCGCGCGGTTCATCACGCCGATGTCGTCAGAACATTGGGCATTGGCGGTAAGCGAACACGAAGGGATGCTGAACGCGCTGCAGCGGCGCGACGCCGGCGGGCTTGCCCATATCCTGCGGACCCATCTTCGGCGCAAGCGCGACGAAGTCGTGCAGGCGGGCTTCGCCGAACCGGGTAGTGCCGGGCCCTGAACAAGGATGGATCGCGGGCGCAGGTCAGCAATGATACGAAAATTCATCTCGGTGCTTGAGCGGCTTGCCGCGGTGTCGTACTGCAAAGTCACATAAATATTGGGGCGCGGATCATGAGCATTGTGCTGACGCTGATTCTGATCGTTGCCGTCATCGTTGCGGGTCTGGTCTGGTTTGCCGCCAACACCGCGCGGAAAGTCGAAGCCGCGGTGCCACCGTGCGGCCAGTTCATGGAGATCGACGGCCAGCGGCTGCATTACATCGACACCAGGGGCACCGGCCCGGCCATCGTGATGATCCACGGCCTCGGCGGCACCTTGTGGAACTACACCTATGCGCTGGTGGACAAATTGTCAGGCGAGTTCCGGGTCATTGCGGTCGACCGGCCCGGCTCCGGCTATTCGGTGCGCCCCGACGATGCGCCGGCGAAGCTCAGTGCCCAGGCCGATACGCTGGCAAAATTCATGCGCGCGCTGGGGCTGAAGCAGCCGCTGCTGGTCGGGCATTCGCTGGGCGGCGCCTTGTCGCTCGCGATTGCGCTCAATCATCCGGACTGCGCAGGCGCGCTGGCGCTGATCGCGCCGCTGACCCATGCGCAGGACGACGTGCCGGAACCGTTCCAGGGCCTCGTCGTCTACTCGCCCACGCTGCGCAAGATCATCGCCTGGACGCTGGCGGTCCCGATGGCGATCCGGCGCGCGCCGGAGCTGTTGAAGATCGTGTTCGGCCCGGACGCCGTGCCGGCGGATTACCCGACGCGTGGCGGCGGGCTGCTTGGCCTGCGGCCGAAGGCTTTCTACAACACCTCGTCCGATCTCGTCGCCGTCAATGACGATCTGCCGGGCATGATGGCGCGCTATGGCGGGCTGACCATTCCGCTCGCCATGCTGTTTGCGAAGGGCGACCGGATCCTCGACTACCGCAGGCAGGGCGAGGCGATGAAACAAAAATGCCCCGCGCTCGATCTGGTGCTATTGGACCAGCACGGCCACATGCTGCCGGTGACCGCGCCCGACCGCACCGCGGACTTGATCCGCCGCGTCGCCGCGCGGCTGCAGTTGCCGCGCGTCGCGAGCGCGTGAGGGGCACAACGTTGTTCGAAACAGTTGAATTCGACTACGTCATCGTCGGTGCCGGGTCGGCCGGATGCGTGCTCGCCAATCGCCTGAGCGCGGACGGAAAAAATTCGGTGCTGCTGTTAGAGGCCGGCCCGAAGGACAGCAACATCTGGATCCATGTCCCGCTCGGATATGGCAAGCTGTTCAAGGCCACTGGGGTTATGACGACGTCCTGCCCTATTTCAAGAAAGCCGAGGACCAGCAGCGCGGCGCCGACGATTTCCACGGTACCGGCGGCCCGCTGCCGGTTTCCGATCTGGGACATCCCGATCCGCTCTCCGCGGCCTTCATCGCCGCTGCGGCAGAGAGCGGCATACCGCTAAATCCCGATTTCAACGGCGCATCGCAGGAAGGCGCCGGCTTTTTCCAGACCACGACGCGGCGGGGAAGAAGGGCGAGCACGGCGGTAGCGTATCTTCGCACCGCCAAGGGCCGTAACAACCTGCACGTCGAGACCTCAGCGCTGGCGCAGCGCATCCTGTTCGAGGGACGTCGCGCGGTGGCGATCGAATACCGCAAGGCCGGGAGCATGCGAACCGCGCGGGCGCGCAAGGAGATCTTGATTTCAGGAGGCGCGTATAACTCGCCGCAATTGCTGCAGCTCTCAGGCGTCGGTCCTGCGGAATTGCTGCGCAAGCATGGCATCGATGTCGTGCTCGACGCAGCCGGCGTAGGGCAGGATCTGCAGGATCATATGCAGGTCAGAATGGTCATGCGTTGCACGAAAAAGATCACGCTCAACGACATTATCAATCATCCTGTCCGCCGGATGTTGGCTGGCGCGCGATACGCGGCCTTTCGCAAGGGCCCGCTGACCATCGCCGCCGGCACGTCCGGGGCGTTCTTCAAGACCAGTCCGCGCCTTGCGACGCCCGATATCCAGATCCACTTTCTGCCCTTTTCTACCGACAAGATGGGAGAAAAGCTGCATTCGTTTTCCGGATTCTCGGCGTCGGTCTGTCAATTGCGTCCCGAGAGCCGTGGCTCGCTTCGCATCAGGAGTGCCGACCCGACGGCGCCGCCAGAAATACGCATCAACTACCTCACCACCGAGGTCGATCGCACGGCAACCGTCGAAGGCCTGAAGATATTGCGAAAGATCTTGCAGGCGCCGGCGCTGCGTTGCTATGTCACCGAAGAGGTTGATCCCGGGATAAAGGTTTCGACCGATGAGGAACTATTGAATTTCTGCCGGCAACGCGGCAGCACGGTCTATCATCCGACATCGACATGCCGGATGGGAAGCGATGCTCTTGCCGTGGTCGATGCGCGGCTTCGCCTTCGCGGCATCGAAGGCCTGCGCGTGGTCGACGCCTCGATCATGCCGGACCTGGTTTCGGGCAATACCAACGCGCCGGTCATCATGATCGCTGAAAAAGCCGCTGACATGATCTTGCAGGATGCGCGGTAACGCGGGGAGCGCCCGCCATGCGTT
>WNFC01007134.1_pt1 | contig 16035 bp, 10 predicted proteins | sample 5400541 | NCBI WGS metagenome assembly WNFC01 (sample SAMN13153342, study PRJNA577476) | soil metagenome | isolation source: 120 cm saprolite under Douglas fir tree site 2 hole 2 replicate 1 | place: USA:California | collected 2015-04-18
GCGTCGCCTATCTGGCGCCAAACACACACGCGCAGCTCGAATCGTTTTATGCGGTGCCGCAGATTGGCGCGGTGCTGGTGCCGCTGAATTACCGTTTGACTGCGGACGATTTCGTTTACCTCATCAATCACAGCGGCGCCCGCGTTGTCTGCGCGCACGCCGATTATCTGGCGGCGATCGATGGCATTCGAACGCAACTTCCCGGGGTCGAACACTTCGTGGCCCTCGAAGGAGAACGCGCGGGTTGGCTGGATTATGAAGCGCTGATTGACGAAGGATCAGGCGAATTCAATCGTCCTGAGATTAGCGAAAGCGATCTCCTGACGATCAACTACACCAGCGGCACAACCTCGCGTCCCAAGGGCGTGATGATCACGCACCGCAACGCTTACATGAACACGGTCGGAACGCTGGTTCATCAGCACATGACCTGCGCCGACCGTTACCTTTGGACGTTGCCGATGTTTCATGCGAACGGCTGGACTTTTGTTTGGACGGTGACCGCCGCCGGCGCGACTCATGTTTGCTTGCGAAAAGTCGAACCGCGCGCGGTCTTTGAGTTGATGGCGAACGAGCGCATCACGATGCTTTGCGCTGCCCCCACAGTTTTGATCTCCCTCGCGAACGCGCCGGAAGATCTGCGCCGCACAGCCCCGCGCGGGATTCGCGTGGTGACAGCCGGCGCGCCTCCTGCGGCTACGACAATCCAACGGCTGGAAGATGAACTGGGCTGGACGATCACGCACGTCTATGGATTGACTGAGACCACGCCTTTCATAACGGTTTGCGAGCCACGGCCGGAACACGCCGAACTCTCTTCAACAGAGCGAGCAAAGATCAAAGCGCGGCAAGGCGTGGAGTTGATAACGTCGGGCGAGTTGTGCGTCGTTGATGAGGAGGGAAGCGAAGTGCCTCGCGATGGCTTGACGCAGGGCGAAATCGTTGCGCGCGGCAACGTGATTATGGCCGGCTACTACAACGATGCTGAAGCGACTGCACAGGTAATGCGAGGAGGTTGGTTTCACACTGGAGATGCCGCGGTCGTGCACCCGGATGGCTACGTAGAGATTCGCGATCGCCTGAAAGACGTAATCATCAGCGGCGGCGAAAATATTTCGTCGGTAGAAGTCGAGGGCGTGTTGCTGCGTCATCCGTCGGTGCAGGAAGTCGCGATCGTCGGACTTCCGGACGAGCGCTGGGGCGAAGCGCCGCACGCCTTCGTGGTTCTCAAGAGCGAAGCGACCTCAACCGCAGATGAGTTGCGCGAGTTCGCGCGCGCCAATCTCGCTCACTTCAAAGCGCCGCACACCGTCACGTTCGTCAGCGAGCTTCCCAAGACCGCCACCGGCAAGATTCAGAAATACGTTTTGCGATCAGGACGGGCGGGGATTGCGACGCAGTGACTGGCATGCGCTACTGAGAAAAGCTTGCGGATAGGCCTGCGTCTATGATAAACGAGCAGCCTCAATGCGGTTCCAATCCAGCTAAAGAGGAGTCGATCTCATGCTAAGAAGCGTGCTCGGAGTAATCGTCGCTCTTATTCTGTTGGTTATCCTACAGGTGGCTTCGTTCATGACCATGTATGGGCTGATGGGCACGGACTGGTCATTCAAGCCGGCATCGTATCAGCCATCCACCCGGTGGACGGCGATGCAGTTTGTGATCATCATAGTCACTTCCATTATCGCCGGCCTGATTTGCGCGGCCATCGCACCCGACCTGGGTGGTGTTCCTCGGTCCGTTTATCGGCGCGGTCGGCGTGGTGATTGGCGGGAAATTAAGGCGCCGCGCCTGAGTCTCGGAATACCGCGGTTTCGGCATTGCGGAAAGATCCCGCCCTTGAATGCAGCGAATAATTTTCGCCACCCGACGACGTTGTGGACGAGGGTCCTCACTCGTCTGCCGCTGATCTCACTGCTCGCAGTTTTGTGGCTCAGTTGTTTTTCGGGCCTCTCCAAATTTGCGTTACTCGATCTGGTTGACGAAGGATTCTATTCGTCGATCTCGCGTCAAATGTTGGAATCCGGCGATTGGATAACCCCGCGTTCCGGTGCACAGGTTTATCTCGAGAAGCCGCCGCTGTTTTATTGGGCGCAAGCATTATTCATAGAGTTGCTGGGCCCAGGCGTTCTGGCGGCGCGTCTGCCTTCAGCTCTGGCCGTGGCGGCCACCTCATTAATCCTTTGGTTGTGGATGAGAAGGCGAGGGTCCGAACTCGCCGGTTGGCTGGCGGGGATCTTCTACGTCATGTGTCCGCTAACCATTGGGATGGCGCGCATCGCGATGACCGACGCCCTCCTGACTTTGTGGCTGACGGTCGCGATCATCGGAGCAATTGAAGGCTCTAGCGGCAAGCGGGCCGGCTACGTGCTGATGGCGCTGGGCGCCGCCCTGGCGACGCTAACGAAGGGACCCATCGGCTTTCTGTTGCCCGGGGCAACATTGTTTTTGTGGCTGACATGGAAACGCGATCTGAGGGAATTGCGAAAGCCAATCTGGTTGCTGGCCGCGGGATTGTTTGCGGCAATTGTCTTGCCGTGGCATTTGGCCGCATGGCGGGCTAACGGCGATTATTTCTTGCGCCAGTACTTCTGGCAGAACCAGGTGCAGAGGGCGCTGGGACTTTTCGCCGGGCATGAACGCCCGTTTTGGTTCTATGTGCCGGTTTTGATCTGCGCGAGTTTCCCTTTCATCGCTTTCGTTCCGCGCGCCTGGTGGAAAGCGATTACAAAAGCCTGGCATCGCAGCGACCACGCCGATTACACCGCCATGTGGGCGTTGTGGGCCGCGCTGGTCCTTTTGTTTTTTTCGCTGAGCGCGTCGAAGCTTCCCAATTACATTTTGCCGATACTGCCGGCGCTGGCGGTCCTTGCAGGCGTGCACGTTGCTGAGTTATTGCGAGAACGTCGCGGCCTGGCCCGTATGGAAGGATTCGCGATTGGTCTCTTCGGAATGCTGATTGGGTTAATCCTGGTATCGGGCGGCGTGCTCGGACTCAGATGGCGCGGCGCGCCCTCGCCGATTCCCTATTCCGCTCGACTTTTATCCGGGACGATCGGCTGGCAGTCAGGCCCGATGAACGACGCGCAGATCTGGTATCGACTCAGCCCATTCACAGTCCTGGCTCCGCAAACGCTGATTTTCGGATTGCTGTTACTGGCGTCAACCGTGCTGATTCTGTGGTGGCGACGAAACATGGTCCGCGTGATCGGCACCGCCGCGGTGCTGTGCCTTTGTCTGGCAGTTACGTTCGCGCACCTCGCGATGCCGGCGTGGAGCCGCTTTGACATCGAACCTTTGTGGGAGCTGGCGGAAAGCGCCGGCCCCTCGGTGCAAGCTGGCGAGCCACTTATTCTCTACGGCTTTCACCCGCGACGCGCGAGCGTGCGCTTCTTGTTAGGCCACGCTGATCTGATCACCGAGACAACCGACGCGCCCGTGCTGTCGCAGGTGGCCGGCAAATATTCACGCGGCCGTATATTGGCGATTGCCGGAAATCCTTTGCCCACGCTTGCGGGATCGGTGCGGGTCGAGCGCACTGAGGGACGTTATGTGCTCTGGCGTTTTGAGCAATGAACACAGAAAGGGCGAGTCCCGACAAGTCCGGACTCGCCCGAAGGTCATGGTGGGGATGAGAGGACTTGAACCTCCACGATGTCACCATCACAGGCTTCTGAGACCTGCGCGTCTGCCAGTTCCGCCACATCCCCGTGGACGTTCGAATATACGAACGCTATCAAGGAGTGTCAAGACACTGGCCCGTCGGTGTTTGCGCCGGCGCGAGCTATGACATCATGCCTGCTAACACGTCGCTACTTTCTGAAGAAACGGCGTGGATCAAAGGCGACGATGATGACGGCGAAGACCACTCCGCGGACCGCGCCCGTCGAAGCGACCATTGCGAGCGTCGTGGCCGTTGATAAACCTGGACTTTCGCGCCAGGCCGATTCCGCGCCCGCGGTTACGCGGGACCACGAGAATTCGCGCCAGGCCGATTCCGCGCCCGCGGTTACGCGGGACCACGAGAATCGAACGCGATCCAATCTGGGGGCCGCGTCCGTCGAAGCGACCGCCGCGCGCGTCGCGGCTATTGACGAACACGTCAGACCTTCTGCCGAGCCCGATCCCCCGACCACGTCCCTGGCCGAAAGCGTCTGCTGGCACGATCCACACGATCGCGATGACCGATACAATCAGTAACAGACTCCTTCTCATAAACACCTCCTGTGCAGGGAGAGAATAAATGTTATCGCCACCAGACACGGACCTGATTGTGGCGATGACGTGGACGGTACCCGTACGCGTCATAACGATAAGTGGGATTCGCCCACGAGTAGGTGTACCCGTTTGCGAAATACGGCTGCGAATATCTGTACGAGTCATATCCGGTTGTGTAATAAGGCGACGGATAACTGTACGAGTCATATCCGGTCGTGTAATAACGCGACGGATAACTGTACGTCTCATATCGGTAAGTGTAGTTAGGCCGACGCTGATAGACGACGTCAGATCTGGGCTGATACACCACGATCCGACTTCGCGGTGAACGCACTACCACCCACCTTCTCTGCGCAAATGAATTAATCGGCAAAAACATCATCATCACGATCGCCAGCATGGCTGCGCGAATGCCGATTGAAAAGCATTTTGTTCCAGACATAATTCACCTCCAATTTGCGTAATGCATGATGAGGAGAGATATCAGTAATTCGATGCCTATTATAGCTGCGAATATTCGCCATCGGCTTGCGGCATTGTTATAGTTGGCTTTCAGCGTTCTTATCATCTCGTAACTATGGTAGAAACCGCCGCCGCTCCCGCCTTAAGTGAACGCATCGAAGCCGTGCGCGGCAGAATAGAGGCCTGCGCGCTCCGATGCAATCGAGCGCCTAATGAAATCACTCTGGTGGCGGTCAGCAAAACCCATCCGGCAGAAGTCATTCGCGAGGCGATCGCCGCCGGCGTGACTAACCTCGGCGAGAATCGCGTGCAGGAAGCTGAAGGCAAGATTCCCGAAGTCGGCCGCCACGCGGCCCGCTGGCATCTGATCGGGCATCTGCAATCCAACAAAGCACGTCGCGCCGTCGAGTTGTTTGATGTAATTCATTCGCTCGATTCAGTGGCGCTGGCGCAACGGCTCGATCGGATGTGCGTTGAGCTAAACCGCCAGGAGCTGCCGGTCATGATACAAGTCGACCTGGGTCGAGAGGCCACAAAGTCGGGCGCAGATGAAGCCGAAGTCTTGCAGCTAGTCGAGGCGTTAAAGCACTGTCAGCGTCTGCGACTGTCGGGACTGATGACCTTGCCGCCGTATTTCGATGATGCCGAACAAGTCCGGCCGTTCTTTCGAAAGTTGCGCGAGCTGCGCGACGAGCTCAGTTCGCGACGGGCGTTCGGCGATTTGCGCGGCGAGCTTTCGATGGGTATGACGCACGATTACGAAATCGCGATCGAAGAAGGCGCAACCATCGTGCGCGTCGGCACGGCAATTTTTGGCGCGCGAGTAAAGGTGTAAGGGCGGCCCTCGTGGCTGCCCGCCAGACGGGCTATGTCCTTGATTCAGTCAATTGCTACTTTCATCACGGCGGGTATTATCGCGGTTACCTCGGCGGCGATTCTGCTGATTCTCCTACGCTCGCTTTTCAAGTACCTCGAATTGAATCCCTTCAAATGGTCAGTGCGTACGGTCGGAAGGCTTACGGATCCGGTGATCCACCCGGTGCGCCACTTGCTGATCGGATTTCGGATCGAGCCCAGAGTCGCGCCGTTCGTCGCGGTGGTTTTGATAATCGTCTTTGGCGTTTTCACGTACATGCTGGCGGAGAACATCCTTAATACAGTAGCCGGCATTCTCTATGCACTGTCGCGTCCATGGGTGGGAGCGCCGGCCGCAATAATTGGTTATCTCCTCTTCGGGTTTCTCGGGTTCTACACTTTAATGATCTTCCTGCGCATCCTGTTTTCGTATCTGACGACCGGCTATCCCAATCGCTGGGTGCGACTTCTGTTTCGTTCGACTGAGCCTTTGCTCGCGCCGCTGCGTCGCCTGATCCCGACGGTCGGAATGTTCGACATTTCGCCAATCGTCGCGTTTGTTGTCCTTTACCTGCTGCAGTTTGTGGTGGCGGGTACGCTTTTGAAAGGCTGGCCGGTACGGTTTTTCTAGGCCCTTCAAAGGTGGCTCAATTTTCGGTTGTGCCCTAATTCAAGTTGTTCTCTGCGTCCTCTGCGAAGACCTCTGATTCTTCTCTGCGGTTTAATTGCCCAAGCCAAAGACATTAACCGCAGAGAGCGCAGAGGTTGGCGCAGAGGGCCGCAGAGAAAACTGAAATTAGGGTAGCACCCAATTTTCGATTTACTATTTCGAGATTCGCGATTTACTATTCACCCGAAAGTGATTCCTTATTCACAGGACCGCGGCCTCATCTTCGCGGTACGCATCGTTCCTCGCGCGTCGCGTAGCGAGATTGTCGGAGAGCATGACGGGGCGTTGCGAATTCGAATTGCGGCGCCACCTGTTGCGGGAGCGGCAAACCGGGAGTTGGTTCGCACTCTGGCGAAAATCTTCAAATTGCCGCAAAATGCGGTCGAGATTGTCTCGGGAGCGAATTCGAAAAACAAAACGGTTCGGGTTCGGGGCGCGGACGCGGCCACTTTGGCGCAATTGATTCCTTCAAAATAGACAAGAACAAGAAATAGACAAGCACGCGAGTGGAACTGAAATCCATTTCCCGTTATCGAATTCTGGAAAAGCTCGGCGCGGGCGGCATGGGCGAAGTCTATCTTGCTGAGGACACAAAACTCGGACGCAAGGTAGCGCTCAAACTGCTGGCCAAAGAGTTGACGCAAAACCGCGATCGCCTGGGTCGTTTCGATCAAGAGGCTTATGCCGCTTCGGCCTTGAATCACCCAAATATCCTCACGATTTATGAAATGGGAGACGAAGGCGGGCGGCATTACATCGCGACCGAGTTTGTCGACGGCGTGACGCTGAGAAAGCGCCTGCACGCTTCGCCGATGGAACTCGCGGAAGTGCTGAACACCGCAATTCAGATCACCGGTGCGTTGGAGGAAGCTCACGCCGCCGGCATCATTCATCGCGACATTAAGCCAGAGAACATAATGATCCGGCGCAGTGGTCACGTGAAGGTTTTGGATTTTGGTCTGGCTAAGCTGACGGAAAGACCGGCGTCGGAAGATACCGACAAGGAAGCAATAACGCGGGCGCTGGTGCAAACCGACGCCGGCGTAATCATGGGCACGTCGCAATACATGTCGCCCGAACAGGCGCGTGGCAAACCCATCGACGCACGGACAGACATCTGGAGCCTCGGCGTAGTGCTCTACGAAATGGCGGCCGGACGCGCGCCGTTTTTCGGGGACACCAAGACGGACGTGATCGTGGCGATCGCCAAAACCGATCCGCCGCCGATCGCGCGCTTCGCGCCAAATCTGCCCGCCGAGTTTGAATGGATCGTGATGAAGGCATTGCGCAAGAACGTTGACGAGCGCTATCAGACAATCAAGGAATTCGAGTCAGACTTGAAGAAGCTGAAACAGCGACTTGAGTTTCAAACTGAACTCGAACGTTCGATGCCTCCCGACAAGTTGACTGATGCGCTCAGTGCTTCCGGTCTCGCCTATGCCGATACGGACATCCTGGCGACGATGCCAGGCCTTCATACGTCGGTTCCCGGCGCGGCAAAGCCCACTGCTCCGGCCCCGAGTGCCGCGCCAACACGCGTGTCGAGCGCGGAATACGTCGTGAGCGAGATCAAGCGTCACAAAATCGGCGTGGCGGTTGCCGGGCTGGCGATCGTGCTAATCGCGGTCGCGGTTTACTTTTATTATCCTCGCCAGCGCGTGGCGCTCACCGACAAGGACAGTATTCTGCTGGCGGATTTTCTCAACACTACCGGCGATCCGGTTTTTGACGGAACTCTCAGGCAGGCGCTCGCGGTTCAGCTCGGCCAGTCACCGTTCCTCGATATCTTTTCCGAAGAGCGCGTGCGCGACACCTTGAAGTTTATGGACCGCTCGCCTGACGAACACGTCACGCGTGATGTCGCGAAAGAGATTTGTGAGCGACAGGGGCTGAAAGCGATGTTGCTGGGATCGATCTCGAGCCTGGGTAGCAGTCATTACGTAGTTTCGCTCGAGGCGTTGAACTCGCGGACGGGAGATCCGATTGCCCAGGAGCAGTTCGAAGTTGACGGCAAGGAACAAGTATTAAAGTCGCTCGGGCAGGCGGCCTCGAGGTTGCGCGAGAAGCTGGGAGAGTCGCTCTCCTCGATCAAAAAGTTCGATGCTCCGATCGAACAGGTCACTACTTCATCGCTGGATGCGCTGAAGAATTACTCGCTGGGTTTTGCGCAGCACTCGAACGGCAAGTACCGCGAAGCGATTCCTTTTTACAAACACGCGATCGAACTGGACCAGAATTTCGCCAGCGCCTACGCGCGCCTGGCGTACTGCTATAACAGCATCAAACAGAACGAGCTTTCGCGCGAAGCATCAAAGAAGGCTTACGAACTTCGCGACCGGGCCAGCGAGCGCGAGAAGTTATACATCTCTGCGAGTTATTTCGGCGGCGTTACCGGAGAATGGGCCCGTCAAATCGAATGGCTGGAGATCTGGAAGAGCACCTATCCGCGAGACTGGGAACCGCTTAATCTGCTCGCGAACCGCTACACGGTGGTGGGACCTTTCGAGAAGGCCGTCGAGGAAGCACAAGCAGCCGTGCGTCTTAACCCTAAGGACGCGCGAGCGCACGCAAACCTCGCGGTTGGTTTCATGGGCCTCAATCGCTTTGACGAGGCCAGGGACATTTTGCGCCAGGCGTTATCGCAAAAGCTCGAAACCACGAACATGCATACCCGCCTTTATCACATCGCCTTTGTGCAGGGTGACGCGGCCGCAATGAAAGAGCAGCTTGATTGGGCCGCGAGCAGACCGAATGAAGCCCAGAACTGGCAGGCGCAGAGCGCCGAGTTTGGCGGACAATTGGCGAAAGCCAATCAACTCGACGACCACCAGATCGAGGCTGCGCCGCGCGGCGATTCAAAAGAGATCACAGCGCAGGTGCTCTTGCAGCAAGCGAGGCGAAACGCGATGTTTGGAAATTGCGCGCCGGTCAACGAGATCGTGAGGAAGGCCCTGGCTCTTTCCCGCGAACAGGCGAACCTCGTGAGCGCCGCGAATGCCTTTGCAGCTTGCAATCAAAGCGGGCCGGCGCAGTCTCTGATTGACGAGCTATCGAAACAATATGCGGCGGACACGCTGGTCAATACGGTCTCGCTGCCCCTGATCCGAGCGCAGCTTGAATTGAACCGCGGGAACGCGGCGCAGGCGATACAGTTGCTCGAACCCGCGCGCAAGTACGAAGTTTATGGTGACTTCTGGCCGCAATACGTGCGCGCACAGGCTTATCTGAAACAGGGAAACGGCGCCGAGGCGACCAAAGAGTTTCGCACCATCATCGACCATCGTGGTTGGTATCCGCTGTCGCCGTTGTATCCGCTGGCGTACGCCGGGCTTGCGCGTGCAGCGGCGCTCAGCGGCGACGCCGTGAAAGCGCGCAAAGCCTATCAGGATTTCTTCGCGCTCTGGAAAGACGCCGATCCGACAATTTCCATTCTGATCGGAGCCCACGCCGAATACGAAAAGTTGAAGTAGCGGAGCGGTTGTGGGTTCAGAGTTCAACCTTTAGGGTGCGGCTTTGCACAAAAAGTCACCCGCCGGTTCGAAGTGGAACCACTGAGAACGTCTGAGATCAGCATTGGTTCGTGTTGCTTCGTGAGATTTCGTGTGATTTCGTGGATCGTGTGCTTAGGATTCCTAGCCATACGATCCACAAAATCACACCAAGGTACACGAAAGAACATAAAATAAGAGTTTTTGTGCAAAGCCTTAGGGTGCTGACTACGGGGACAAGCTAAAGGTTGAACTCTAAACAAATCCGCCGGCAACAGGGTGGACCTTGCGAGCACACCGCGCCCTTGTGATATATTCTGCCCTCAAACTCAATCAAAGAAATTCATTTAAGGATCGCTAAGCTCAATGTCCGGACATTCGAAGTGGCATTCGATCAAGCACAAGAAGGGTGCGACTGACGCCAAGCGCGGCAAACTCTTCACCAAATTCATCAAGGAAATCACCGTGGCGGCGCGTACCGGCGGCGGCGATCCCGACGCCAACGCGCGCCTGCGCAAGGCAATTCTGGACGCCAAGGCCGGCAACATGCCCAACGACACGATCGATCGCGCCATCCGCCGCGGCACCGGCGCGGAAGCAGGCGTAACCTACGAGGAAATCACGTATGAGGGCTATGGCCCGGGCGGCGTTGCGTTACTGATCGAGTCGATGACTGACAATCGTAATCGCACCGTCGCCGAGATTCGCCACTTGTTTTCGAAGAATGGCGGCAACTTCGCGGCCGCCGGCGCAGTGGCCTGGATGTTTGAAAAGAAGGGTTATATCGTCGTTCCAAAGGCCGCAAAGTCTGAAGATGAATTGTTCGACATCGTCACCGATGCCGGGGCTGAAGACCTGCGCAGCGACGAAGAGAATTACGAAATCATTACTGCGCCGGAAAGCTTCGAGGCTGTTAGCTCCGCAATCAAAGCCGCCGGCATCGAGCCGCAAGTCGCCGAAATTTCGATGGTGCCGCAGAACTACATCAAGCTCGAAGGCGGCAACGCCCAACAGATGCTGCGTCTGGTAGAAGCGCTCGAAGATCACGACGACGTCCAAAAAGTTCACGCCAACTTTGACATCAGCGAAGCCGACATGGCCGCGGCGTGACTTCTCATCCTCCGTTTCATATGAGCTGCGCTTCATTTTCTTATTCCGTTTCCCCTCTCCGTCTGGGAGAGGGTTAGGGAGAGGACTTGAGCATCGCGCCCTGGCTGTGCCCCTCTTGCCCAGCCCTTCTCCAAAGGGAGAAGGGAAATTCTCGTTACTTAGTGAAGCTCCTCCTTCATCGCATCCTCAACCGATCACTCTAAGTAATCAGAATGGCAACCTGAGCTAAGCGTCGAGATACGTGCGGGAAGACAGTGCCTGTAGAACTACCTTGAAACTTGCTGTAAACTCTGGCTCATTATGCGTGTCCTAGGAATCGATCCGGGAAGCGATACGACCGGTTGGGGAGTTGTCGAAGGCGACAGCGACGGCCGCAAGTATCGCTTGATCGAGTTCGGCGCGCTCAAGCTGAAGTCATCGGCAAGTTTCTCTTCACGGCTCCTGGCGATCAGTCGCGGCCTTGAAGAAGTAATCAGCAGGCTGAAGCCCGACGCGTGTGCAATCGAAGACGCGTTCTACGCTCACAATCCGAAAGTCATTCTTAAGCTTGGTCAGGTGCGCGGAGTTGCCTTGCTCGCCGCCGAAAGCGCCGCGCTGGAAATCAGTGAATATTCGCCGCGACTGATCAAACAGACCGTCGCCGGCTATGGCAACGCCGAGAAACAACAAGTCCAGGAGATGGTGCGAGTGCTGCTTTCACTTACGGCAATCCCTGAACCACACGACGCCGCGGATGCGCTCGCAGTAGCTATTTGTCACTTTCACCATGCGGGAGTTCAGCGCCGCCTCGTTGCCGCTGAATCTCGCGTGAAGGTTAATCCCACGGTTGCCGGCCTAACTCGCCGCCGCGCGATTCGCTAGGAGCGTGCTGGGAGCGCGGGCATCCGGCCCGCTCTTCTGTGTTTGCTCGATGTTCGCTCGATCTCGCGCCTGGCAAGTTTGCCGTCTTCGCAACCCCGCTTGACAGAGGAGGCAAGCCCTTGTCCCCCGGATCAATCCAGAAACTGATCGGTATTTCCGCGCTGATACTGCTGGTGCTGGTTTCTTCTCCAGACGCATTTGGGAAGAAACGCATACCGCCCGGTGGCCGCGTCGCCGTGGTAGTTGACGAGCGGCTCTCGGCGTTGCGAGCCGCGCCCGACCTCACGGCAAGACTGCTGGAGCGTTTGAGTCGCGGTCATCTGGTTTCGATTCGCGGAGAAAGAACCACGGCCGACGGTTTGAAGTTTTATCGCGTCGCGCTCAGCCGGCGGACGTTCGGTTGGTTGCAGAGCGACGCCGTCGTCGTACCCTGGCGCGCGGGAGACGACCGGCGCCTGTTGACGCTGATCGAGAACTCAGACGAATTCGATCGCATCGTGCGCGCGAAAACTTTTATCGATGCATTTCCGCAATCGCTATTGCGCGCGCAAGTGCTCGCCATGTACGCGGGCGCCGCCGAAGACGTGGCCGACAAACTCACCCGCGATGCCGGGCGCCGCTTCGCGAAAAGCGAACTGCCGCCCGTCGGCGCGCCGGAATTCAGTTACTACCTGAATTACAACGGCCTCGATCGCTACAACCGCGAAGGCCTCACTTTCCTGTTCGATCGCACGACGAAGAAGTTCTCCTACAATGGCGCCGCCTGGCGCGAAATCCTCAAACGCTATCCCAACAGCCCCGAAGCCGTGGAAGCGCGGAAACATTTGGAGTCGTTGGCCAAGATCCGTGGAAATTGAGCCGCCAGTTGGGTGGGTTCGTAAGCCGCTACCAAGATTCCACACCCACGCTTTGATCGTGCCTCATCGTTGGGCTTGTAGTAACATTGGCCCGCTGATTAGCAAGGAGAGGCCAGTGGGAGTGCTTGCCGGAAGAACCAGGCTGGTATGCATGCTCTTGGGCGTGGCCATTCTGTTCGCCAAACCCGCACAGCTGAACGCACAATGCGCCACACCGAACTTCGATGCAGGAATTAATGTTGAAGCCGCAGGTTCTGGTGCGGGAGTAATTGCCTCGGGCGACTTTAATGGCGACGGCCGCACCGACTTGGTTGTCCCACACTCCAACACAATCTCGGTAATCTTGGGGACAGCGGCGGGGCCGCCGACGGTCGTGCTGGTGACGTCGGTTCAAGGACCAGGGGCTGTCGGTGTAGCCGATTTCAATCATGATGGCAAGGCTGACCTGGTGGTCAGTCATTCACCCTCCTTCAACACCACATTCCTCGCGGTTCTGTTGGGCGACGGCGCGGGCGGTTTCGGTCCGCCTACCGACTATCCTGCCTCGCATTCACAGCCGCTGGTGATAGCGGATTTCAACAACGACGGCAACGCCGACGTTTTCCTTGGCAACGCGAGCACTAACAATTCTGAAGTGCTTCTTGGGAATGGCGGCGGCGGCTTCAGCGCCCCGTTCACTGTCGTAATTCCCAATAATATTGATGCGGTAGCGGCAGACTTCAACAACGACGGCAAAGTGGACCTGGCGACGGTGTACGACGGCAACGCATTTGTCTCGGTCGCGTTAGGCGACGGTACTGGCCACTTCGGTAGCTCCACATCGTTTTCAGTAGCTTCTGCCAGATCCATTGCCACAGCTGACCTCAACAACGACGGCAAGCTTGACTTGGTGACCGCTGGACAAAGCCAGGGTGTCTCTGTATTGCTCGGAAACGGGTCGGGGAGTTTCGGAGCGGCCACGATCCTGACAACTGGCTTCTCGACGGTCGGTGTGGCTGTTGGCGACCTTAATGGAGATGGGAAGCCTGACGTGGTTGCCGCCGGCAACAACCTGTTTGCGATCCTTCTGGGCGATGGTAACGGGGGCGCTTCCCAGACAACCAGCTACGTTCCCAGTGAGCCCGTGATTAAGCCCCTGACTGGCGATCTTGACGGTGATGGCAAACTCGACGTGGCTACCGCGAATTGCTTTAGTTGCGGCGATGCGACCTCCGTCTTCTTCGGTGACGGCAGTGGCAAGTTGCGTTATGCGTCTGTCCTGGCTGTAGGATCTAGTCCTTTCTCGATTGCCAGTGGTGATCTAAACAACGATGGCAAAATCGACTTGGCAATCGCCAACATCAGCCAGAACAATGTCTCAATTCTGCTGGCTAACGCGAGCGGAGGGTTCACTGCGCCCGTTCCTCTCCCGGTTGGAACCCAACCTCGTTCCGTTGCTCTGGGAGATCTAAACGGCGATCAGAAGCTCGACCTGGTAACGGCCAATTTCAACTCGGGTACAGTCTCCGTCTTGCTTGGCGATGGTCTGGGAGGTTTTGGATCGCTGGCCAGCATTAGTGTTCCCGGCTTTAACCCGGAGTACGCTTCCATCGCAGACTTTAACAATGACGGAATTCCCGATCTCGTCGTGGCTTACTTAAATGCCAGCAGCGTTTCTATTCTGCTGGGTAACGGTGCCGGCGCCTTTGGCCCGGCCGCAAACTTCGCGGTGCCCTCTGGTGCGCAGCAGGTAGTAGTCAACGACTTCAACGGAGACGGCAACGCCGACCTGGCAGTCGCGACAATTAGCGGTGTGTCTGTGCTGTTGGGGAACGGCTCTGGCGGATTCGGCGCAGCCAACACGCTGCATACAACATCAACCGCTTTGTCGGTTGTTGCCGGCGACTTTAACGGGGATGGCAAAGCGGACCTTGCCACTGCAATTGGAAACGCAAACGTTGTCGCGGTTTATCTGGGGAATGGTCAGGGAGGTTTTGGTCCACCCGCGAACTTCAAAACAGGAGGGAGCCCCAACTGGATTGTCGCGGCGGATTACAACGGCGATGGCAACACCGACTTAGCGACTGCCAATCTTTCGGGCACGACCTCGGTTTTATTAGGAGATGGTGCAGGAAGCTTTGCCCCAGCGGTTAATTATGTGAACGGTGGCAGCACCACGCGCGCGATCACTAGTGCTGATTTCAACTCGGATGGGCGACCCGATATCGCGTTGGCAAACCAGTCCGGCTCTGTCTCTGTCATCATGAATGCCTGCTCGGCGAACTCTTTCTCCCTCCCCACGTTGAGTGTCAGTGATACAACTCTGACTGAGGGCGATTCCGGTACCGTCAATGCGACCTTCAACATCAGCCTGTCGGCGGCGAGCAACAAGACGGTCGCAGTGAGCGTTTACTCGGCAGCGCAGGACGCCAGTAAAGACGTCGACTATCAGACCACTGTTGGCCGGGTAACGTTCGCGCCCGGCACAACCAGTCAAACAATTGCGGTTCCCGTCATTGGCGATACCCTCGATGAGTTTGATGAGCACTTCAGCGTCCTGCTGGCGTACGCCCTGAACGCTGGTATCAACAAAGGCCGAGGGCTGGGAACGATCCTCGACAACGATCCGCCGCCGACAGTTTCTATTAACGATGTCAGTGTCAATGAGGGGAACAGCGGTACTACCAGCGCAGTATTCGCAGTCAGCTTGTCGACAGCGAGTGGCAAACCGATCTCCGTGGCCTACGGGACGGCAAACGGTACCGCTACGGCCGGGAGTGACTATGCGGCGGCCTCGGGAACGGTCAGCTTTAACGCCGGAGAGACAACGAAGACGATAGCCGTGACCGTGAACGGAGACACGGTTCTTGAGCCAGACGAAACCTTTTTCGTGAATCTCACAAACCCGGTGAATGTGACTATGGCTCGAGCCCAAGGGACAGGCACAATTGTCAATGATGATGCGACGGTCCAGTTCGGCTCTGCCTCTTACACCGTCAGCGAAACGGGGCCGCGCGTGGACGTCACTCTCACTCGAACTGGGAATACGACCAGCAGCGCTTCGGTGAACTATGCCACCAACGATGGCGCGGGCTTGACCAATTGCAACGTCTTCAACGGCATTGCCTCGCCGCGCTGTGATTACGAGAACACTATCGGCACTATGACCTTTGCCGCCGGCGAGACGTCGAAGACTTTCTCGATCGCCATCGTTGATGACTCTTACGCCGAAGGCAGCGAGACCTTCACCATCAGTCTCAACAGTCCAAGTGGCGCAACGCTCGGCGCGCAATCGACCGCGACTGTGACCATCATCGATAACGACAGCACGAATGGCCCGAATCCGATCGACAACACGAACTTCTTTGTGCGCCAGCAGTACATAGACTTCCTGGGCCGCGAACCCGATCCGCCGGGCTTTGCCGGATGGGTAAGCACCATCAACAACTGCTCAGGCGATACGACCCAGTGTGATCGCATCCATGTGTCACAACTCTTCTTTCAATCGGCAGAGTTTCAGGACCGCGGTTACTTC
>WNFC01004256.1_pt1 | contig 16030 bp, 16 predicted proteins | sample 5400541 | NCBI WGS metagenome assembly WNFC01 (sample SAMN13153342, study PRJNA577476) | soil metagenome | isolation source: 120 cm saprolite under Douglas fir tree site 2 hole 2 replicate 1 | place: USA:California | collected 2015-04-18
AAACGCCCGTGCTACCCTTACCTCCGGTCGCTCTCTGTCGCCCGTCTCCATGAGCTTCAGGAATTCCGCGTACCTTGAGCGAGCTGTCGCGAGGTCGCCCGCGAGCTCGGCTGCGCGAGCCAGCCCGAACAGGCTGCGAGCGCGAGCGGGTGCGTTCTGGAGCGAGGTGGCGTACGCTTTCGCCGCGGCGCCGGGCTGGCCCACGGCGAGCAGGAGATCACCGTACAGCTCACGCGCCGGCACCACGGCCCCCGGTGTCACGGGGTGTTTCTGCGTCCGATCCTCCTCGTCCGCGACCGCCAGCGCCATGCCCAGGGCGCCGCTGGAGTCGTGGTCGGTAAGCAGCGCCTTCCAAGCGGATACGGCGCGGACCTGGATCCCAACCTGGTTGGCCCAGTAGGCTTGAGGCCCGCCGGCGGCTACGAGCGCCCGCTCGATGTCGTCCAGAGACTTGATCTCAGTCCTTAGCAGAGTCGTATCACCGCTGTGCGCGGCCCCGACGGCCCGGGCGAAATGGGTGATCGCTTCGGTCGCACGCCACTCCGGCGCGGGCCGGATCGGGAAAATGGGTGATCGCTTCGGTCGCACGCCACTCCGGCGCGGGCCGGATCGGGAGCGCGATCGCTTCATCCCAGCGGCCCCGCTCGAGCGCGTAGCGCGCCGGGATCGCGGCCAGGGCGTACTCATTAACGAGCGAGCCCAGCGGGTCCCCGGCCGTGACCCTGCCGGCTTCGACGACGATACTCCTCGCGTCGGCGTCCCGCCCCTCCTGCAGGTACGCGTAGACGAGGTAGTCCATCGCGTGGCCGCGTTGGTCCCACAGACCGTTCAGGTGCTGCGCCGCCTCGAACTTCCGGGCGCCGGCCATCGACCGGGTGTTGGAGGCAATGTCCTCCTCCCACAGCCCGAGCCGGGTGAAGATGTGCGAGGGCATGTGCTGGGCGTGCGGCACGTCGGGCGCGATCGCGGCGTATCGGCGAGCGGCGTACAGCCCAAGACTGGCAAGCGCCGGCACGTCGTTCGTGTGAATCAAGTAGTGCGCCAGCCCCGGATGCCGCGGCTCGAGTTTGAACAGCGGCTCGAGGATGGAGTCGGCGCGTTTCTGGTAGGCGAAAGTCGTGTCGGTCGGATTCGCCTGGCCGACAGCGATCAGCGCGAGCGCGTAGAAAATCTGCGCCTCTCGGTCCGTCGGGTAGCGGCGTGCTAGTCCCTCCATCGCCTGTTCGTAGGCGACGAGGCGAGCCTTGGTATCGACCGCCGCGTAGTCCTTGTAATAGGTCCGGATCGCGTCGAGATAGTCTCGCTCGCGCGGCGTCTTCGCGAGGGCGACGCCTCGCTCCGCCGCCAGCAACCCAACTGCGAGATCGGCGCGCGAGGGTGGGGTCCAGAGCGGATGCAGGATCGCCATCGCTTGGCCCCAGTACGCCATCGCGCAAGAGGAATCGGCGGCGGCGGCCTCCTGGAAGGCCGGTCCCGCCTTCTCGTACCAGAAGCTGTGGAGGTAAGCGACGGCGACGTCGAAGCGGCGCTGCGCGGTGGCCGTGCACGAAGTCCGGAAATGCACGCTCCCCACATGTTCCTCAGGCCCCGCGCCCGGGCCGTGCTGGTGGCCTTCCTGTGCCACGACGTCGGGCGTCGCAGCCGTGAACAGCACGCAGCATGCAATCCAGTACGAGCGCATCACAGCCCCCCTCGGTCAGCGCTTAGGCGGTGCCAGATCCGAATTGAACATGTCTGCGACCATCGGCCAGCTCCCGTCCGGCTGGCGGCGATGCACCTCGAGGTACTTGCCCGTGTCGGCCATGGGCTTGCTCCCCGGGGGGGCGATGGTCACGAGGTACTTGCCCGTGAGGTAGGCGAGATCGCCCGCGCCATCCACGCTGACTACTCTGAGATCGAAGAAGGAGACAGGCGGATACGCCTTCATCCACGCCAGGATGTTCGCCTGCCCAGAGACCGCGTGCTGTCCTGGGGGCATCAGCACGGCGGTCTCGGTATACAGCTTCGCCAGCGCTGGCCAGTCGGCGCGCCGCACCCGCTGCACGAAACTGTCGTTCGCCGCTCGCAACGCAGTGCGGTCGGCGTCGCGCAGAGTGGCGGGCGCAGCCGGCTGGCAGGCGAGCGCCGCGGCCAGGATCGTAATAGGCATAAGACTACGAGACGAGAGCATCACACGATCTCCTCGCGTTGACAGTGGCGGGCGCCGCGCCGGGCCCCCGAACCTAGCGGGGCGGCCTATGGGGTCAAGGTGCTGGACGAACTTCCCAGGGGCCCGCAGATTAATCGGGACTTCTACCTTCGCATGGGGGCCGTCATGAAGGTTCGCGTGGTGGTGCTCGGCGCCGTGTCCGCGCTGTCGCTCGCGTGGCCCGCTGCGGCGCAGCGCCCGGGCACCATCGAGGTCGGGGGCTTCGTGCGGTACACCGACTTCGACAACAGCCTGGGCTATGCCAACAAGGTCGGCTTCGGCGCCCGCATCGGTGTGTTCTTGCCGGCCCGGCTGGCAGTCGAGGCGAACCTCTCGCGTACGATCACCGACGGCGCGACCGTCCAGTCCATTCACCACCGGCCGCTGCACGTCATGCTCGAATACAACGTCGCGGCGAGTCCCCAGGCCGACCTCGTCGTGGGTGGCGGGTACGTGCACAACACCTACAACAGCTCTGCGGACACCACCGATTCCGGCGTCACAGGGCTGGTAGGGCTGCGCTATCGCTTCCCGCGCCTGTTCGCCGCCCGGCTTGATGTGAACGAGGACTTCATGTGGTCGGCCGCGAACAAGAGTTACCGCCAGTCCTACAATGGCAACCTCGGGCTGCAGGTGGGCTTCAGCATGCTGGTCAGTTTCCTGAAGTGAGGTGCTGAGCCTCGAAGCTCGCTGTTCTCTCTAGCGCGCGAGACCTGGCCAGATCACGGGCTTCACATCGCGCGATCGGGCCAGCGCGACTGCCTGCGCGGCCTTGAGTTGCCGTTCGTACTCCGGCCTCCATTCGGCCGGGAGGTTGGCCCGGAAATACCCGGCCGTCATCACCTCGCCCTGCGGCGCCGTCGCGCTCCCGAATCCCACCGCGACGACGTCGCCCAGGAAGCAAGTCGAGCTCCCCGTATCCATAGCGTTCGCGACTCGGCACTCGAAGTGGGCGTGGCAGTCGTCCAGCACAGGGGCGCCCAGGGTGCCCGGCCGGTGCGGGATGTCCGCCAGCTTGTCGCGGTCGCGCCCGCTGAAAAACCCGAGCTGGTGGATCAAGTCGAATTGCTTCGTGTGTAGCAGGTGCAACACGAAGCGGCCGCTGTCGAAAATCAGGTCGTGGCTATAGTTGAACTTGTGGATGTAGACCGAGAGCCGGGGCACCGTCGGCACGATAGAGGCCCGGATCGCGGCATCCGAGATCATCCCGTTGCGCTTGCCGCTCAGCTCCGAGGTGATCGCCACGAGCGGGGACGTGAGATGGCGCAGGAGTTGGTAGGTTTGTTCGGGGGAGGCCATACTTAAATATGACCGCTGTGCTGACCGACCGCTTCCGCGCCCACTGCGAGACCGCCCGGCTGTTCCCAGCGCCGGGGACGGCGCTCGTCGCCGTCTCGGGAGGAGCCGATTCGGTCGCGCTGCTGGATCTGCTCCAGGAGGCCGGGCCGGCCCTCGGGCTGGCGCTGGTCGTCGCCCACGCCGACCACGGGATTCAGTCGGACAGTCGGACGGTCAGACAATCGGTCCAGCGACTCGCCGAGCGATACGGCCTCCCGTTCGAATTGGGTGAACTCGGCCTCGGTCCGGGGACCACCGAGACCCTCGCGCGTCGCGCCCGCTACGTCTGGCTGCGAGCCGTGCAGGCGCGCCGCCACGCCCGCTATCTCGTCACTGCTCACCACGGCGACGACCAGGTTGAGACGGTGCTGTTGCGGGTGCTGCGGGGCAGCGCGCCGGCGGGGCTCGCGGGGATGCCGGCCCGCACCCGCGACGGGCTGGTGCGGCCCCTGTTGCCGTTCACGCATGCGGAGCTCGTCGCTTACGCTGGCGAGCGCGGCCTCCCAGTGCACGACGACCCCGCTAATCGTGATCCCGCGCACCTGCGCTCCTGGATCCGGGGCACCCTGGTCCCGTTGCTCCTGGCACGGCTCGGCACCCGCGTGCGGGAGGACTTGCTGCGCGTCGGCCGCTACGCAGCCGCGGAGCGGCGCGCGTGGGATCGTCTGCTGGAAGTCGTTCCCGACCTTGAACTTCACGTCGCGGCGCACGGCTTCGACGTTGCCCGTGCGGGGCTCGCTCGCTATGATGACGAAGTGGCCGTCGCCCTGGTGCGTGCCGCGGCGCGCCGCGTCGGCGGGAGTCTGGTGTTGGGGCCGCGGCGAGCGCAGGCGGTGTGCGCGCTGGCGAGGCGATCCTCTGGGCGACGGCTGCCACTGGGCGGCGGCTGGACGGCGGAGGTGGCCTTTGACCGCCTGCAGGTGAGGCGCCCGATCGGGTGCGCCGCCGAGGAGCTCGTAGGCGCTGGTGAGCGTGGTAGCGCTCAGTTCGGCGACTTCAGCTTGAGCTGGCGTCCCGAACCCGCGCCGGCGATGCTGCAGCGGACGGCATGGACGACGTGGGTCGCGGGCGCAGATTGGGCGGTGCGGTCGCCGCGTCCCGGGGACCGGGTGGTCCCGCTGGGCGGCGTTGGGCGCCGGGCGCTGCGTCGCGTACTGATGGACGCGCACGTGCCGCGAAGCGAGCGGGGGCGCTACCCCGTCGTCACCAGCGGCGAAACCATTCTCTGGGTACCCGGGGTGTGTCGTAGCGCGGCTGCGCTCCCTGTGCCCGGAACCCCGGCGGTGCGACTCGATGTTATTCGGAGCGGGGAGTCTGCTGAAGCAGACCGGTGACACGAAGCTCGCGCGGATCGTGTTCGACGCCAAAACGATCGCGGGGCGGGTAGCTGAGCTGGGAGCGGAGATTACTGCCGCCTACCCGGAGGGAGACCTCCTGGTCCTCGGCTTGCTCAAGGGGAGCTTCATCTTCCTGAGCGACCTGGTGCGGCGGCTCGATCGGCCGCTGCAGGTCGATTTCCTCGTGGCCGCGAGCTATGGCGAGGGCACGGCGTCGAGCGGCAACGTTCGGCTGCTGTACGACCCCGAAACCGAGCTTGCGGGGAAACATATCCTCCTGGTCGAGGATATCATTGATACGGGGAAGACGTTGAACCGGCTGGTAACGCTGTTGCGGGCGCGTAACCCGCGGAGTCTGGAGATTTGTGCCTTGCTGCACAAGCATATCGCCGAGCACCTGGAGTTGCAGGCGTCGTTCGTCGGGTTCGACGCCCCGCGCGCGTTCCTCGTGGGGTACGGGCTCGATCACGCCGAGAACTTCCGGCACCTTCCTTATATAGCGAGCCTGACGTAGATGCCGAACCGACTGCCCCCTCCCCCTCGCGCGTTCAACTGGCCCCAGATGTTGCGGACGCTCTCGTTCTGGGCGCTCCTCATCGTCGGCTCGATCGCGCTGGTCAAATTCGCCGCCGGCCGCCGCCAGGAAGCGGTGGAGATCACGTACACCGAGTTCGCCGACCAACTCGACCAGGGCAACATCGCCGCGGTGGAGATCACGGAGCGCCAGCAGATCAAGGGCGACTTCCGTCACGCCCTCCCCGAGGGCCGCCGCACCGCCGAGCATTTCACCATGCTGCTGCCGTTCGAGGCGAACGACACGTGGGTGGCGAACCTGCGGGCCAAGAGTGTCGACGTCCGAGGCAAACTGGAGAAACCCACCTTCGGGCTCGTGCTGCTGCAGTTCCTGCCATACCTGCTGCTGCTCGGGCTGATTGTGTTCATGCTGCGGCAGATGCAGCAGGGAGGCAACCGCGCCTTCGCGTTCGGGAAATCGAAGGCTAAGCTGCTCACAGGCGACACTCCCAAAGTGACGTTCAACGACGTCGCAGGCTGCGACGAGGCCAAGCAGGAGCTTGAGGAGATCATCGATTTCCTCAAGGATCCGCAGAAATTTCAGCGCCTGGGGGGCCGGCTGCCGAAGGGCGCGCTACTGGTGGGGCCGCCGGGGACTGGCAAAACGCTCCTCGCCAAGGCGGTGGCGGGTGAGGCGGGCCGGCCCTTCTTCTCGATGTCGGGCTCGGACTTCGTGGAGATGTTTGTGGGCGTCGGCGCCTCCCGGGTGCGCGACCTGTTCGAGCAGGGCAAAGCCCACGCGCCGTGCATCATTTTCATCGATGAGATCGACGCCGTCGGACGCCACCGCGGCGCTGGTCTCGGCGGCGGCCACGATGAGCGCGAGCAGACGTTGAACCAGCTGCTCGTCGAGATGGACGGCTTCGAGTCGAACGACGGGGTGATCCTGCTCGCCGCCACCAACCGGCCCGATATCCTCGACCCGGCGCTGCTGCGTCCTGGCCGCTTCGACCGCCAGATCGTCGTGGACATGCCGGACGTGAAGGGTCGCGAGCAGATCCTGCGCGTGCACACGCGCAAGATCCCGCTCGCCCAGGACGTCGACCTCTCCCTCATCGCGCGTGGCACCCCGGGACTCTCCGGGGCGGAGCTCTCCAACGTGGTCAACGAGGCCGCGCTGCTCGCTGCACGCCGCAACAAGCAGGCGGTGGACATGCGCGATCTCGAAGACGCCAAGGACAAAGTGATGCTCGGGCTGGAACGTAAGAGCCGGGTGCTGTCGGAGGAGGAGCGCACGCTCATCGCCTACCACGAGGCCGGCCACGCCCTCGTGAGCCTCAACGTTCCGGGCGCCGATCCGCTGCACAAAGTGACGATCGTGCCACGCGGCCGCGCGCTCGGCATCACGGCCTATCTGCCCGAAGAGGAGCTCCACAAGTACACCAAACAGTCCATCCTCGGCCGGCTGGCCACAGCCTACGGCGGGCGCTGCGCCGAGGAAGTGGTCTTCGGACCGGACAAGGTCACGACCGGCGCGGCACAGGACATCCAGGTCGCCACCTCCTACGCCCGGCGCATGGTCACCCAGTTCGGCATGAGTGACGCCGTCGGTCCCATCGCCGTCGGCGACCGGGAAGCCGAGATCTTCCTCGGCCGGGAAATCGTGCAACGCCGTGAGATCTCGGAGCGCACCGCCGAGCTGGTCGACAACGAGGTGAAGCGCATCCTGGAGGGCGCCTTCGAGCGCGCCAAGGCCATCATTAGTGAGCACCGCGACAGCCTCGACCGCCTCGCGCACGCGCTGTTGGAGCGGGAGACGCTCGACCGCGAGGAGGTGGAACTCGTGATGGCCGGCAAGCCGCTGCCGCCGCAAGTTTCCCCTTCGGACCCGAAGGTCACCTCGGGAGCCCCCGCAGCTCGCGAGAAAGCGGCCCCCACCCGCGGGCCGGTGCTCAACCTGCCGCCGGAGCCAGCCGGGGCGTGAGGGCGGTGCAGGCGCCTGCCTGCTGCACGACGCCGTAGGTTCGTGGTAGATTCTCCGCCGACTGGGATGGCAATGATTCCCGACCTCGGCAAGCTCCGCATCGATCGCGATGCACCTCCGCCCGCCGTAAAGCGGGCGTTCACGCGTGCGCTGTGGGTCGCGGGGGCCGCGCTCGTCGTGGGCGGAGCAATTCAGGCGCTGCGGTGAAGGTCACCGCGCTCGCCGCGCACACCCCGGAAGCGGTGCGTGCGGCGCTCGCGGCGCGCGGCTGGGACGCCCAGCCCGCCTGGTTCGCCGCCACCGGCCTCGAGCCCCTCGCGCTGCTCCTCGAAGAGATCACTGAAGCCGACCGCGAGGCGCTCGTCGGCTGGGCGGCACGCGCCGGGGCCGACCTCCTCACCGGCGAAGGCTGGGCCCTCGTCTGTACCGCCGCGAGCCGGCTGGCCCCACTCGCCCGCGCCGACCGCGTGCCGGCCGGGCTCGAATCACTCTCCCCCGCGCTCGCCCGTTTCCTCGCGGCCTACACCATGCCACCCCATCGCTGGGTGATCCCCGGCGGGGAGATCCCGTTGGAACAGCCCGTCCTCATCGGCATCGTTAACGTGACGCGCGACTCGTTCTCCGATGGCGGGCAATACGCCACCCTGGAGGCGGCCGTGGCCCACGGCGAGCGCCTCACGGCGCATGGCGCCCGCGTCCTGGACGTCGGCGGCGAGTCCACGCGGCCCGGCGCGGCGGTCGTGCCAGCCGCCGAGGAGCAGGCACGGGTCGTTCCCGTGATTCGCGAGCTGGTCCGTCGCGGGCTGGGTCCCGTGTCGGTCGACACACGGAAGGGAGCGGTTGCCGCCGCCGCGGTCGCCGCCGGCGCGGTGATCGTGAACGACGTCTCGGGGCTGGCATACGATCCGGCCATGGCGGAGACCGTGGCCCGGTCCCAAGCGGCGCTGGTCCTGATGCACATGCGGGGGACCCCGGACACGATGGACGCCCTGGCCTCCTACCGACACGTGGCGGTCGAGGTGGCGGCCGAGCTGGGCGCGGCCGCCGAGCGGGCGGAAGCGGCGGGCGTGGCCCGGGAGCGGATCGCCGTGGACCCCGGGTTCGGCTTCGCCAAGACCCCCGCGCACAACTTCCGGCTGCTCGACGAACTGGCTACGATCGTCGCGCTGGGCTATCCTGTAGTTGTGGGGCCGTCGCGCAAGCGGTTCCTCGGCGCTGCGACGGGGCGGCCCCTGGAGGACCGCGACCGCGCGACGGCGACGGCCTGCGCGTTGGCCTGGGAGCGCGGCGCGCGACTGTTTCGGGTTCACGACGTCGCCCTGGCCCGGGAGGCCCTAAGCGTGGCGCGCGCCACACAGTCCCTGACATGAACTTCGAAGCGTTTCGGTTCCTCGCCCCGAAGCTGTGGCCCGACGCGGTGGAGATCGCCATCGTCGCCTGGGTCATCTACCGTTTCCTGTTGTTCCTGGTCGGCACCCGCGCGATCCAGATCGTGGTCGGCCTGGTGATTCTCTCAATCACCTACTTCGTCGCGGTGTTCGCGAAGTTCACGATGATCAGCACCCTGCTCGGCGTGGTGTTCACCTACGGGACGTTCGCGGCGGTCGTGGTCTTCCAGCCCGAGCTGCGCAACGCGCTGGCGCGACTCGGCCAGTCGCGGCTGATGCGCGCCTTCTCCCGTGGCGACCGGCAGTCGGTGGCCGAGGAGATCGCCGAGGCGCTAGATCGCCTGTCGCGGGCAGGCACTGGCGCGATCGTCGCGGTCGAAGGAGATATCGGCCTCGAGGAGTTCATCACCACCGGCGTCCCGATGGAGGCGAAGGTGTCGGCCGACCTCCTGACCACGATCTTCACTCCCTACTCCCCACTCCACGACGGGGCCGTGCTGATCCGGGGCGATCAGATCATCGGCGCGGGGTGCGTGCTCCCGCTCACGCAGTTCAAGGTCACCGACAAGTCCCTCGGGACGCGACACCGCGCCGCGCTCGGCCTCTCGGAAGAGACCGACGCGACGGTGCTCGTGGTCTCTGAGGAGACCTCCACCATCTCCATCGCCAGCCACGGCGTGCTGCACCGCCCGCTCACCCCGCAGCAGGTGCGGGATCTGCTCTCGGGGGCCATTACCCACCTCGAGGGTGGCGAGCACATCTCCGTGCAACAGACGACCGCCGGCTGACGGCGGCTATCCCGGCCTCCCGCCGGGGGTTGCGAGCGCGGAGGATTGTTTCGGTCCTCCCCGGCGGGTACTTTTTGCGGCTATGGATTTTGCCGCCCTGCCCGAGCGGCTCGCCCTCATCAGGGCCGAGATCGCCGCGCGAGCGGCCGCTCGGGGCTGGACGCATCCTGTCACCATCGTGGCGGTCACCAAAGGGTTCGGCCCGGCGGCGGTGGCGGCGGCGCTGGCCGCGGGGCTCATCGACATCGGCGAGAATCGCGTGCAGGAAGCGCTCGAGAAGATGAAGGATCCGCGGACGGACGGAGCGGCGTGGCACCTGGTCGGCCACCTGCAACGTAATAAGGCGAAGCAGGCGTCCGGCCGGTTCGCCCTGGTCCACTCGATCGACTCCTGGGAGTTGGCGGTCGAGCTGGACCGCCGCGCGGCGGCTCGGGGCACGCGGCAGCGCATCCTGGTGCAGGTGAACGTCGCGGCGGAGGCCCAGAAGAGCGGCTGCGCCCCGGCCGACACCCCGGCGCTGGCGCGGCGGATTACGACGCTGGAGCATCTCGCCCTGGAGGGGCTGATGACGCTGGCGCCGTTCACGGATGACGCGGATGTGCAGCGGCGGACCTTCCGGGGGCTGCGCGCACTGCGGGATGGACTCAAGGAGGACAGTCTATGGCTACCGACCCTTTCGATGGGGATGTCCGGCGACTTCGGCATAGCGGTCGAGGAGGGGGCAACGGTGATCCGATTGGGTACCGCCCTGTTCGGGCCGAGGACGACATGAGCGAGCCTCCCCGTTCCCCCGTTCCCGGGGACGCCTTTCACCTGACCCCGCTTGACATCCGCAAGCAGGAGTTTCGCAAAAGCCTGCGGGGCTACGAGCCGACAGGCGTCGAGGATTTCCGGATGCGGGTGGCCGATGCGCTCGAGCGCGTGATCCGGGAGCGGTCGGTGCTGGAGGAGCGGCTGTCGGCGCTCACCGAGCAGCTCCGGGCGTTCCGCGAGCGGGAGCGCGCGATGAACGAGGCGCTCGTCGCCGCGCAGCAGCTGCGGCAGGATGTACGCGTTGCCGCCGAACGCGAGGCCCAGGTCATCAAGCGCGAGGCGGAGGCCGAGGCGCGCCGCATCCTGGACGAGACGCGAGCGGCCGAGGCGGAGGTGCGGGCCCGGATGGCAGAGGCCGAGCGCATGTACGGCGGCTACATGCAAGGCTTCCGCGCGCTGCTCGAGCGCCAGCTCGCCGAGCTGCGCGCGCTGGAAGGAAAAGGCGGGTGACGCTGGACGCCGCCGTCCGCGCCGTGCGGGCACGGACCGCGCTCGCCCCGGACGTGGGCATCATCCTCGGGACGGGGCTCGGCGCGCTGGCCGGGGAGATCCGTGTCGAGGCGAGCGTCCCGTACGCCGAGCTGCCGGGCTTCGTGCGGCCGACGGTGGAGAGCCACGCCGGCCGGCTGCTGCTCGGCACGCTGGAAGGTCGCCGCGTCGTCGCGATGCAAGGCCGCTTTCATCGCTACGAGGGCTACACCCTGCAGGAGGTCACCTTCCCGGTGCGTCTGATGCGCGCGCTGGGGGCGACGATCCTCGTCGTCTCAAACGCGTGCGGCGGGATGCATCCCCTCTGGAATCGCGGCGATCTCGTGCTACTCGCCGACCACATCAACCTGCTCGGCGACAATCCGCTCGTCGGCCCCAACGACGATCGGCTCGGTCCCCGGTTCCCCGACCTGTCGGCTGCCTATGACGCCGGGCTGCGGGCGCTGGCGCGCGCCGCGGCGCTGGCGCGGGGGATTCCCCTGCGCGAAGGCGTCTACGTCGCCGTGGCAGGGCCCAACCTGGAGACCCGTGCCGAATACCGGATGCTGCGCGCCCTCGGCGCGGACGTGGTCGGGATGAGCACCGTCCCCGAAGTGATCGCCGCCGTGCACGGCGGGATGCGAGTGCTCGGACTGTCCATCATCACCGACCGGTGCTTGCCCGACGCCCTCGAGCCGGCGTCCGTAGAGCAGATCATCGCCGCGGCGCGCGCAGCCGAGCCGCAGCTGACGGCTGTGGTGCGCGGGGTGTGCGCGCAGCTCAACTGATGGCCTACCCGCTGCTCGATCCGGCCGGGGCGGTGGACGCGTTGGAGAAGCAGCTGCTCGCCACCTGGAAGCACGAACGGCTGTTCGCGCGCACGCAGGAAGCGACGCGCTACGGACCCCCGTTCGTCTTCTACGAGGGCCCTCCCACCGCCAACGGCCGTCCGGGCATCCACCACGTCTTCGCCCGCACCATCAAGGACCTGGTGTGCCGCTTCCACACGATGCTGGGCCACGGCGTCACCCGCATCGCGGGCTGGGACACGCACGGCCTGCCGGTCGAAATCGAGGTCGAGAAGCAGCTGAAGATCAGCGGCAAGAAACAGATCGAAGCCTACGGAGTCGAGGCGTTCAACCGCCTGTGCCGCGAGAGCGTCTTCACGTACAAGACTGACTGGGAGGCGCTGTCGGACCGCATCGCGTACTGGCTGGATTACGAGCACCCCTACATCACCTACACCAACACATATATCGAGTCGGTGTGGTGGCTGCTGAAAAAGCTGTACGACAAGGCGTTATTGTACCGCGGCCACAAGGTCCTGCCGTACTGCCCGCGCTGCGGCACGGCGCTTTCCTCCCACGAGCTGGCGCAGGGCTACGAGGAAGTCCAGACCAACACGATCTACGTCACGTTCCCGCTCGAGGGCGATCCCCGGCGGCAGCTGGTGGTGTGGACGACTACGCCGTGGACGTTGCTCTCCAACGTGGCCGTGGCGGTGCATCCGGACCTGGAGTATGGCGAGTGGGAGCTGGACGGCGTGCGCTACATCGCCGCCACCGCCCTCGCGCCGCATATCAAAGTCCACGGCCGCCCGTTGGCCGAGGGCGCGCGGGTCGCGGGGTACCGCGGCCGCGACCTGGTGGGCAAGAAGTACGTCCGCCCCCTCGAGGTCGTGCCCCTGCCGCAGGAGGGGCAACGCGCCGTGATCGTCGCGGCGACCTTCGTTTCGGCGGAGGAAGGCAGCGGCCTGGTGCATCTCGCCCCGGCCTTCGGTGCCGACGATTACGCCGCGGCCCTGCAGTACGGTCTCGCGATGGTCAACCCCGTAGCCGCCGACGGCACGTTTCAGGGGACCCGCTGGCCGGAGATCGAGGGCAAGCTCGTCACGGACAAGGCGACGAACGCGCTGGTCGTCGAGCGCTTGAAGCACGAGGGACGCTGGCTCGAGACGCGGCCGCATACCCACATGTATCCATTCTGTTGGCGCTGCGACTCGGCCCTCATCTATTACGCCCGCACGTCCTGGTTCATCCGCACCACGGCCGTCAAGACGCGGATGCTCGAGGTGAACGCGTCCGTGGACTGGCACCCGCCCGAGGTCGGGGCGGGCCGCTTCGGCGAGTGGCTGGAGAACAACGTTGACTGGGCGTTGTCGCGCGATCGCTACTGGGGCACGCCGCTCAACGTGTGGGAGTGTGACCGGGATCGCGAGCACCGGGACATGATCGGTGCGTTCGCCGAGCTGGCCGAGCGCTGGGGTAAGCCCCTGGCGGCGGACTTCGATCCCCACAAGCCCTTCATCGACGGCTACACGTGGCCGTGCCGCACCTGCGGTGGCACCATGCACCGCGTGCCGGAGGTGATCGACGCGTGGTTCGATTCGGGCGCGATGCCGGTCGCGCAGTGGCACTACCCGTTCGAGCATCAGGCCGATTTCCAAGCCCACTTCCCCGCGGACTTCATCTGCGAGGGCGTGGACCAGACGCGCGGCTGGTTCTACTCGCTGCTCGCCATCGCCGTGGGCGTGTTCGACGCGCCCGCCTACAAGCATGTGATCGTCAACGAGCTGGTGCTCGATGCCCACGGCCAGAAGATGTCCAAGACCAAGGGGAACGTGGTGAACCCCTGGCAAGTGATCGAGCAGCACGGCGCCGACGCCGTGCGGCTGTACCTGCTGAGTCAGAGCCAGGTCTGGCTCCCCAAGCGCTTCGACCCGGGACAGATCTCCAGCGTCGCGGGCGGGTTCCTGAACACGCTGCGCAGCACCTACGATTTCTTCCGGACGTACGCCGAGGATTGGGTGCCGAGCGATCGCACGCCGCCCCCGGAGCAACGGCCGCCGGTGGATCGATGGCTGCTCGCCCGGCTGGACGACGTGATCCGCACCGTCCGTGAGGCCTGGTCCAACTATGACGTGACGGCTGGCGTTCGGGCGATCATGGACTTCGTGGTGGACGACCTCTCGAACTGGTACGTGCGCGTCAACCGACCGCGGTTCTGGGCGCCCGATCGCACGGCCGACGAGGCTGCCCTCGCCACGCTGCATGAAGCGCTCCGCGACGCCAGCCGGCTGCTCGCCCCGGCGGCGCCGTTCCTGGCGGACTGGCTGCACCGGGCGGTGGCAGGAACCGCGGTCCACCTGGAGCGGTTTCCGAGCGAGCGGGGGCTGCGGGAGCCCGAGCTCGTCGGGGCGATGGAGGCCATCCGCTTGTTGGCGTCGCTGGCGCGGGCGGCCCGGGACGCCCGGAGCATGCGGGTGCGCCAGCCCATCGCGCGGATGAAGGTGGCCGTCCCCGCCGCCGTGACGGGGCCGGCCTTGGCGGACCTGTTAGATATCTTGGTCGCCGAAGTCAACGCCAAGGCCGTGGAAGTGGTGGAATCCGACCACGGCCTGGTGACGCTGCGGGGAAAGGCAAACTTCCGCAGTCTGGGCAAGCGCTACGGTGCGGAGACGCCGCGCGCGGCTGAAGCCGTGTCCCAGCTCACGGCGCAAGACCTCCTGCAGTTGGAACGTGGAGAGGTGGTGCGGGCGGGGACGTGGGAGTTCCGGCCGGAGGACGTGCGGGTCACGCGCGAGGTGGCGAGCGACTGGCTCGTACAAGCCGAGGGCCCCTACGTCGTGGCGCTCGACCCGGTGCTGACGGCGGATCTGATTCAGGAGGGGCTGGCGCGCGAGGTCGTGAATCGCGTCCAGCGACTGCGCAAAGAGGCGGACTACGCCTACACTGCGCGGATCGACCTGAGCCTTGCGGGACCCGAGGACGTCGTGGCGGCCGTTGCTGCCTACCGCTCGTACGTGGAGACCGAGACGCTGGCGCGCCGCCTCGTGCTGGGCGAAGTCTTCGAGGACGCGGACATTACCCGAGAAGTCGACATCGAGGGGCGCGGCGTAACGATCGCGCTCCGGCGACATGACGGACGAAAGGGCGGACACCGATAATGCCGACGAAATCCAAGGTCAAGGGCGGCTTGAGCAAGAAGCAGCTCCAGCACCTTGAGAAGCGACTGCTGGAGGAGCGCGCGCGCGTGATGAAGGAACTCGGGCACTACGACGAGTCCTTCAATTCAAGCCTCCAGGCCTCCGACGGCGACCTCTCCAGCTATTCGTTCCACATGGCGGACCAGGGAACCGATGCGATGGAGCGCGAGAAGGCCTTCCTCTTCGCGTCGCAGGAGGGGCGTTACCTGTGGCACGTGAACGAGGCGTTGCGACGCCTGTACGGGACGCCCGAGCGCTTCGGCAAGTGCGAGCAGTGCGGCGAGGAGATTGGCTTCGACCGGCTCGATGCGCTTCCCCACGCCCGCCTCTGCATCAAGTGCAAAGCCAAAGAAGAAGATGGCAAACGCCGCTGATCGCCGGCTGTTCTGGACAACGGCGAGCGCGGTGGTGGGCCTCGACGTCATCACCAAACTGATCGCCGAGACGGGCCTGCACCGCCCGCGCGAGGTGGTCGGCGACTACGTCGTGCTCCGCCTCGTCTACAACCGCGGGGCGGCTTTCGGCATCGACCTCGGCGACTCCTCGCGCTGGATCTTCTTCGGACTCGCCATCGTCGCTCTCGTGGTGCTCGCCTCCATGGTGCGCGCCACCCGCGCCGGCGACCGGTTGCGCTTCTTCGCCCTCGCCCTGGTGTGCGGCGGCGCGTTCGGCAACCTGGTGGACCGAATCCGCAGTGCCCAAGGCGTGGTCGACTTCATCGAAGTGGGCATCGGCGCCTACCGCTGGCCCACCTTCAACGTCGCCGACTCAGCCATCACCGTGGGAGCGATCGCACTGGCGATCTCCCTGTGGCTCGAGGGCCGAGCGCAGGAGCGAGCGAAGGAGGCCGGGACGGCCGCGCCGTGACGCGGACCGTCACCTTCTGCGTCGCCGTGGCCCTCACCGAGCGGCTCGACCGCTTCCTGGCCGACCAGCTCGCCCTCTCCCGCACCCAAGCCGCCCGTCTCATCGCCGACAAACACGTCACCACCGCCGACAAGCCGCTCCGCGCCTCGGCCTGCCTGGAGCGCGGGGTCGAAGTGACCCTCGCCTTTCCCGCCGATGCTCCACCGCGCACCTACGCCCCCGCTACCGCCGACCTGCGGTTCGTCTACGAAGACGAGCACCTCGCCGTGCTCGATAAGCCGGCCGGGCTCGTGGTCCATCCGGGACCGGGCCACTGGGACGACTCGCTGGTCAACGTGTTGGTGGGGCGGGGTACCGAGTT
>WNFC01007268.1_pt1 | contig 16030 bp, 18 predicted proteins | sample 5400541 | NCBI WGS metagenome assembly WNFC01 (sample SAMN13153342, study PRJNA577476) | soil metagenome | isolation source: 120 cm saprolite under Douglas fir tree site 2 hole 2 replicate 1 | place: USA:California | collected 2015-04-18
CCAACAGATGCAGGTGCGCATCGATCGCGCCGGGCGGGCATTTCAGCCGCGGAACCTTCGTATTCGGATCCGGCGGTTTGGTCATTCCTGCCATGAGAAGCAATGTCCTGTTGACGAGCACGGCCCGTCTGCGGAGCCTACATTAGACAGTAGCGCTGAGGGAAAGCCAACATGATCAAGAAAATCGCGCTTGAGGAGCATTTCCTGTCACCGGGTATCGAGGAGTACTGGAAGGGCACGGCGGGCGAAATCACGCCGGACGTTTTCCGGCAGGCGGTCGCGCGGCTCGGAGAATTCGGCGACTTGCGTATCGCCCAGATGGATCGCGACGGCATCGAACGTGCCGTTCTCTCGATCGCCGGGCCTGGTGTGCAGATCGAACGCGACACCGCGATTGCGGTGCACCGTGCACGGGAATCGAACGATTTCCTCGCCGGCGAGATAAAGAAGCGTCCCGACCGCTATTCGGGCTTTGCCCACCTCCCTATGCAGGACGCCAAGGCCGCGGCCGGCGAGCTTGAACGCGCGGTGCGCGAACTGGGATTCGTTGGCGCCATGATCAATGGCCACACCAACGGGCAATACCTCGACCATCCCTCGCTCTACCCGTTCTGGGAGCGCGCCGAGGCGCTTCGCGCCGTCATCTACCTGCATCCGGCCGATCCACCCACGACCATGCCGGTGCTGGAGGGCACCTACGGGCTCAGGCGCGCCACCTGGGAGTGGGGCGTTGAGACCGGCTCGCACGCATTGCGCCTGGTGTTCGGCGGGCACTTCGACCGCTTCCCGCACGCCACGCTGGCGCTCGGGCATCTCGGCGAGATGATGCCGTATCTCCTGTGGCGGTTCGACAGCCGCGCCTCGTTCTATGGCGTCAAGCTCGCACGCCGCCCGTCGGATTACATCCGGGACAACATCGTGATGACGATTTCCGGCATGTACTCGACCGAGCCGCTCGATTGCGCGATCAGTGCGGTCGGCCATGAGCGCATCATGTTCGCGACCGACTATCCCTTCGAGCCGCCCAACGAGGCGAGCAAATTCATCGATGATGTGCCGCTCGCCGAGAACGTGCGCGCCGACATCTGCTTCAACAATGCGGCGCGGCTGCTGCGGCTGCCGTAGGGTGGGCAAAATTGCCTGGCACGGCGTTTATAGTTACGCGAGGCGCTCGCGCAATTTTGCCCACGCTGTCGCACCGCGACGTGTGACCGCGTGGGCAACGCGCCGGCACGACGTGTCTCCCGTTCGCAGCTGCGGCAGGGCGCGTTGCCCACCCTGCGCGCTGTGCTATGGACCAAACACCACCGCATGCATGATGCGCCCAGGCAGGAACGTGAACGCGCCGGCGATGACCAGCGCCCCGACGAAGAGCCCCACCATGCTGTTGCGATGCATTTGGACCTTGTGACGGTGCGCATTCCAGACCGCGATCGGCAGCACGACCAGGGCGAAGATGGCCAAGAGGTGGATCGGGCTCCATGGCCCCCACAGCCTGATCTGGTGGATGAAAAAGGCGCTCACGCTCACCGCGAGCATGAGCGCAACCCAAATCCAGCCAATCGTCCGGTGCGGTAGCGTTCCCTTGGGAGCAGCGAGCTGGACCACCCCCAATCCAAACGCCGTCATCGCCGCGAAGGCATGAAACTGGATGGCCGGGGAGGCGGAAAACAGCGGTGCGAGGCTCATGGCTTTCTCCTTGGGTTGAAGCGGTCTCGTTCGACGGTCGAATTCAATTGCAATATTGACATCGACAACATATAAATATCGCGATTGGTTGTTGCTGTCAATCAAATATTGACATCGTCAACATCTGGAGAAGCTGGACATGAAATCGACCCGCCGCGCCGCCAGCCGGGCCGCCGTCCGCTCCGGGAAAGGGCGGCGCGCGGCTGCGGCGGCGCCTTACCATCACGGCGCGCTGCGCGAGGCGATGCTTGAGGCGGCGGAAGGCATCCTGGAGCGGGACGGCATTGCCGGGCTGACGCTGCGGGCGGCGGCGCGCGAGGCGGGCGTGTCTCACGCCGCGCCGAAAAATCACTTCACGGCTACGTCACGTTCGCGCAGCGCAATCCCGGGCTGTTCCTCCTGATGTTTCGCAGCGAGCGGCTCGACTTCAGCCGGCCACCATTGCGGGCAGCCGCGGAAGCCGCATTCGGGGTGCTCGCAGGCGCGGTAGGGGCGCGGCGGCGCGAGGCCCCCGAGACGCCGTCGACGCTGTCTCAAGCGGCCCAAATCACGGCCGCGTGGTCGCTGGTGCACGGCTTCGCCATGCTCATGCTCGACGGCCGACTGAAGCCGCTCGTCGCCAGGATGCCGGACGGAACCGACGAGATGACCCTGCTCGCCGCAATCTTGAGCGGCCCCACTCCCGAATTGTGACCCATCAATGTTGTCATTCCGGAGCGCCGACGCGAAGCGGAGGCGAATCCGCAATTCACTCCCCGACCTGTGTTCATGCATTGTGCGCTCGCCGCTTTGCGTGCCCCGGAATGGCAGGTCGATATTGCAGGTTGGCCTGAGCCAGAAATGCGAAGGCCTCACACGCTTTCTTCACCGTGCATCGGACAGTATGGTGCGGCCTTTCGATTCGGAGCTGTCCATGAGAGTCTTCCTTCTGCCCGCAGCGGCGCTGCTGGGGCTTGCCCTCCTGCCGGGCTGCACGAGCGAATCCGGGCCGCCGGCGCAGCCGAGTTTCTATACCAGCATGGCGGATGCCGGCGCCACCGTCGACGCCGCTGCCGCCGCCGCGATGATCTCCGGCTATCGCGGCAACAACGGCCTCGGCGCCGTCGCGGTCGATGCCGATCTGATGCGCATGGCCATGGACCATGCGCGCACCATGGCGGCGAAGGACAAGGTCGACCGCGCTGCGGGGCGCGAATTTACCGGCCGGCTCACCGCCGCGGGCTTCGACAGCAAGATCGCCGTAGAGAACGTCAGCGCCGGCTACCACACCCTCGCCGAAGCGTTTTCCGGCTGGCGGGATTCGCCGCCGCACCGCGCCAATATGCTCAAGGGCGGCGCCAACCGCTTAGGCATCGCCGCCGTCTATGCACCGCAGTCGAAGTACAAGGTGTTCTGGGCGCTGATCATGGCGGCGAAGGATGAGACCCGCGGTTAAGCATTGCGGCTTTATGCAAGAGGAGGATCGCATGGGACGATTCGGGGCAACAGCTGTTCTGATTCTGGCCGGCGCGCTGCCGGCGGTAGCGGCCGAATTGCCGACCCGAAAGGCCGGCTTGTGGGAAGTCAAGATGAGCTTCGAGAACCGCAACGGGGCGGGCCAGGCGATTGCGCAATGCATCGATGCCACGACCGACCAGATGATGCAGTCGGGCGCCGGCCCGTTGGCCCAGGCCGCGTGCTCCAGGCGCGACATACAAAAGTCGGGCAACACCGTCACGATCGATTCTGCTTGCACGGTCGGCGGCAAGGCCGCGACGTCGCACGCGGTCATCACCGGCAGCTTCGACAGCGCCTATACGATGACAGTAACTTCGGAAAGCGACGCCCTGCCAGGCGGCAAGATGACCATGACGATCGCGGCCAAATGGCTAGGCCCCTGTACGGCCGACCAGAAGCCCGGCGACATGATAATGGGCAACGGCTTCAAGATGAACATCTTGGAAATGCAGAAGCGCGGCCTCTCGCAAGGGGTGCCGCTGCCGCCGTAGGCGCGCCACGACATCAGAACGGCCGATCGCCTTTGATCGTCACGCGGCGGCCGGAGCGCGTCTGCGGGAAGTAGTCCCACAGCGCCTGATGCTGGACGCAGCGGTTGTCCCAGAAGGCGACCGAGTGGGGTTGCCAGCGGAACCGCACCTGGAATTCTTCCTGCGTGCTGAACTCGCACAGAAAGTCCAGGATCGCGCGGCCTTCGTCTCTCGGCAATCCGTCGATATGGGTGGTGAAGTCGCCATTGACGTACAGCGCCTTGCGCTTCGTCACCGGATGGGTGCGAACGACCGGATGCGATGCCCTCGGGTAGACCTTGCCGCTTTCGGCGACGCCCATCAGCGCATTGTTCCTCGAGATAGACCTTCATGCGCGGGGAAAGCGCGTCATAGGCCGCATACTGGCTGGCAAAAAGCGTATCGCCGCCGCAGTCCGGCACCGTGTGGAGGTAGAGGATGCTCCCCATCGGCGGCTCCTCGTCGCAGGAGACATCCGAGTGCCAGTACTCCCCGTTGATGCGCCTGGAATTGGCATCCGCATGGATCGGCAAAATCTCCGGATGTCCTTCCGGCCCCGGCGTGCTGGGGTGAATATGCAATTCACCGAAATAGCGGCCGAACCTCTTGTGGCCTTCCACATCGAGCGGCTGATCGCGAAAGAACAGAACCTGATGCTCCGCCAGCGCCTGATGCAACTCCTCGACCTGGCGGTTGCTGAGGGGCTTTGCCAGCGTGACGCCTTCAACATTGGCGCCGATGCGCGGCGTAACCTGCGTGACGTTGATGGTTTCGTAACCCATAGTGCGAACCTTCTCCTGTAGGATGGGTTGAGCCACCGGGTCCGGCCGGAGCCTGCCATCGGGCCGACCCGAGGCCGGACCGGTGGGCCGGCCCGATGGTAAACTCCGCGAAACCCATCGTCGCCGCTGACGGGTTTCGCTTCGCTCAACCCATCCTACACGTGCTTAAAACGGCCTATTCCGCCTTGACGTTCGCCGCCTTGATGATCGGCGTCCAGCGGGCGACCTCGCTCTTGACCAGAGCAGCGAGCGGCTGTTGTCCGCGATGCTGCTTTCGTGGAATGTCGCTGCCGAATTCGAAGAGACGCTTGCGCGTGTTGTCGTCATCGAGCGCCTTGTCGAGCGCCTCAGTGAGCTTGTCGAGGATCGGCTGCGGCGTCGCCTTGGGAGCAAATAAACCGTTCCAGGCCGAGACCTGGAACGCCGGCAGGCCGGCTTCCGTCGATGTCGGGACCTCAGGCAACAACGGATGGCGTTCCTCGGTTGCAATCACGAACGCCTTGATCGTCCCGGCCCGCACATATGAAACCACATTGAACAGGTCGGGACACGTGTAATCGACCTGGCCGCCCAGCAGCGCGTTCATCGCCTGAGCTCCGCCGTTGAAGGGCACGAATGTCGGATTCACCTCCAAGAGCGCGTTCACCAGCAGGCAAGTCGTGAAAAATACCGAGCCAACGCCGGCATGCGACACGTTGAGCTTGCCCTCGTTTGCCTTGACGAACGCGATGAATTCCTTGAGGTCGCTCGCCGGAAAGTCTCTTCTTGCCGCAATCAGCAACGGATTGGTGGCGACTTGTCCGATCGGCTGAAAGTCGACGTCAGGCTTGTAGGGGAGATTGGGATAGAGCGCGACCGCGAAGGCGTGCGTGCCGAGGTGGCCGAGCATGACAGTGTAGCCGTCCGGATTGGCGCGCATCGCCCGCGCCGACGCGATGGTGCCGCCGGCCCCGACCACATTCTCGATCACGACCTGCTGACCGAGCGTACGCGACATGTGCTCGGCGACGATGCGGGCGGTGATATCGACCGCGCCGCCCGCCGCGAACGGCACGATCAAGGTGATCGGACGGGCCGGATAGGTCTGCGCCCTCGCGCTCCCGATGCTCACCACCGTCGCGACCAACGCGACGACGAAAGACAGATTTCTCATATTGTCCCCCGGGGCCCGGAGTCATGGCCGGGCTTGTCCCGGCCATCTACGTCTTGCTTGCTGAGGCGCCGCAAGAAAGACGTGGATGCCCGCGACAAGCGCGGGCATGACGGCGGAGAGATGATTCGATCTCATCGGAACGCGCTCTAATAACGGGCCTTCTGGCACCACTGGCGGCTCTGATCGAAAGCTATACCACTTCCCGAATGCGCGGAAGGGCGCGGAATAGCGAATTCTCATGGGCGTGAAAACAAGCTATGCTCACGCCCAGCGCGCGGATCTATTGCTCTTTTAGAACCCTGTTGCTTGCGCGCAACTCATCCCCCACCCTACCTTCCCCCGCCTGCGGGGGAGGGTAGGGTGGGGGCCGAACGGGAGAAACCGAATGCCAACCCTCATCGTCAACGGTCAAAGCCACAACGTCGACGTCGAGCCCGACACCCCGCTGCTATGGGTGTTGCGCGATACGCTCGGCATGACCGGCACCAAGTATGGCTGCGGCATCGCGCAGTGCGGCGCCTGCACGGTCCACATCAACGGCGTGGCGACGCGGTCATGTTCCGTGCAGCTTTCCGACGTCGCCGGCAAGGAGATCACCACCATCGAGGGACTTGCCGCCAACGGTGTGTTGCACAAGGTGCAGCAGGCCTGGTTCGAGCATGACGTGCCGCAATGCGGCTATTGTCAGTCCGGCATGATCATGGCGGTCGCCGATCTCCTCAAGACCAAGCCGAAGCCGACCGACGCCGACATTGACGCCGCCATCACCAATATCTGCCGCTGCGGCACCTTCCAGCAGGTACGCGCGGCCATTCACGCCGCCGCCAATGCGTGAGGAGGGACCCATGAATTACGCTCCGAAGTTTGATCGCCGCTCCTTCGTGATCGGCGCCGCTGCGGTCGGCGGCGGCCTCGCGCTCGGCCTGCGCCTGCCGTTCGGTCCCGACATCGTCCGCGCCGCCGACGGCTCGCCGGAAGTCAATGCCTGGGTGGTGATCCGGCCCGACGACACCGTCGTAATCCGTATCGCCCGTTCCGAAATGGGCCAGGGCTCGCTCACCGGGCTGGCACAGCTCGTCGCCGAGGAGCTGGAATGCGACTGGACCAAGGTCACCACCGAATATCCGACACCCGGCCAGAGCCTCGCGCGCAAGCGCGTCTACGGCGACATGTCGACCGGCGGCAGCCGCGGCATCCGTACGTCGCACCAATATGTCCGCGAGGCCGGCGCTGCCGCCCGCACCATGCTGATCCAGGCCGCCGCCAATGAGTGGAAAGTGCCGGCGTCCGAATGCAGCGCGGCGAACAGCGTCATCACCCATCAGGCCTCGGGCCGCAAAACCACCTACGGCAAGGTCGCGGAAGCGGCCGCCAAGCTCGAAGCCCCGAAGGACATCAAGCTCAAGGACCCCAAGGACTGGAAGATCGCCGGCAAGGGCGTCAAGCGCCTCGACACCGCCGACAAGCTCACGGGCAAGCAGATCTACGGCATCGATATCAAGATGCCCGGCATGCTGGTCGCCGCCATCAAGGACTCGCCCGTGCGCACCGGCAAGATCAGGAGCTTCGATGCCGCCAAGGTAGCCGGCATGCCCGGCGTCAAGAAGGTGGTGCAGGTCGGCGATTCCGGCGTCGCCGTGATCGCCGACAGCTACTGGCGCGCCCACAAGGCAATCGAGGCGCTGCCGATCGTCTGGGATCCGGGCGAGGCCGGCAAGGTGTCGAGCGCCTCGATCGCGGAATTCCTGAAAGGAGGGCTCGATGCCGAGCAGGCCTTCGTCGGCAACAAGGCAGGCGATGCCAAGGCCGCGCTTGCTGGCGCTGCGCGCAAGATCGAAGCGGTCTACAGCTATCCCTACCAGAACCACGCCACCATGGAGCCCATGAATATGACGGCGCTCTATACGGCGGATAAATGCGAGGTGTGGGGGCCGACCCAGAACGGCGAAGCCGCGCTGGCGGCGGTGTCGGAGGAATCCGGCCTGCCGATCGGCAAATGCGACGTGCACAAGTTCCTGTGCGGCGGCGGCTTCGGCCGCAGGGGGCGGGTCGACTATGTCCGCCAGGCGGTGGCGATCGCCAAGCAGATGCCCGGCACGCCGATCAAGCTGATCTGGTCGCGCGAAGAAGACATGACCCATTGCGGCTATCACCCGGTCACCCAGGCGAAGCTCACCGCCGGCATCGATGCGGCCGGCAACGTGGTCGGCTTCCACATGCGCATTTCCGGCCAGTCGATCGCGGCATCGCTCGCGCCCGAGCGGCTCGATCCGGATGGCAGGGACCCGATCGTGTTCCAGGGCCTCACGCCGAATTCGCCGGAGGGCAATTTCGGCTACGGCTTCCCGAACCTCCTGATCGATCACGCGATGCGCAACACCCATATTCTCGCCGGCTTCTGGCGCGGCGTGAACGTGAACCATAACGCGATCTACACCGAGTGTTTCATCGACGAAGTCGCGGATGCGCTCGGCCAAGACAAACTTGCGTTCCGGCTGAAGTTCCTGAAAGCCAAGCACGCCGCCGTGCTCAAAGCGGTGGCCGACAAGGCCGGATGGTCGACGCCGGCGCCGCAAGGCATTTATCGCGGGCTCTCCCAGTACATGGCCCACGGCAGCTATGTGGCGGCCTGCGCGGAGGTCTCGGTGAGCCCGCAGGGCGGGTTGAAGATGCACCGCATCGTGGCGGCGATCGATCCGGGCTATGCGGTCAATCCGGCGCAGATCGAACGGCAGGTGGCGGGCTCGTTCGTGTTCGGCCTGTCGGCGCTGCTCTATGGCGAATGCACCGTCAAGGACGGCGCCATCGAGCAGACCAACTTCGACACCTACAACTCGCTGCGCATCCGCGAGATGCCCAAGGTGGAGGTCATCGTGATGCCTTCGGGCGGCTTCTGGGGCGGCGTCGGCGAGCCGACCGTATCGGTCGCAGCGCCCGCCGTGCTCAACGCGATCTTCGCGGCGACCGGCAAGCGGCTACGCTCAATCCCGCTGATGCATGAAGGCATCAGGACGGCATAAGCCTGCGGTTCGTCCGGCAGGGGCGACCTTGTGGTCGCCCCTGTTATCGGCGGAGGCGGTTGCGTAAACCGGGCGACCACAAGGGTCGCCCCTACTCACTTGGATCGGCCTATTGGGGCTATTGCCAAGGCGCAACTAAGTGCTTGCGCCTCACCTTCTCAGCGACGGCTGGCGGACCATTTTCCGGCGCAGATGCCCTGCGCGCTCACGCCTTGCCATGTCCCGGAGCCCGAATTTCCGCTTAACCGTCCGGTGCCGCTGGCGTTCTGATTGCCAGCAGCGATGCGCACGCGTGTCACGCCGTTCGCCGCAACGTTCCCGCTAACGGTCAGGAGGCCGGCAGCGGATACGACCCCATCTCGAACATCAACAGCGAAGCCGACGTCAGCGGGGCACGCGCCGCGCGACGTTGCAATCTGCACACTCCAATTGCCATCGAAAGCGCCACGCACGGCAAGAGCGCCGGTGGGTGAAAGCGCCGCTACAGCCAAAATTGTCGCGACGGCAAGGGCGGAGCTACGAGCGAACATCAGTCTCTCCTTCGCAGTGAGAATGGGGATTTAGCGGGACCACCTGAACAAATAGTCAGCCAATCCGGCGCAGAGGTTCAAACATTGCTTGAATTTATTGGCGCGGTCTGAGCGGCGCTTTTCGCCGGCACCTTCACCCTCAGCGAGTCCGTCCTTGTGGAGAGGCCCCCTCACCCCGACCCTCTCCATAGCCCGTCGAAGACGGGCGTAAACGCCCTTATGGCAAGCGGGGAGAGGGAGCAGAACGCCCAGGCGCCTGCGGCGTCACAATCCCCTGGGCGGAGCCGGATTGGAGAGGGCGCTGAGGCGGCTAAGTGCGAGCCGCGCCTCTTCGCTGCCCGGCCGGATGTTGAGCGCCGCGCGCGCATCGGCTGCGGCCAGATCGTGGCGACCAAGCCCTTCATGCAGCTTGGAGCGGTCAATCAGCGCCGCATAGCCGCGGTCCGAACTCAAAGGAATCGCCTGCGTGAGGTCCGCCACCGCGCGCTCCACGCTCGATCGTCTTGCTAAAGCGCTTGCTCGCTGGCGATAGACCCTGGCCAGGATGTTGGCGGCTCCGGCGGTGCCGTAATTGGCAGCGATGGCCTCCACCAGCATGGGGTCGTGCGCGTACGATTCGATGAGAGCGGTGCAGTCCGCGATCTCCAGGTCATATTGTTGCTTGGACTCGTAAATCGAGCCGCGGCTGCGGCGCGCATAGAACAATTCAATCGGGGCCAGCATCTGCGGATCATGCTCGCCAAGCTCGATCGCCTTCGAGAGATCGACGAGCGCCAGATCGGTCTTGCCGAGGTAGAGATGCGCCATCCCGCGTGCGCGGAGCGCCGCGCCGTGCCGCGGGTCGCGCGCGAGCGCCGCAGAATAGTCCGCGATCGATCGCTCGGTCTCGCCAAGTTTGAAGAACGTTTGGCCACGCTCCAAATAGGTGTCCGGATATTTCGGATCGATGCGGATCGCCTCACTGAAATCGCGCACCGCACCGTCGAGATCGCCCTTTAGAGTGGCCTGGTTGCCGCTCGCGATGAGCGCCACGATCTTGGCGTTGACCGGCTTCACGGGGGGTCGGGGCGCTTGCGGTGCAGCGGTCTGCGGCGCCGCATCCGCCGGCATGAGCGCCGCATCGGCGGCCGGCGCAACATATGGCGTCGCACTGCCGACCGCGAAATCTTCCGCGGCCACCGCGGGGCCGTTGAGCGCGTTCGCAGGCCCCGAGCCCCAAGTCATGTCGCTGAAAGTCATGTCGCTGAAAGCCGTAAAGCTCTCGAGCCAAAGCGGCTCATGTTCCGTCTTCGGTGCCTCCGCTGCGAGGCCGCGGCTTGAGACGTTGCGCGCGCAGGCGCGTTCGGACGTCGACGATCCGCGGCCGCACGCTGCCGTCATCATCGTTGTCGCCGCCGCCCGAGGTTCGGCCGCCGGCGCGGCAAGAATTGGGGCAGCCCAAGTGGAACCGCGGTCAGCTGAGACATCGGCGACGCGGACCGTCACACCAGGCTCACCACCGGGATTCCGAAGCCAGCGTTCAACGACGTCGCCAACGAAACCCCTGTAGGCGACGTTGCGGTGCATATCAAGGCCGAAGAAAATCGTTGCTGCGATGGCCGGCAGCGCTACCGCAATGCCGATCGGACTCGCCAGGCGGCCCAACATCGTCCCGGCGATGGACATGATCGCGGTCGCCGACCGCTCGATCGGGGGTTCTGGCCCATTGAACGGGATCGCCTTCTCGGCAGCCAATTTTTGGGCAGCGAATTTTTCGGTAATGTCCTGGGCGCCCCACCGTCGCTCGATCTTGCCGATGGCGAGGTCAAGGGCGAGCTTTTCGAACTCGACGATCGGTTCCGGCAGCCGCAGGAGCCACAGGCGATGCAAGACCACGCTGCGGGCATGCGCATAAATCTTGCGGCGCTGATCAGGGGTACTGCCGACGAAGCCGGCCACTGTGTCTTCGATGATCGCCTCGTAGTCGATCGAGCGCACCCGCCCGCCCGTCACGACCTTGCTCTCGCGGCGGCGTGATGCTTCAACCTGGACGACGTCTGTTGAACCGTCTTGAGCGTCCATGTGGAGCCGCAACAATTCAAAAGGGGCGCCAAGCGTAGCTTAAGCGTTCTGGGAAATCACGCGTTTTAACAAGTCCTTAATGGCTGGGGCTGGTCACGATCGGTTCATTGGTTCCAAACAAGGCCCCACCCTTCCCTCCCCCGCTTGCGGGGGAGGGAAGGGTGGGGGCCGAAGCAAGGGTGGGTAACATGGTGCCGTGCCTCTGGCTTGTCCGGCCGGATCTCCGGGAATCGCAATGTTGATCGACGGTAAGTGGATGTGCAGCGTGTGGATCGAGCCCGATGGCTGGTCCGTCGGCATCATCGATCAGACGAAGCTGCCGCATGCGATGCGTACCGTGCGGCTCACGACTCTCAGTGACGCCGTCCATGCGATCTGCGCAATGCAAACCCGCGGTGCGCCGCTGATCGGCGCGGTCGCAGCCTATGGGCTATGTCTCGCGTTACGTGCGGACCCGTCCGACGCCGCATTGGAGCAGGCCTATGGGATGCTCCTCGCCACGCGACCCACGGCGGTCAACCTGAAATGGGGCCTCGATGAGGTCATGGCGGCGGTGCGCAACCAGCCGCGCAGCGAGCGCGTCGCCGCCGCTTATGCACGCGCCGCCGCGATCTGCCAGGAGGACATCGCCAACAACGAGGCGATCGGCCGCCACGGCCTTGCCGTGATCGAGCGCGCGGCCGCCACCAAGGCACCGGGGGCGCCGGTGAACGTCCTCACCCACTGCAATGCGGGTTGGCTCGCCACCGTCGACTGGGGCACCGCGCTGGCGCCAATCTACAAGGCCCACCACAAGGGCTTAGCCGTTCACGTCTGGGTCGATGAAACCCGGCCGCGCAATCAGGGCGCCTCGCTCACCGCCTGGGAGCTTAGCCACCAGGGCGTTCCCCACGCGGTCATCGCGGACAACACCGGCGGCCATCTGATGCAGCACGGCCTCGTCGATCTCGTCATCACCGGCGCCGACCGCGTCACCGCGCAAGGCGACGTCTGCAACAAGATCGGCACCTACCTCAAGGCGCTGGCGGCGCGGGACAACGGCCTGCCGTTCTATGCCGCGGTGCCGTCGTCCACCATCGACTTTACGCTCAGTGACGGCATCGCCGAGATACCGATCGAACAGCGCGGGTCAGAGGAGGTCGCCACCATGACGGGCCGCACCGCCGACGGCCGGATCGAGACCGTGGCGGTCGTGCCCGACGGCTCGCCGGTCGCCAACTACGCCTTCGACGTGACCCCGGCACGTCTCGTCACCGGCCTCATCACCGAGCGCGGCGTGACGGCGGCGACGCGCGAGGCGCTCGCGGGGAGCTTTCCGGAGCGTGAATAGAGGCAGGCGAATGCCCTTTACGCAGCCGTCAGCGTGGGAATTTTCTCGATCTCGCGCGCCAGTTCCTTTTCGGCCACGTCGAGATCAAAGGCGCGCTGCATATTGATCCACAAATCAGGACCATTGCCGCAGAGTTTGCCGATGCGCAGCGCCATCGCTGGCGTAATCGGCTGTTTCTCGGCGAGGATATCGTAGAGCGTCTGACGCGACACGCCAAGCAGACGTGCGATCTCTGCCTTCGGCCTGCCGAGCGCCGGGAGCACGTCTTCGCGCAACAGCTCGCCCGGATGCACAGGCGGCAATCCGCGCAAAAGCGGGTTCTTGGTCATCAGTGATAATCCTCCAAATCAATGTCGATCGCGTATTCGCCGCCCCAACCGAATGTGATCCGCCAGTTGCCGCTGGCATCGACAGCGTACCGGCCCTTGCTGCGGCCAAGAAGCCTATGAAATCGATAGCCGGGAAGATTCATCTCTTCCGGTTTTTTGGCTTCGTTGAGTGCTCGCAAAATGCGGCGGACGCGACCGACATTTGGAACGCTCAATTTTGAGCCGTCGCCGGTCTCCGCAAATCGTCGCAAGGCTTTAGAGCGGAACGACCGGATCATTGCGGAGAGTGTAAGGTAATTCCTACACTATGTCAAGTAAAACCTTACGACAGCAGCAGCGAGTCTATGCAGAAACCCGCAGCGTCGCCAAAATCTTCTTAGCTCCTGCCGGGCGGTGCTCACAATCGGACGTAGCGCGGGGCGGCCGGAGCCGCCCCACACATCCTGCTGACACCCAAACCGCGTCAATTGCTGCGGAACAGGTCCTGCGGAATGCCCGCCGCGTTGAAGACGAAGTCGCGCGAAGCCTCAAGCTGGCGGCGCAGCGCATGCAGATCGACGTCGAGCAGCCGCCCCTTCCACTTGCGCACTTTGCCGGCGACGATCACGGTCTCCACATTGGTGCGATCCATCAATGATACGACCGCCCCCGGCACCTGATTGAGCGGCGCCACGTTGATGCGGGTGGCGTCGAGGATGATGATGTCGGCCTCCTTGCCGGGAGTGAGCGAACCGACCTTGTGGTCGAGTCGCAGCGCCTTGGCGCCGTTCATCGTCGCGTAGCGCAGCACGTCGCGCGTCGTGAGCGGAGCCGGCAGGCCGGCCGGCGGCGTCGGCCACGGGTTGGCTGCTGCGGCCGGGGGAAGTCCCCAATCGACGGGGTTCGGCGGAAGCCCCTGATCGAGGATCATCTGGTTCACGAGCACGCGCTGCATGTTCATCATCGAGCGCATTTGGGTGAAGAAGTCCGCCGTCAGGGTGACCTCCACGTCGACGCTCAGGGACGGTTCCATGCCGAGGCTCTGCATCTTCAGGATGGGCGGCATGCCGTGGCGCATGTTCATTTCGATCGGAACCGCGAGCGAGACCTGGGCGCCGGCATTCTTGACGCCCTGCCAGCCCGGGTCGGACATCCCGGTCATGTGGATGAACAGGTTGTCGGGCCCGAGCCCGATGTTGCCGCCGGTCCCGCCCTTGCCCTGGGCGAGCGTGTCCAGGATCGGGCGGATTCCGAACGGCGAGAGGATGTGCGCTGCAATCTGAAGACCAAGCTGGCGGCCGATCTGCCAGGACTGAGTGTAGACCGGGGCTCCCAGGTAGACCTCGCCGCCCATGATCATGTGGACGAGTTGGTCGGACGAAGAAAACCACTTCTTCACGAGCCGGAAGGCGTCCTGCGGATAGGCATATCCGGGAGTGTTAACGGTAACGCCCTCGCCGGCGCCCTCGAAATAGCCGAACGCCGCGCGGCGTCCCGTATCGAACAGCGCCTGGACGGCCGCGTCGGAGTGCTGTGGCGTGTGGTGGATCTGCGAGACGTCGTGCACCGTGGTGACGCCGTCGTCGAGCTGGGAGAGCCCTCCGAACAGCTCGTTGATGTAGACGTCCTGCGGACGGTAGACGGTCGCGAACTTGAGCAGGACGTATTCGTAGTAGGTGATGCTGCCGCTCGGCGTGCCCGATCCGTCGTTGATCAGCACCCCATCGGCGAGGAAGCTGCGCAGCACGGTCTCGAACTGGTGATGGTGCGTATCGATGAAGCCGGGCATGACGATGCGCCCGTGGGCGTCGATCACCCCGGCGTCGCCTGCGCCCAAGTTCGAGCCGACAGCGAGGATCTTCTTGCCCTCGACCAGCACGTCCGCCTGGACGAAGTCGCCGACCTTGGGGTCCATCGACATCACGGAACCGCCGCGAATGACGTAGCGGCGGCCCGGCCTGCCTGTGGCCTCGGGCGCGTCGTCATCGTCGGCGCTAGCAGGGCGCGCCGCGAACAGGCTGAGCCCTGCTGTCGTCGCCCCGATCGCCGCGGTACCTTTCAGAAAATCACGTCGCGAAGCGAAGTAATGGTTCTGCAGACTCCCTCGATCGCACAGTTTACACATGCTGGCATCTCCCCCACTACGAGTCATTCGGAACGATGACTCTGAATTCATTCTGCCGTCGATCTAGGCAGGTGTATACCTTCATCTTCAAGCAGCCCCGCGAGATTGACGTGATAGGAGATGGATTGCTCCCATCACGGCGTCCCATGCGTCGCTCACCTGATTTGGTGGGCCGCGTCCCGTCGCACATGGCGGCCACCGCGCGCGTGGGTGAGCGCGGCTCGATCACGGCCGTAGGGCGCAATAAGCGTAGCGCATTGCGCCGCATCTCAAACCCGCTCGACGAGTCGCATGCCGAGACGCTGCCCGCCTTTCGCACATGACGGGGCAATGCGCTACGCTTATTGCGCCCTACGGCTCTGGTCGAGCTTGGTCAATCGCGCGTGCGTTTTTTTGACGTTGGCTTTTTCTTCGCTCGCCCGCGAGGCGAGCCCTTGCGTTGTTCCGCGATGGCAAGCGCACGGCCGGCCCACGCGGCGAGTTCATCGGGATCGTCGTAGAGCCGCTCGGGCAGCCGCCAAAAATGCCGCGACGGCCGGCCGGGATGGTTTTTAGCAAGCGGATAAACGAACGGCGCGCTGCCTTCGCGCTCGAAACCTGGAATGCTGGTTTCATCCACTCTGAGATAAATCACGCCGTCGAAAACGAGCGCAAACATCAGACCCTCGGCATAAATGCCGATGCCGCCGAACATCCGTTTTACGGCCACGGGACGAAACGGCGCGAACAGTTCGCGAATGAAGTCGGGGTCCATGCGCGCAATCCTCTGCGAGTGTGTAGGTCCGTAGGGCGCAATAAGCCACCGGGTCCGGCCTTTGGCCGGCCCGATGATAAACTCAGCGCATTGCGCCCCTTCACCTTAAACACGCTCGCCGAAGTCGCCCTGTTGCGACGTCGCCCGCCTTTCGCAGCAGAACGGCGCAACGCGCTACGCTTATTGATGTGGTGGACGGCGCCCGCTCCCGGCATCGAAGTGCCATAGAGTGATCGTCGCAGACGAATCACATTGAGGGGAGCCGTCCGGAT
>WNFC01013409.1_pt1 | contig 16030 bp, 16 predicted proteins | sample 5400541 | NCBI WGS metagenome assembly WNFC01 (sample SAMN13153342, study PRJNA577476) | soil metagenome | isolation source: 120 cm saprolite under Douglas fir tree site 2 hole 2 replicate 1 | place: USA:California | collected 2015-04-18
TGCTGGCCGGGCGGTTCCGGCACACCGCCGAGGTGAGGACCCTCATCGATCACGCGATGGCGCCGGTGTGGGAGGCGAACAACGTCTGGCTCGTCTTCTCGGCAGTCATCTGCTGGACCGGCTTCCCGCTCCTGTATGAATCGGTGTTTCTCAGCCTGTATCCACTATTCGCGCTGGCGCTACTGGCGCTGATCCTCCGGGGCGCATTCTTCGCGTTTCGCAAGGTCGCCACCTCCGCCACCAGCAGGCTGTTGGCCTCCCGCGTGTTCGGCCTGTCCTCGCTGCTGGCACCGTTCAGCTTTGCGGCGGCACTGGGCGCGATTGCGTCGGGAAAGGTTGGAGTCGGGGGCCCGGTGGTGCCGATCTGGCAGGCGTGTCTTGACCCATTGGCCATCGCATTCGGCGTCGTCGCTCTGACTGCCACCGCGTTCAGTGGCGCTTCGTTCCTGGTCGGAGACGCGAGACGTTACCGCGCTTCACATGAGCAGGGCCCGGATCTGGTCGAGTATTTCCGCAGGCGGACAGTGGCGGCGGCGGTGGCTTTGCTCGGAGTCTCCCTCGTCGTGCTTCTGCTGATCGCAGCTGAGAGCCCGACTGTTTTCCGCGGGATGGTCGCCGGCTTGGGCCTGCCCTTCGCGATCACGGCCGTGCTGGCCGTGCTCACCGTCGCCACACTCATGTGGCGGCGCGTCTACCGCTGGTATCGCGTGCTGACGGTGATGGGCGTCGGATCGTTCGTGTTTGCCTGGGGCTTCGGTCAGGTCCCTTACGTGCTGCCCGGGCGCTTGACCATCCAGCAGGCCGCGGGGGCGCCCGCGATCGAGGCGCTGTTGCTGGTCATCACAGCGGTTGCGTTGGTGCTCGTGGTCCCTTCGTTGTTCCTGCTCTACACACTGGACCAGCGCAGCGCGCTGGAGTCGTGAGCTCGATGGGGTCTACGCGCCCTGGGCGGCCGGAGCGATGGCGACCACGGTCCAACCCGTCTGCTGCCTGAGGGGGGGCATGAGCGTCTTGCAGTAGCGGCAGATACGCCCGGTGTCGATGTCGATCGGGGCTCCACAGATCGGGCACTCGGGGCGGCGCTGGGCAATGGTCGAGGCGCCCGGAGGCCGGCTGAAGGTCCAGTACTCAGAAAAGGGCATCAGCAGCGGCATCTGGATCGCGTCAGGGTTGTCGTTCTCTCCCATCGTGTACTGCATGGCCACGCACTGAAACTGGACGGTGATGTTGTCACCGGCCTCGGTGCGCTCGGCCGCCGCGACGCTGGACTGCCTTATGTCCAGGAGGTCGTAGTAGTGGACCGCGCCCCGCGTGTACAGGCTCATGATGTCCGACCGCAGATCGTCGTAAACGGAATCGGATACGAGATCGCGCATCTCCGCTGGCTCTCTCGCCTGCAGCGCCGACTTGACCGCGAACAAGGACTTACCTGCCTGCGCGAGAAAAGCGTTGACGTCGAAATCCGGGTCCGCGGCCTGGATCTGGCCCAGGCCGATGGCGGGGTCGGTCAAAGAGCTGCGTGTGGCTGCTCAGCGCCGCAACTGGGACAGAACTTCGCGCCCGCCGCGACCTGGGTCCCGCATTTGGGACAGGGCGCGGTCCGTGTCGCACTCGCTGCCGAAAACACCGCCCCGGCCAGGCCCATGCCCGCGACGACCGCCGGCGCGGAACCCTCGCCGCCTTTCGCGGCGCCCTCGCCGATGCCCTCCATCGCCTCGCCCGCGGCCGCTCCTTGAAAGCTGCCGGCGAGCTTCGTGTACTGGACGTCACGGCGGTACTTCTTGAGCGTCTCCTCGTCCTCCGGCTTGATCGAGATCACGAAGTTGCCCATCCGGGCCACGCTGATGCCATAGCTGTCGAGAACCTTGGCCGCGGCAGCGAGAACCTCCTGCTCGATCAGGGCGTTCTGGCTGGCGATGCCGAGGATCGGCCACCGCTCATTGCTGATATGCGTCACGACGTCGGTGCGGAAGACCTTGAGCAGCTGATCGCGCATCCAGTCGGTGATCTGGTCGTTGCTCTGGAAGTTCTGTGTGCCGACCAGGTTGACGATCAAGCGATCGGGGGCCACGACCTTGAGCGAATAGTCTCCGAACACGCGCAGACCGATCGCCAGGCCCGTCTCAGGATCGACCACGTTGTCGACCATGCCGCCGAACGGCAGGTTCGCGAATTCCCGAGTCGAGACGAAATAGAGCTCCGTCTTGAAGTACTTGCCGCCGGTGGCGGCGTCGATCAGGTTGCCCAAGAACGGGATCTCACTGGAGTCCAGGGTGCTCACGCCCGGCTGGATCACCCCGTTGACCTTGCCGTCGCGGAAGAAGACCGCGAGCTCGTCCTGCTCGACGGTGAGCTGGGTGCGGTTGCGGATGTTTGTGTCGGGCCACTTGAAGACGATCGACGCCTTGTAGGCGTCGGGGCGCACGATGAACTCACGGCGGAGGTTGCTGAAGAGGCCCATCAGGTGCCCACGGTACTCTCCGGAACCCTGGCCTGCTCTGCGTTGGAAATGAGCGTGGCGGCCACTCGGTCGAGTCGCTGGGGGCTAGGTGTCCGAGGGGTTGGAAGGAGGCGGTGTCTCGGGAGGCGGCCCCGGGATGACGCTCGCCGACGGCTCGACGGCCGGCGGGCCGCCCGCCGGCCATTGGACATCCGCCGGCGCGGCGGCCGGCGCTGTTGCCGGCACGACGGTAGGGCCGTGAACGAAGAGCCACGGTGTGATCCTGGCGAGGCCGAACCCGAGCGCGATGGCCGCCAGCCCGATTCCGATCAGGAGGGCGGAACTCTGGCCCGAGGGTCCGTTGGCAGCGAAACCCGCAAGCGTGGTGCTCGTGCCGGTGGTGGCGGTTAGCGTCTGGGCCTGGCTTAAGGAAAGCGCCCAGACCGCGGTCTTGCGATCGACGCCTGCCCGGGAGATGGGGACGCCGGTGGTGGCACCTGGGTCTTGAACGTATAGGTGTCGGTCGATCCGGATGTCGTGTGAGTGGCGGAGACGAAGAGCCCGCCGGTATTGCCCACGTCAATGTTGGAGCCAGAGCCCGACGCAGCCTTGGCCGGGCTCAGGTTGGTCGGCTGTGTCAAGAACGCAAACGCATCCTTCTCGGTCTTGAAAGGGATCGTGACCAGGACCCCGGCCTGGTCGCCCTCAGCCACCTTGACGACCTTGGCGCCGGGGTACTTGGCGGCCGCCTCGGTATTGGCTTTGGCGATGTCGGCGTCGCTGAACCCGGTCACCGTCACGCCCTGTCCAGGTGTCAGGAGCGACTTGGGGAGGAGGAACTTCAAGCCGACCCCGACCGTACCGTCGGCATTGAACGTGGTGCTGACGTCGTAGCCGCATCCGGCGGCCGCGAGCAGCATGGCCCCGATCAGCAGAATCCTCGCGACGCCTCTAGACACGGCTCAGGTGTAGCACGAAGGTCGGGATTTGCAGCCGAGTTATGGTCGGCAGCCCGAGATACTCGTCAAGTTCGGCTAGGCCGGGGGAAGCTTTGGCTCAGCCACTCCCCGCGTCAGCTCACGAAGCGCTTGACGAAAGCGAGGGCCTTGTCGGCGACCTCGCGCCAACCGCTGTCGATGACCAACGCATGCCCGCGGTTCGGCATCTCGACGATCTCGGTCACTCCCGCATTGCGTTTCTGCTGCTTGTAGGACGCGTTCGCGATCGCCCACGGCACGGTGTTGTCTTTCTGTCCGTTGATGATCAGGAGGGGTCCGCGGGCGGGATTCTTGGTGTCGACCTTCGCCTCTGTCCAAGGGTTGAGGTTCGCGGCTGCCGCCTGGAAGATCGGCGCACCGGAAGCCGGCACCGCGAACGTGTCGTACAGCTCCTTGGCCTCGTCCTCGCTGACTGCGTTGGCGAAGGCAAAGCGGAACTGATCGTAGGTAAGCGGGATGGCGCGGTTGCGGTTGGCCGGGTTGCCAAGCACCGGAGATGCCGCCTTCAGGGCTGAGAACGGAAGGGGCAGGACGCCGCGGAAGGGAGCTGGATCGATCGCAACCGTTGCTGCCGAAAGACCACGTCCGGCGGCTATCTGCGCGAGCAGCCCTCCGAATGAGTGCCCGATCACGGCCGGCTTCTTCTTCAACTTGCCGATCACCTCGGCGACGTGCTCGGCCACCTGTCCAATCGTCTTGTGGGCGAAGACCTCGGGGTGTGCCTTCGCGTCCGCCACGGTGTCGGGGTCATCCGGCCACCCCGGCGCCACAGTCGTGTAGCCGGCCGCCTCGAAGACCGCGGCCCAGCGATCCCAGCTGCTCGGGAGCAGCCAGAGGCCGTGGATGAACACCACCGGCGTCAGGCCGCTCGCGTTGGCGTGTTCGACCTCGTCTGCCGCAGTGCGAACGTTTGAATTGACCATCTGGGAACCTCCTCGCCACTTCATGGTTGTGGCAGAACCATCATTAGTAGGAACGCTAGGGACCCCCAACCGCCAGTGCTGTCACCCAGGTGACAGGTCGCTCGGCGTTCAGAGTAGTCCTGAGAAGGCCAGCTCCTCCAGGCCGGTGGGATCGATGATCCTGACCCGACGTGGCGCAGTGTCGACCAGGCGCCGGGCACGGATGGTGGTCATGCCCCGGGCCACCACTGATCGGACCGAGCCAATACCGTCGGCAATCTCCTGTTGTGAAGCGGCGGCCTCGAGGTGCCCGGCCGAGAGCTGGGTCCGGCAGGCTCGATCGAGGAGGTCGTACGCAACGCGTTGCACGATCGATCCGAAGGCGTGCAGGGCGATCGTGCGGACGCAGTGTGCATATCGCTGGGCGAGATCGGCGGCTAGCGCGCTTCCCACCGCCGGGTCGACGTCCACTCGCCGGCGCACCGTGAGAAGGTCGAGGTGGATGACCGTCGAGTCCATGATCATCTGTGCGGAGCCGTCGAAGGCCGCACCCATGACGAGCAGCCCGCCCATGAGCTCCCCGCTGTGGACGTATCTGATGGTCGTCTGACGTCCATCGGAAGAAGTCAGGTAGAGGCGGGCGAAGCCTGTCTCGAGGATGTCAGCTCGGTCAGGATCGCCGGGCTGAAAGGCAATCGTTCCCGCCGGATAACGGATCCTGGTGCTGTTGACGAGAATCTGCTCACGACTTGCCGGCGGCATGCGATCGAGGAAGGAACTGCCACCTAGATCGACGAGTGGCTGCATCGCCATGCTCAGGGTGACGATCGTACCCCCCGCCGAATCCGCGGAGGGTCACCGATGAGCTTGGGCGCTCTCAATTCGAGCGTGGGCCGCGTCGGCACAGTCGGTGGATACCCTACTCACAGATGAATAGGCACCGTGACACGAGCGGTCCGGGCCAAGGCCTGGAGTTCGAGATCTGGGCGGATCTGATCAAGCAATCGCAGGGCACGTTGCACGTCTTCCTGCCCTTGCTCGACCGGGGCCTCGATGCCGTGCTGCACCGCATGACTGACGGGCGCTACATTCCTATACAGATCAAAGGCCGAGGCGAGGCTGTCGAGGGAATGGTGGAGATCGTCGTTCGGGGCGATAGTCTCGTCGACGACAGCGCGCTTCTGATCGGCTCATTCATGCGCGACGTCCCCGACCAGCTTGACCTTGTCGTCGAGGAAGGCATCTTCAAAAAGCTTGCAGCACACGACCTGTCGCAGGGGCACGAGATCTACTCGGCCGCTTTCAGCATGCATCCGAACCACAGTCATTGGCGGCCTTATCTCGTACCGCGCAGCCAGCTCGCCGAACGCATTCTAGGTACGTCCGTTGCTGCGGCTGTGAAGTTGAGACCCTATCGGTTGGAGCCAAGCGAACGCCACAACGCATGGCTCGGGTTCCTGGGCGAGGCCGAAGTGATCCGGCGGCTGGCGCAGACTCCACGCTTGGACCTGTTCCGTCCGTTTCCGGACCTCGAGATGGTCGAAGTCCTCGCCCGGGACAACGTCACAGGAGTATTCGCCGGCCTGCAAGTGAAGGCGGCCACAGTTGCACACCGATACGGAGAGGCTCAGATTCACGTTCACAAAGCAACGCTGACGGCGGCGGCGACCACTTGGCTGGTCGGATTGGCTTGGTTGGACGATGCCAACGCCTTCCACGACGAATGCCTGCTGGTGCCTGCTGCTGATCTTCCGAAGATCGCGATCGACGACGGAGCATTCCTCAGAATCAATTTCCATCCGTCCAGCCCAGAGCGGACTCGGCTGGATCCGTACCGTTGCAAGCTGGCCGAGCTGCACCGCGCGATTCTGGATGCGGGCTCAGGAGCCTTCACACCCATATAGCGCAGGTGCCGGCAAGTGACGAAAGACTCGGGGACAAGTCCGGGATTCAGACGAGTCTCCTTGCGCGCTACGTGCTCGGGCCGCCGGCGTAAACGGACTTGACCCGCACGGGCTGCGGCTGGGTCCACCCTTCGAGCAGTCCCACGTCCAGCTCGTAGACCTCCACGCCGAGCGGCCTGCAGTTCGCGACCAGGTCTGACTGTTCAGAGCCCCAACCCCATTCGGAGAGGTCGCCGCTCGGGCAGGTCGAGATCGCGCAGAGGAGGTCGATCTCGGCGAAGAACTCGAAGAAGTCTCCTTTCTTCGCCGGGCTGGGCTCCATGAAGTAGATCTCGTGAACAGGGTCGAGGCCGGTGACCTGGAACACGTTCAGGACGTCGTGGACGTCCAGCTCGGTCAGGTGATATGGAGCGACCGCCCGTGACAGGTTGTTGTGGCACGTGACGTCGTAATCGCGGTCGTCGAGCAGCTTGTAAAGGTAGGGGTCGCAGCGACTCCCGAGCAGGTCATGGCATCGGCCGCCGTTCGCGGTCGGCTCCGTGGGCAGGGTGTCGTTGGTGATGGTGACCATCGGCCGCAAGTAAGGAAGACATGACCAGAGCCGGTCGAAGGTCGTTACGTGCGCGCCTTGCAGCTGGCGCGTGCGTGCGGCCCAGAACCGTTCCCGTGGGTTGTTGAGGTTCCACAGATTCAGGTCGCAGACCTGCGGTCCCTCGACGGCGACGATGCGCACAACGCTGCCCGCACGCACGGGCCACGCATAGCCGCTTCGGATCGGGACGATTTGGTCGTGCACACGGTGCTTACGATCGGTCGCTTCTGCGATGCGGCGGTAGAAGTCGCGGTCGAAATCGAGCCTTCCGGGCACATCGGGGTCGCGATACAACCTCATGGCTCTGGCCATCATTCTGCCCGACCCGACTCAAGGTCGGGATGTCAGCGTCATGCCTTCGACTGGGATCTCCGTTTTCCTGCCGTCGATCAGATCGGCCACGATGCGGCTGCTGCCGCACGCCATAGTGAAGCCCATATGCCCGTGGCCGCTGTTGAAGTAGAGGTTCTCGTGCCTGGCGGTCCCCAGGATGGGTGGTCCGTCCGGGGTCATCGGCCGGTTGCACGCCCGATAGGTGCCGCGGTCATAGTCCGCGGCTTGCGGCAGAAGGCTTTCGGCGAGCTTCCTGATGATGCGGAAGTCCCGATCGCGGTACGTGGTTTCGTACCCGGTGAATTCGGCGCTCGAGGTCATACGCAGCTTGTCGCCCATGCGGCACCAGGCCACCAGCAGCTCCTCGTCCACGGCACCGATGCGCGGTACCGCACCCCCACCGTTCTTGACCAGGAAAGTCGCGCTGTAACCCTTGGCCGGCGCGATTGGCAGCCTCACCCCGACCGTCCGCGCGATTCGCCCGCTGTGGACCCCAGCGCTGAGCACGAAGATGTCGCCTCCGATCGTCTCGCCGGCCTCGGTCGCCACGGCCTGGATTCGGTCGCCCACTGCGATCAGCTTCTTGACGCCCGCGCTCAGCACGAACCTGGTGCCCATCCGCTCGCAAACGGCCCGCAAGCCACGGGTGAACTTCACGCTGTCGCCGCTTGAATCGGTGGGGCCATAGATCGCGCCAGCAAGCTTGTGTTTCACGGGCGCCAGGGCCGGCTCGACCTCGGCCACGTCGTCGGGGCCGAGGATCTGTTGCGGCTGGCCATGATCGCGTATCAATTTCCACTTTTCGACGCCGGCTTCCATCCGTTTCGGATCGCGGTACAGATAAAGCAATCCGCCGTGGATATCGTCGTAGTCGATCTTCTCGGTTTCGGCCATATCGTTCAGCTTGCGCTGGCTGTACTGAGCGAGGCGCAGCTTGACCAGCGTGTTCTTCCGGGCTCGGTCGGCGGTGCACTCGCGAAGGAACTTGATCCCCCAGGCCGCCATGCTCAGGGCCTTGATCGGGTTCACTCGGAGGGCGGTGTCCTCTACGGTGAGCGACCGGAGCAGCTCCATCGGCGCCGTCGGCGACGCCCATCCGAACGAGTGGCTCGGTGCGATCAGGCCCGCGTTGCCCGCGCTCGCCCCGGTGGCCACGTCGGATTCCCGCTCGACCACTGTGACTTCATGCCCGCCCTTGGCGAGGTAGTAGGCCGTGGTCACACCCACGACACCGCCTCCGATGACGACTGCCTTCATAGAACTAACATCACTACCGCCACACATTAGTAAGGAAAAGGGACCGATGCCCGACTTCAGTCAGTCCCCCAAGAATCTAGATCCGCCCACCGTCGTCGACCATGTCTTGCTGCCGGTGGCAGACCTCGAGGAGGGCGCACGCACGCTGCGCGAACGCCACGGCCTGCAGGCGATTGCGGGCGGGCGCCACCCGAAGCTGGGCACCGCCAATATGATCGTGCCGCTCGGACGTCAGTATCTGGAGCTGATCGCGATCGCCGACGCGCAGGAGGCAGCGGCGAGCCGCCTCGGCAAGCGAGTGACTCGGGCGCTGGATGAGGGGAGGATGTTCGTCGACTGGGCCCTCAGGACGCGCAGCGTCGATTCGCTGCGGGGCAAGCTGCTCGCCGCGGGCTGGGAGCTGCCGCCGCCCTGGGAGGGTTCGCGGCGCCGGCCGGACGGACAGGTTCTGCACTGGCGTACCCAGGACGTGGACACCGGCGGGGCGTGGATCGCCCTTCCATTTGTGATCGAGTGGGATGTCCCCGACGGTCTCCACCCTGGTGAGGCGGCCGCTGAGCACCCAAGCGGAGCGACCGCCCTGCGACGCGTGGTCGTCGGCGCCCGCAACCCCACACATGTTCGCGAGCAGCTCCAGGTGTTACTGGGCGAGTCCGATCTTTACGACGTCCGCACCGCCGCCTCGGACGGCATCGAGGAGCTCGTGCTCGAATCTCCGCACGGGGATCTGGTCATCGGCGCGAGATGAGGAGGACGCGATGGCTGTAGAGACCAAGGTGAAGCTGCTGACCGATCGTGATGTTCCGTACGGTGAGCTTGTCCCCGGCCTCGAGCTGGCTCGCGCAATCACGAATGCGGGCTCGACGCAGCTGGGCGGCGGCTACATGCGGTTCGCCCAGGATGCCGAATTTGCCGATTGGACGCTCACCTACGACGAGGTGCTCTTCGTCCAGACAGGCGAGCTGACGGTGGTGAGCGACGGCGGAAACACGGTGGCGCGGGCGGGCGAGGCAATCCTCATTCCGAAAGGCGCCAAGGTCACCTACCGGGGTCGGGCCGGTACGGTGAGCTTCTTCGTCCTGTGGCCCTTCGACTGGAACAAGAAGGTTGACAGGCTCACAAAGGGTGCCGATACTGGCCGTGCCTGACGATGGAGTAGGTCGTCTGCCGTCGGCGCACTCTCGCCCCGGCGGGCCGGGAAGAGGGCGGCAGACAAGGTTTGCAGCGGAGCGGCATGACCTGGTCCGCAGCAAGGCTTGGGAAGGTATCGGTGGGAGGGGACAGCCGATGATCAACGGGCGATTCCTAATCGTCAGCGTCGGCGCGTGCGGCGCGCTGCTCTTAGCCGCATGTGGGACGTCGAGCTCCAACAGCCCCACTGCCCCCATCAATGTTGGGATCACCGGGCCCTTCTCGGGACCCTACGCGGACCCGGGAAGTGCCATCAGGAACGCTGGGCAGCTCGCCATCGACGATATCAACGCCGCCGGCGGCATCAACGGCCGCAAGCTGCAGGCGCTTCCCGAGGACGACGCTTGCGACGCCCAAACGGGTGTGCAGGCGGCCCAGAAACTTCTCAACCAGGGCATCGTCGCGATCGTCGGCGGCTACTGCTCGGGTGCATCGATCCCTGAGAGCGACACCCTGCATCGCAACGGCGACCTCCCCTTCATCACAGCGGCTTCCAGCAACCCAAAGTTCACCGAGCAGGGTTACGACAACGTCTTCCGAATGGTCAGCCGCGACGACGCGGAAGCGCCCGCGGACGTCAGCTTCATGCATGACTTCCTCCACGCCAACAAGATCGCGATCATGCACGACAACACGACGTACGCCAAAGGCGTGGCCGACTCGGCCAAACAGGCAGCTTCGGCGGCCGGCATGACCGTGACGTACTTCGATGCGATCACGCCAGGCCAGAAGGACTACACGGCTGCCCTCGAAAAGGTCGCCACCACCGCACCGGACGTTCTCTTCTACACGGGCTATTACCCCGAGTTCGGGTTGCTCGCCAAGGAGTACGTCGCGTTGAACCCGCCGTACAAATTGGACGGTGACTCCGCGACGGTGGACCCGAGCGTGATCAAGGTCGCCGGTAAAGCGCTGCTCAACCCAGGCATCACGTTCACCACCCTGCCGACGACAGAGTTCATCCACAACGCGCAGAACGACGCCCTCAGCAAGGAGTATCAGAAGCGGTACGGGACCGTGCCCGGAGACTACTCGTCGTACGAGTACGACGGGATGATGGCGCTAGCGCAGGCACTGAAGGACAACGGAGGCAAGACGGATGCAAAGTCCCTCAATGCCGCTCTTCATTCCGTCAAGGTCGCTGCCGGCATCACAGGCCCAATCGCGTTCGACTCCAAGGGTGACCGGCCGGCACCCTTGTTCCTGGCGGTCCACGCGACCGGGGATCCGCCGCAGTTCGTGCCCATAGCGATCCGCGTCGGCGGCACCTGGAAGCCATCGACCTAGGTCGAACTCTCGGGACAAGAGAATCAAAGAGGGGCGCGGCGTGCGCCCCTCTCCGTTTTGCGGGCTCAGCCGGCTGCCACCGCTTCGAAGCCGCCCAGGTATGCCTTCTGGACCCTTTCGTCTTTCGCAAGGGTCGCGGCCTCCCCCTGGAGCACGACGTTGCCGGTCTCGATGACGCAGGCGCGGTCGGCGATGGCCAGCGCCTGGCGGGCGTTCTGTTCCACCAGCAGCACCGCCGTGCCCCGGTTCGCCACCTCGCGAACGGTCTTCAGCACGCTGCGGGAGAGGATGGGCGAAAGGCCGAGGGAGGGCTCGTCCAGCATCAGCAGCTTGGGTTCGGACATCAGCGCCCGGCCGATGGCGAGCATTTGCTGCTCGCCGCCGGAGAGGGTCCCGGCGAGCTGCCCGCGCCTTTCGGCCAGCCGTGGGAAGAGCCTGTATACGGCGGCTTTGCGCGCCCGTATCAGCTCTCCGCGGGACCGGACGATATAGCCACCCAGGTTGAGGTTCTCCTCGACGGTGAGGACGTTGAAGATGCGGCGGCCCTCCGGCACCTGGCTCAGACCCAGGCCCACGATCGCGTGCGCCTCCAATCCGACGATGCTCCGGCCGTCGAACGTGATCGTTCCGGACCGAGGGCGAAGGAGGCCGGAGATCGTCCTGAGAGTCGTGGTCTTGCCCGCGCCGTTGCCGCCCAGGATCGCCATGATCTGGCCCGGCTCGGCGTCCAGCGAGATGCCCTTGAGAGCTTCGATGCTGCCGTAGAAGACGTGGAGGTCGCGGACTTCCAGAAGAGGCAAAGCTAGGCTCCGCTTGCCTCCGCCAGGTCCAGCTCGTCCTCTTCACGGCCCAGGTACGCTTCGATGACACGCGGGTCCTGCTGGATGTCATCAGGCTTGCCCATGGCGATGAGGCGTCCCTGGTCGAGCACCGCGATGCGGTCGGACACCCGCATGACCAGGGACATGTCGTGGTCGATCAAGACCACCGTGATGCCCAGGTCACGGATCTTGCGTATGGTGCCGACCAGCGCGGCCTTCTCGGTGGGATCCCTGCCGCAGGTTCATCGAAGAGCACCAGCTCTGGATGGGCCGCCAGCGCGCGGGCTATTTCCACGCGGCGCTGATCCGCGTACGACAGTTCGGACGCCAGCCGACCCGCGTCCGGCTCGAGGCCCACGAACCTGAGCCACCGGCGTGACTCTTGCAGCGTCTGCACCTCCTCCTTCCGCTCTCCTCGGGTGTGGAGCATTGCCTGCCAGGTCATCGCGCGGTGGCGAGGGTACAGGCCTGCCATCACGTTCTCGAAGACCGCCATCAGTTTGAAGAGCCGGATGCCCTGAAAAGTGCGGCCGATGCCCCGCGACACGATGACGTGTGGACGCAGCCCAACTACTGAGCGACCGTCGAACTCGATCTTGCCTTGCCTCGGCCTCTTGACCCCCGTTATGCAGTTGAAGACCGTCGTCTTGCCGCCTCCGTTGGGACCGATGATGCTGAATATCTCTCCTCGAAGGACCTCGAACGACACGTCGTCCACAGCGCGCAGGCCCCCGAACTGCTGCACGAGGTTGCGGACCTTCAACAGCACCTCGCCCTCGCCGGCTGTTCGGCGTCCACTCTCCCGCTGCTTGCGGCCCCGCGCCGCCACCTGCACCTGATGCTCCCGAAGGATTTCCTCTGAGACGTCGCGGGCCTCGTCGTCCTTGAGCCCGTAAAAGGGCTTGGGTTTGCGCCTGACCCGTGGCCACAGGCCCTGCGGCCGGAGCAGCATCATGCCGATCAGAAGGATCGCGAAAATCAGAATCCGGTAGGTCGCGAACTGGCGAAGCAGTTCAGGCAAGGCGACCACCACCAATGCGCCCAGCAGGACGCCCGGGAGGCTGCCGGTGCCGCCGAGCACGACCACGATCAGGACCAGCACCGACAGCTGGAAGGTGAAGCTGGTCGGGTCGATCGTTCCGATGCGGGTTGCGAAGAAGGCGCCCGCGAGCCCCGCCCACATTCCGCCCATCACGTAGGCGAGGAGCTTGAGCCGCAGCGTCGGCACACCGACCGCCTCTGCGGCAAACTCGTCCTCTCGCATGGCCACCCAGCCGCGCCCGAGCCTCGAGTGGTCGAGGTTCTGGGCGAAGATCATGGCGATCGCGAGCAGGCACAACGAGACGACCAGGAAGGCAGCCTGCGTGTTGAACTCATACCCGAAGGCGGAGGGCCAAGGGATGTTCCAGACGCCGTTCGGCCCGCCCGCGTAGTCCCAGTTCGTGATCGCGATGCGGGTCATCTCGCCGAACCCCAGGGTCACGATGGCGAGGTAGTCGCTGCGCAGCCTGAGTGTGGGATAGCCGAGAATCGCCCCGGCGGTTCCGGTGAAGAGCACGGCCAGCGGCAAGGTGGCGAAGAAGTTCCAGTGGGCCTGCGTCATCAAGAGGGCGCTCGTGTAGGCGCCGATGGCGAAGAAGGCCGCATAGCCGAGGTCGAGAAGGCCGGCGAAGCCGACCACGATGTTGAGGCCGAGTCCCAGCATCGCGTAGGTGGCCACGCTGACGGCCACCGCAGTGACGTAGTTGTCGCCGTTGATCACCACGACCGCACCCACGATGGCCAGGAAAATGATCACCCGCAGCCAGAATGGGAACCGGGTCAGCTGGTCGCGCGATGACGCGACAACTCGTCCGATTCGGCGGTCCGCCAGCTGGCCGATCACATCCGCTCGGCCACGCGCTCTCCGAACAGGCCGGTCGGTTTGACGACGAGGACCCCGATCAGCACCGCGAATACGATCACGCCCTCCCACTTGCCGGATATGTAGCCGGTGGTGTAGGCCTCGAGGAGTCCGATCAAGAACCCTCCCGCCATGGCCCCAGGAATATTGCCGATGCCGCCCAGGACGGCGGCCGTGAAAGCTCGCAGCCCGAGCAGGAAGCCAAACGTGAACTGGATCTGGATGTAATAGATGCCCAGCATGACGCCCGACGCGGCTGCCAGCATCGCCCCCAGCACGAAGGCCACACGGATGATCGCGTCGACGTTGATGCCCATCAGGCGCGCTGCATCGTGGTCCTGCGCCAGTGCCCGCATGGCGGTGCCGATCGTCGTGCCCTGAACGAACAGGACCAGGCCAGCCATAAGCAGCAGGCTGACCGCCACCAGGGCCGTCTGAACGAAGGTCACGTGCACGGGCCCCACGTAAAACCCCGTCGTCGGCAGTAGGTTTGGGGGGTAGGCGTCGATGCTCGGTCCGTAGACCAAAAGAACCGTGTTCTGGAGAAGCAAGGACATGCCGAGAGCGGTGATCAATATCGCAAGCAGCGAGCGCCGCAGCAGCGGCTTGTACGCGAACTGCAGGATTCCCAGGTTGATCACCGCCGTACCGAGCATCGGGATGACGAAGGCCGCAACGATAGCCAGGTAAATGGGAAGGTGTTCGAAACCGAGCGAGACCAGCAGCGTCCAGCCCAGGAACGCCCCCACCATGGACAGATCTCCCTGGGCGAAGTTGATGAGGCGGATGATCCCGTAGACGATCGTGTAGCCGAGCGCGACCAGGGCATAGAAGGAACCGACAGTGAGCCCGGTCACCGTGTACTCGAGGAAAGCGTGCATGTCCCTTAATCCCTTCGTCGACCAGGCGACTCAGTACCCTCCCTCCCTGGGTGCCAGTTATCGTAAAGGCGGAACCTGGGCTGCGGAGCGCGGAAATCGGTGAAGCATGCGCGAGCAAGGAGGGGGCGTAACGGAACGGCTCGATGTGGTGGTCTTGGGTGGCGGGGTCGCGGGCCTGACTGCGGCTTACCGCCTCCGCGACCTCGAGCTGGAGGTGATCGACTCCGCCGACCACATCGGTGGCCGCACCCGCTCACTTCAGCAGCCGGACGGCATCTGGCTCAACACCGGCGCCCAGTACGTGTCCACCGATCGTGTCAAGGTCGTTGAGCTCGCCGACGCCGTCGGCGCCAAGCTCCTCACCGACCACAACCTCGAGAAGTATTGGCGAGGGCTCTACCCGGAGCACCCCGACACCCTTACCGAGATCGAGTCATGCATTGAACGGATCACAGAGGAGCAGTCACACCGCCGTTCGCCGACTCTTCCTGAGCTCGACGACCAGCCTTTCGACCAGTGGCTCGGCGATGTCTCGCCGGAGACACACCGCTTCTTTGACCGTTGGTGCCAGGTCATGAATTCGGGCTCCTCCGTCGAGATCTCGCTGTACGGGGCGCTCTGGCTCTGGGGAGACCAGAGGAGCACACCCTGGATCGACCGGCCGGTGCCGCGCCACGATCGAGGTGATTGTGTCTTCGAGGGAGGCACGAACGAATTCACCAAGGCGCTGGCCCGCGCGATCGGCCGCGTGTCCCTGCGTTCTCGTGTCATCTCGGTTCGTGGGGCCGATGAGGGGTACGTAATCGAAGTCGATGATGATCGCGGCCGGCGCCGCATATGGGGCCGACGCGTGGTATCGGCTCTCCCGGCCCCTGTGGCGGCGGCGGTCATCGAAGATCTCCCCGACTGGAAGCGGCTGGCGCTCGGCGCCGTCCGCTACGGCCGCTTCCTGACCACGAACACCGTCGTCAGCCCGAAAGGGGCACCGCCAAGCCACTACCCGCTTACGGCCTCACGATCAGATGTCGTCTACAGCCTCGACGCCTTTGTGTTCAGGACTCCCGGCGACTTCGACCAGGATGGCGGCTGCTACCACAGCATCGCCGGCGACCCGACCGCGCGCGTGGTCTGGGACGACCCCGACCACACGATCAAGACCGGCACCCTACTCGAGCTGTTCCGCCTCCACCCTGAGTACCGCGAGCGGGTCATCCGCGTCGAGGTCCAACGCTGGCCGCTGGGCATGCCGCTGTACAGCGTCGGCCGGATGAAGACCTACGACCTGCTCGCCGAGCCGGTGGGCGGCATCCATTTCTGTGGCGATTACAGTTGGGCCTCGAATATGGAGGGCGCCGCGTTGAGCGGTGAGCGGGCAGCAGCTGGGGTGCTACGGGGGTGAGCCAGAATACCGTCGTGCAGAAACGGCACTCGGTGCTGGCTCCCGACGGGACTCGCGTGCCCGGCGTGAAGTCCCGGATGGAGGAGGAGTTCCTGCTCGAGGCGCTGCGGTGGATGATGAAG
>WNFC01014808.1_pt1 | contig 16029 bp, 15 predicted proteins | sample 5400541 | NCBI WGS metagenome assembly WNFC01 (sample SAMN13153342, study PRJNA577476) | soil metagenome | isolation source: 120 cm saprolite under Douglas fir tree site 2 hole 2 replicate 1 | place: USA:California | collected 2015-04-18
GGATCGAACTCCATGGAATCATCACTGCGCAGCGAAAAAGCCGCCGGCGCGGCGAAGACGCATTGTCCGTAGACCTGGCACCGACTCAGATCGACGACGACACTCAGGTGTTTCATGCCGCCAGACCTCGCGGTTCCTCTCGAAATGCCCGTACGCGCGCCACGTCAATCATCAGCTCGGAGGGACCCCGCAGCATGGCGCTAGGTCGATACGGAGGCGGGTCGACGACCAGCCGCGGAGCCTCGAACCGCCGCACGAATTCGCGCAGCGCAATCTGCGCCTCGATGCGGGCCAGCGGCGCACCGAAGCAGTAGTGGATGCCGGTCAGGAAGCCAAGATGTTCATTATCCGCGCGGTCCGGCATGAATTGCTCCGCGTTGGGGAAACGAGCTTCATCGCGGTTGGCCGCGGCCAGCAGCATGACCAGATCCGCTCCCCTTGGTATGTGTACTCCGGCTACCTCGATGTCGGTCAGTGTGGTCCGCGCGCGGAGCTGGACGGGCGGCTCATAGCGGAGGAGCTCCTCGACCGTGCTGATCAACAGGTCCGGCTCGCGGCGCAGGCGATCGAGGACTTCCGGATGGCGGAGGAAGGTGAGCACGCCATTGGTGATGAGGTTCACGGTTGTTTCATGGCCGGCGATCATCAGCACCACCGCGGTAGTGATCGCTTCGGCGTCGCTGAGCCGATCGGCCGGACGTTGTTCGTTGACGAGTCCGGACAGCAGATCCCCGCCTGGGTGCTTGTGTCGATCCGCCAGAAGCGCACCCATGTAGTCGAAAAACTCGGCCTCCGCCTGCTTCACGTCCTGTACTTGCGCCTCGGTCGGCCCGTCGCCGGACGCTGGGTCGAGGCGGCTGACTACTGCATTGGACCAGGCATGTAGTCGGTCGGCGTCTGCCAGCGGCACGCCGAGCAAATCGCAAATGACCGCCACGGGCAGGCGAAACGCAAAGCTGTCGACGATGTCCAGCCGGTCTTGGCCTACCTGCGCGTCGATGAGTTGGGTGGTGATCTCGTCGATGCTTGCGCGCATGCTCTCGACCCGGCCAGGTGCGTGCGGTGGGCCAAACTGTTTCATCACCGCGTGCCGACCCCGATCGTGCGCGGGTGGGTCAAGTCCGATGAACGACGGGTTTCTGGCGAATGGCCGGTCAGCTGGCGTCAGTTGTGGTGGTGCGTCGGCGCGATTGCGCCGATCGGAGCTGATACGCGGGTCCTGCAGAAGTTGCGCGGTTTCCCGATACGTGCTGACGACGTAGGTCCCATCCTCCTGGAGCGACACTGGCGTGCGCCGCAGCTCCGCATACAGCGGATATGGGTTGGACCGGTTGGCCGGATCGAGAACCTGCTGAAGGAGCGTATTGGTCTTCGGCATCACGCTGGAGCGTCTCCTCCTCTCGTGACAGTAGACCGCTGGTGCGCCAACATGCGCTCGACCAGGCGACCCACGCGCCCGAATGCGCCCTGGATATCGCCGGCGCGCCGTACGCAAACCCGAGAACCCACAAGGTGGCATGTGCCCGAGGTCTACCGTTCGGCAAGGCGCCAGCCGCGGTGTACGCCGCGGCCGTCTCAGCCGGGTCTTGGCCAGTTCTCCACGCCGACAATTACATCGCGTAATGGCGCGCTGAGGTCAGTCCTGCACTAGCTGACCGTGAACGTAACCTGGTCAGACAGCGCTGGGTTCACCGAGATGTGATCACTTCCCGAAAGCATGAGTGTGACGGTGTGCGATCCACTAGATACGTTGTCGAACTGGACTTCGGTCGCCGCTGTGTGCACGATACGCGGATCACCAAGCGGGACCGGCACCAGTGTTCCCAGATATGGCGCGGCGCTGACGTCCAGAAGGTAGTGGAGGTGGTACTGGTCCAGTGCAGTGGCATTGGCGACTGGCACGAGCGGCGGGCCACTATAGGTGACCCTGACCTGAACGGGGCCAGCCGGCAGCGTCTGCCCGGCCGTTGGCGCGGCGATCTGAAGCGTCGCATTAGCCGGGCGGGGCGCCACGGCGGCGGACACGGCCGGCGATGGCGATGCTGACGCGGACGGCGATGCCGTCACTGACGGGAGGAGACCGGGTGAGGGCTTCACCGCGGGCAATGGGGACGGTGAAGGGGCAGACTTGGCGACGGTTGGCGCCGGCTGGGTCGTTGGGGTTGTCGGGCCGGTGGTGGGTAGTGGCGCGGCTTGCGCACACCCGGCGACGCCGGTGACAAGTACGACGAACGCGGCCAAGCCGTGCTTCATAGTGAGCACGGGCCGCCGGTGAACGATGGCCATGGTGAGAACCAATGTCGGTCGCGGTGCGGGGATTATGCCTGGACGCGAACGACGATCACCTGTCACCGGACCGGACGGATTCGCCTGTCGCGGGTAGGAACACGCTGAAACGAGCGCCGCCGCCAGGTCGTTCGCTGACCTGGATTCGGCCCCCGTGCGTGAGAGCAATGGACTTGCAGATGGCCAGCCCGAGCCCGTGGCCCGATACCTCTGACTGCTCCGCCATGCGCATGCGGAAGAACGGCTCGAATATGCGTTCGCGGTCCGCGAGTGGGACACCAGGCCCCTCATCCTCCACCGCGAGCTCCAGTTCAGCAAACCCGGTGATCCGAGCGGAGACGCCGATGGCCGTGCCTGCTGGCGAGTACTTGACTGCGTTATCGATAAGATTCGCGAGCAGGCGCTCCATCTGGCTCGCATCCATTTGAATTACGGGGAGGCATGGCGAGACGTCTAGCTGCATCGGTCGGCCATCAAGCAAACCGCGGACACGGTGCAAGGCGCCCTGGACGACCGCGGCGGGATGTGTGCAGCCCCGATTTGCATCTGGCTCGTTGCGGCCATCCGCTGTGTGCGTCGCCAGCAACGCCTCAACAACCTCCGTAAGTCGGTCCGTTTCCAGGTCAATCTCGGTTATGAACTCCTTCTGCGTCGCGTCATCCCACTCGACGTCCGTTCGGCGCAAGCTGGTCACGAATCCCTTGATATGGCTTAACGGCAGCCTGAGCTCATGCGCCGTCGCTGCCAGAATCTCATCGGTGGCGAGCATGGCGTTCATCCAACCGCTGTCTGCGCCTGTTGTCGAGGCTGCCGCGGAGCTCGTTGTTCGCGGCCGGTGGGCCATTGCTCCAGCTCGACGTGACGCAGGCGAAGGAACGCGAGCAACACGATCACGGTGACAATCGGGAGGGCCAGTGACGAGAGGGCGTACGTGGGCGAGTCCGGCGGCCGATGAGGATCAATGCCTAGCTTCAGTGGCGTGGCGGTGACGGCCCCAGCGGCGCCGGTCACCCCAAGGGTGATCATCCAATCCCCGGGCGCGGTCATGGTTGGGACGAATTTGGCGTGGCCCGCGCTCGTCTTGGCCGCCAGATCGACGGGGCTCCCGCCATCCGGCGAAGAGTCGCCAGTGGTTGTGGGCGCCGCGGAAAAGGTCACCGTCGTCCCGTCCGCGACAGGCGCGCCGTTATCGGTCACCGCCACGTCGAGGAACACGTCGCCCGCAAAGGTCTTGCCGGTGACATTCAGGAGATAGGGTCCGACCAGAAGATTCGGTTCGACGGTTTGCATCTCCTGGCGAGGTGGATCGACGATCGGAGTGGACATGGGCTGCGCCCAGACAACGGCTGGCGCCGCGAGAGCGAGAAAGGTACCGCAACACATCTTGAAGATTTGCATGTCTATCGCTCCTGACCAACGAGTGCGACGTCGGACTGCTGAACGGTGGCCGACGTCATCAGAAACGCGAGGAGGTACCCGGTGATCGCCGCCTCCACGATTGAGCCAGTCCAGATGTAGCCGGTGAACCAGATGCCGCCACCAATTCCGGTGATCATGAAGAACGAGTAGTAGACACTCCACATGAGCGCTGGCACGACCGCGCCGAACAGGCGAAAGCGCCACACATCGCCCGAAGATGGCTTGAGGACGACCATAGCCACATCGCTGAGAATGCCGGCGATCAGCCAGATCGGAACAAAAATGGGGATGCGTGTTACCAGCACTGTCAGCAACGAGTACAGGACGAAGATCAGCGTGATGGTTCCTGGTGGCAGGCTGACGCGGCGGACGATCCACAGCAAAATGCCCATCGTAATTGCCGTTTGGATGATCACGCCGATCACGCCGAGGGTCGCTCCCTGGTCACTGCGCTGGATCTGGAGCGCCCAGGGCTTGCCAACGAGCGGCAGGATGTTGAAGAACGGGAAGGTAATCGCCGAAAGCGTGCAGGTGACCGACAGCACTACGGGCGCCAGACGGGTCAGCGTCAGCGATTCACCCCGACGCTGGCGCGCTACTGTCGCACGGATTGGGCCGGAGGCGAACACAAAAATGCCCGCAAAGAGGCCGAGGTGGGTCGGGCTCGTCAGCGCTTCCGCGCCCGTTTCAAAGCCCCAGATGGCATGACTTGTCAGGTCGATACAGCCGACGATCCCGAAGAAGATGATGCCCGCCAGCGACAGGCTGTACCCGACCGGCAACGCATCGGACCAGCGGTAGCCTGCCGACAGGTTGCTGATGCCGGTGTACGCCAGAAAGAGCCCGGCCATGACCGTCGCGCTGTAGAACAGCAGGTGGTACTGACTGAAGATCGACTGGTCGGCGCCGTAGGTGACATGTGACCAGATGTCCAGCCAGAGACCGACGACTGCCAGCAGCGTCACGATCGCAAAGGTCAGGTCGAACGCGAGCGTGCTGCGTGCTTTGGTGCGGTCCAGCTGCCGTGCATCGCGGAGCTCGAAGAACTGGCGCATATCGCCGGCATCGAGGAACTGTGTAACGGACGCGAGCATGAGATTGTGATCTCCTCTGTTTTATGGAGGCGCGAGCACGGACGTGGGCGCGCCCGATAGTGAGCGCGTGCCATTGCCGGCTTGAGGCTACTAACGAGCCTAGCCCTGAACCGAGGATGAGGGACCCATCGCGAGGATGATTCGATGACGGGTTTCGATGACGAGTCGCTCCCCCATCCGTCGTAAACCAGATGGGGGAGGCGGCGCGCGCGGCTACTCCATTTGATGGATTGTCTCAGCGGCGGCGGCCTGACACACTGGGGTCTGTGGTCGCGCGCGCGCCGTGGTGGCGCACTGTTTTTGCGATGAGCTCGGTAGACACTGTCTCCGCGGCCATCTACGGGGGTGTGCTGGTGGCGCACCTACCGCCTGTCACGGGCGTCGAGATCGGGTGGGGCACAACCCTTTCAATCGCCATCGTAGTGCTCCTGTTCGTGATTGACCGCGCTGAATCCCTCCGGTTTCCGCCGGGCACAACGCCCACCCGAGTGGCAATTAGCCTGCTGGCGGTGCGGATCGCGCTGATGGGCATCGTCGTGCAGCTGAACGCGTCCACGCTCGCGTGGTTCCTCTTTCAGGTGCCTGCTTTTCGGGCGTCACTTTATTTCGGCGACCGTATCAGTTACGGCATTGCTGCCGTCAGCTGGGTCGCCTTCTTCGTGAAGCACTTTCCAAACTGGCCGGAGGATCGGCAGGAGAGCATTCTTTTTGCCATGGGGCTCATCTTCGTGTGCGCCACCGCGCATGTGGTGCGGAAGGAACGCCTCGGTCGTGAGCATGGCGAGGTGCTGCTCGCCGAGCTCGCGCGCTCGCACACCAAGTTACAGGCACATGCCGAGACGGTGGCCGAGCTGGCCACGACCGAGGAGCGCAATCGTCTCGCTCGAGACATCCATGATTCGCTTGGCCACTACCTGACGGTGACCAACGTCCAGATCGCGAAGGCGCTCGCCTTCCAGTATCGCGACCCGTCGATTGCCGAGCAGGCGATGCAGCACGCCAAGGAAACGGCGCACGAAGCGTTGCGGGCAGTGCGGCAGTCGGTGGGCGCCCTGCGCACCACGCGCGAGGCTTTCGTCTTCGGCGCGGCGCTCACCGCGCTGGTCGAGCGCACGCGCACCGATGGTTGTGAAATAACCGTCCACAGCGAGGGGAACGAAGCCGTCTTCGGCCCCGAAACACTCACCGCCCTGTACCACGTGACGCAGGAGGGACTTACGAACATTCAGAAGCACGCGCACGCGACGGAGGTATTCATCGACGTATCGTTCCATGTGGCGCAAGCGACGTTGACGATCCGCGACAATGGGCGCGGATTTCAGGCATCCATGGTCGGAAATGACGGGGGCTTTGGGCTGCAGAGCATGCGCGACCGGCTTACGCGCGCCGGTGGTCGGCTCGTCATCGACAGCCATCCTGGAGAGGGAACGATCTTGACGGTGTTCGCGCCGCGCACTCTGGGCGTGGCGTCCGAATTGCCCAGGAACGGCGCGGGTACCAGGGTGAACAGGTGAGGGGCCACAGTGAGGACGCCGAGGTCCGCGTACTCGTGGTTGACGATCAAGCGTTGATGCGCGATGGTATCGCTTCGCTCCTCAGCCTGGAGCGTGGGATCACCGTCGTTGGGACAGCAGCCAACGGCGAGGAGGCCGTCAGACAAGTCGTGGAGCTCCAACCGGATGTCGTGTTGATGGATGTGCGGATGCCAGTCATGGATGGTGTGGCGGCGAGTGCGCACATACGCCGCGATTTCGCGGACATGCCGATCTTGATGCTGACGACGTTCGACGACGACGCGCTCGTGCTCGCGGCGTTGCAGGCTGGTGCGAATGGCTATCTGCTCAAAGACCTGCCGCCGGCCGACCTTGCACAGGCGATCCGCTCGGCGAGCCACGGCATCTATCAGCTGGACCCGACGATTGCAGCGAAGTTGATCGCGGCGCGCGTGCAGCCTACGACCGCGCCACCCGCGGCACTCCCGGGGCGACGCGTGGATGAGCTGACTGAGCGCGAACGTGACGTCCTGCGGCTGGTCAGCACTGGCGCCACCAACCGTGAAATCGCCGACCAGTTGTTTATCGGCGAAGCCACAGTGAAGAGCCATATCTCCAACATTTTGGGACGTCTGGGACTGCGCGACCGCACACAGGCGGCCATGTACGCGCGCGACCACGGGCTAAGTTGATTTGCCGGTCGAGACTGCCACCCTCCCTGACGTTGATGTGCTGGTCATTGGCGGCGGCAACGCTGCCCTGTGCGCGGCCATTACGGCGGGCGAAGCCGGCGCGACGGTGGCCGTGCTCGAAGCTGCGCCGGAATGGATGCGCGGCGGCAACAGCCGCCACACCCGCGATATTCGCTTCGCCCACCCCAACGCCTCGGCGTACGTGACCGGTGCCTATCCCGACGCGGAGTTTTGGGACGACCTGTCACGTGTCACCGATGGCCAGACCACCGAGCCCCTCGCCCGCCTGGTCATCAGTGCCTCTGAGGACATCGAACGCTGGATGATGGCCCGCGGCGTACGCTGGCAGGCGCCCCTGCGGGGCACGCTCCACCTGGCTCGCACCAACATTTTCATGCTGGGCGGTGGCAAGGCCATGATGAATGCGCTGTACGCCGCTGCCGCCCGGGTCGGGGTGCGCGTGCTGTACGACGCGAACGTGCAGCGGCTGGACATGCCCGATGGCCAGTTCCGCTGTGCCGAGCTCATGCTGCAGGACCGGCCTACTCAGATCAACGCCCGTACCGTGGTCGTGGCCTCGGGCGGCTTCGAAGCGAATGTCGCCTGGTTGCGCCGCTACTGGGGTGAGGCTGCCGACAACTTCGTCATCCGCGGCACGCCATACAACACCGGGACGCTGCTGGCAGAGCTGCTGGAGCACGGCGCGCAGTCGATCGGCGACCCCAAGCAGTTTCATGGTGTTGCCCTGGACGCACGCTCGCCGAAGTTCGATGGCGGCATCGTCACCCGCCTGGATAGCGTCCCATTCGGCATCGTCGTCAACCGCGCTGGCGAGCGTTTCTACGACGAGGGTGAGGACTTCTGGCCGAAGCGCTATGCAATCTGGGGGAAGCTCATCGCCGACCAGCCTGGCCAGGTCGCCTACTCCATTGTCGACTCGCAGGCGATGGGTCTGTTCCTGCCGTCGGTGTTCCCGCCATTTGTCGCGCCCAGCCTGCCAGAGCTGGCCGAAGCGCTTGGACTACCCGCGGCGGCCGTGTGCGAAACCGTTCAGCGTTACAACGCGTCCGTGCTGCCGGGTCGGTTCGACCCGGCAGCTCTGGACGATTGTCATACTGACGGGCTGGACCCGCCCAAGTCTCACTGGGCCTTGCCCATCGAACGCGGGCCGTTCTACGGCTATCCGCTGAAGACGGGGGTCACCTTTACGTACATGGGCGTCACCGTGGATGACGCTGCGCGCGTCGTGCTGCAGAGCGGTCAGCCATCGACCAACGTGTTCGCCGCGGGTGAGGTGATGGCTGGCAACATTCTGGGGAAGGGCTATCTCGCGGGCTTTGGATTGACGATCGGCACGGTGTTCGGGCGCATCGCCGGACGGGAGGCGGCGCGCCATGCCCACCCTTGAGCTCCTCCAGGAAGCGGAGCGGCAGCTGACCATCTGCAATGCCTGCCGCTACTGCGAAGGGTACTGTGCCGTCTGGCCGGCCATGGAGCGGCGATCGATATTCAAAGAAGCGGACCTGTTGTACCTGGCGAATCTCTGCCACGACTGTCGCGACTGCCTGTACGCCTGTCAGTACGCCCCGCCGCACGCATTCGCGGTCAATCCGCCGCGGGTCTTCGCCGAATTGCGCACCGAGACGTACCGTGACTACGCGGCGCCGCGGTTGCTGAGCCAGGTGCTGAGTCGCACCTGGCTGCCAGTCTGCATCAGCGTGCTCGCAATTTTGCGCCGCATCGTTCTCACAGCAACGGCGCTGGCTGCATCACCTGGTCTTTTATGGCTTTCTGCTGGACTTCGCCTCGACCACCCTGGCCGCAATCACCGACCACGTCTTTGGCGTACCCGCGCCCTATCCGCTGTACCACCCGGTGGTCGTGCTCGGAACCGTCGGCGGTGTGGCGCTCGGCCTGGGCTGCGCTGGTCTGTTGTGGCTGAAATGGCGGAGCGATCGGGTCCCAGCGGCCGAACGCATGCAGCGAATGGATGTGGCATTCCTGATCATGTTGCTGCTGACCGCGGTGACGGGCCTGCTGCTGCTGGTCTTGCGCGACACCGCCGCGATGGGCGCGCTGCTGGTGGTCCACCTCGGCGTGGTGGCCGGGCTTTTTCTGACAATGCCATACGGCAAGTTCGCACATATGGTCTATCGCTACGCGGCGCTGGTGCGCAATGCGATCGAATCGACATAAGCTCAAGAACGCGGCGAGATTGCCGATACTCGCCCCGTGGCTCGCTGCGCAACTGAACAGATGGCCACGCTGTATCGGCTCGGCAAGATGGTCACCGCGAGCCTCGACCTGGATGCGACGCTGACTGCGATCGTCGAAGCGGCAAGCGAGCTGACCGGCGCTGAGACGTCGGCGATCTTGCTGCTGCAATCCGACGACTCGCTGGTCATCCGGGCTGGTCAAGGTCCGATCGCCGCGGCAGTTGGTGAACGCGTGCAGGCGCAGGCGAGCATCGCGGGTCGTGCGCTGCGCGACGGGCGGGCCGTGCTCATCGAGGACATGACAGGCGCGCAGGATCGGGCGCGGCCCGACCTGGACCGCCGTTCGGGCACGCGCGCCTATCTGGCTGCGCCGCTGGTCTGGCGCGACGAGCAGCTCGGCGTCATTACGGTTGGTGCCACGCGATTGGGAGCTCTCGGAACAAGCGACGAGTACCTCATAACGGAGCTTGCGGAGCAGGCCGCGGCGGCGGTGGCGCATGCGCGGGCATACACCGACGAGCAAGCGCGAAGACGGGAAAGTGAAGCCGTGGCGCACGAATTGACCGAACGAACCGCGCAGATGGTGCATCTGCAAAAGCAGCTTGTGCAAAGCGAGAAGATGTCAGCCATCTGCCAGTTGGCAGATGGGATCGCCCACGAAATGAATACTCCGTTGGGCGTGATCATTTCAAACCTGAGCGTTCTGCAACGGTATGGCGAAGGCCTCGGCACTGTTGCGGCCGCCGCCCAAGAAACCGTCGCTGAGCTCGGCGACCATGAAGGACCGGGTGGCGATCTGTTGTCCGCGATGAAGCAGGCGCTCCGCGCGGTCGATCTGGAGTACACGCTCGAAGATTTGCCGCAGCTCATTCAGGAGTCAATCGCGAGCGCTAATCGAGCAACAACCATCATCCGCAGCCTGGCGACTTTCGCGCGGCGCGACCCCGATCAGTTCTCGACCGTGGCCCTGGAAGGAACGATTGACTCGGCCGTCACCCTGGCGTGGAACGCGCTGAAGCATCGCGCCGATGTCGTCAAAGATTTCGGCGGGGTACCACCGGTGCTCGGTCATGCGTCCGAATTGACCCAGGTGTTCGTCCATCTCCTTCTCAACGCTGCCGAAGCGTTCGATGACGCCGCCGGCGCGATTACCTTGCGCACCTCCATCGATCGTGAAGAGGCGCTGGTCACGGTTATGGACACCGGTCGGGGGATCCCCTCAGAGCTTTTGCCGCGGGTGTTTGATCCTTTCTTCACCACGCATCAGCCGGGCCGAGGGACCGGCATGGGCTTATCTTTGTGCCATGGCATCATCGCGCGCCACGGCGGCAGCATCACGCTAGACAGCAAACCTGGCCAGGGTACGACGGTCAGCGTCCGCATACCTCTGATTCACTCCCAGTCGGAGGCGGCATGAGCGCTGCCATTGAAAGACCCGGAGTCAGCGAAGCACCCGCGGCGCAGGATCCGACGATGGTGCTTCTGGTCGACGATGAACCTGCAGTCCTGACCGCGCTCACGCGACTCTTGCGGCCGGATGGCATACGGGTTATGACCGCCGGCGCCGGCAGCGAGGCCCTCGAGCTCCTGGAGACCCACGCCGCTAGTGTCGGGGTCGTCATGAGCGATTACGCGATGCCCGGCATGAATGGGGCCGAGCTGCTCCACAGCGTGCGGCTGCGCTGGCCGGACCTGACGCGGGTGCTACTGACGGGCAATGCCGACCTCACCGCGGCCTCGCGCGCCGTCAACGAAGGCCAACTGTCGCGGCTCTATATGAAGCCATGGCAACCCGATCAGATTCGCCAGGCGGTCGCCCAAGCATTGGACGAGTACCGCATGCTGGCCGAGAACCGACGCCTGCGGGCGCTCGCCGATGAGCAAGCGATCCGCCTCGAACACATGAACGAGCATCTGGAACGTCTGGTCGTCGAGCGGACGTCGGAGCTCGAACAAGCCAACGTTCAGCTGCATCGCAGTCTGCTCGAAACCGTACGTTTGCTGCTGACCTCGCTCGAACATCGGCTCCCGCGACGTGCCGCGCAGTGTAAAGAGGTGGCCCGCCTGGCCGGCCGACTGGCCGAGCGCGCTGGCATGGACACTGATGAGGCGCGACGAGTACAGGTCGCCGCGCTCGTCCACGACGTGGGCCTGATGACCCTTCCTGATTCAATCGTGCGCCGTGCGCCGGCGGAACTGTCCATGAGCGCTCGCGCGCAATATCAGGGCCACCCGGCAGTGGGTCAGCGCATGCTCAGCTCTGTTGCAGAGCTCACCGACATTGCCACGTGGATCCGACACCACCACGAACGATGGGATGGCCGCGGTTATCCGGATCGGCTCGCCGGCGAATCCATTCCGCTCCCGTCCCGCATCATTGCCCTCGCCGACGGCTATCTTGAAGCCGTCGCCTCGGAGACTGGAACGGAAAAGCGGTGGCGTGACGCCCAGAAACTGGCGGGAGCATACGATCCAGAGCTGCTCCAGCTACTCGATGACGAAGTGGTCGGAAACGCTGCGCCCAAAAAGGTCCGGGCGGTCGCGAACGGCCCCCTGCCGATGCAACGGGGGCAATCGGATGCGGGCATATACGATGACGTGCAGACCACCACGGTGGCGGTCGAAACGCTGCGCACCGGCATGGTCCTGGTCGACGAGGTGCGGACAACCTCGGGCACCGTTCTGCTGCGCGCGGGTGAGCGATTGACGGCGGATCGCCTGGTGCGGATCCAGGAGCTCTATCGCGAAGGAGTCCTGGTCACCACGTCGGTCGCGGTCGCGGTTGGAACGCTGGTTACGGCGTCGGCGCCGCCAATTGCTTAGGCGCGCGGCTGGGCCACACCGTAGCGCAGCCCGTCGATAACGCAGGCGGCCTGATTTCCCTGGCCGCGGCGCTGGCCATTGGCACTTGCAGACAACGGCGTTCGATAACGATTGGACCATTCGTCTCATGATCGCCATTTCAGCGCCGGCTAGGATCGCTTGCATGCGCACACACACCAAGCGGTACATGCGCACACACACCAAGCGGCACCGACGCAGTCTTCCAGGCATCCAGCACCTGTGGGGATTCGACAACGGCCACCTGGCCAGCGTGGTGCGAGATGCGGATGCAACCGACCTCTGGCAGCTCGCCGTCCTTGACGGCAGCGGGAGGCTCAACTACACCACGCCAATTGGCACTGAGTTGATAGGTGCCCTGAGGCCAGTTGACGTGCGCCGCATCCTGCGCCAGATCGAGGCGCTGCCCTGACCGAAGCAGCCCGCCGCTCGGACGGCTCCTTGGCGGCGGGCGAACGGCGCGGTCCGTGCGCTTCCGCCGGCCTTGCGGTCACGGGGCGCAGGGTGTTCACTGGACCCAAATCTGTCCAGGGGGAGATCTCATGACGATCCCGAGAACTCAGTCGGACATGCTTGTGGACGAATTCCAATCGGCTTGCAGCGAGCTCAGGGCCACGATTGCTGGAGTTCCTGATGACAAGTGGCTGGCGGCGACGCTCGGCGACGGGCGTCAGGTGAACGTCGTGGGCCACCACGCCGCGAGCGCCCACCACTACATCGCCGACATGCTGCAGGCGATGGCGAATGGCCAGAAGCCGTCGATGGGCATGGAAGAGATTCACGCCGGCAATGCGGACCACGCCCGCCAGTTCGCCGCATGCTCCAAATCAGAAACGCTGGAGCAACATGATCAAGGCGCGGTCTACGCGACGGCTATCTTGAAGCACCTCACCGAGGAACAGCTTGCCAAACACAACGAGTTTCTGCTGGGCATGCCGATGACCGTCGAACAGGCCGTTCAGGGCGTGCTCATCGGCCATCCGCGCGAGCACGCCGCCACCATCCGGGCCGCTCTTTAGGACTCGCGGAGCATTTCACGGCTGGCGCGGGGCGTCACATCAACCCGTAGTGGCGGTCGATCTCGGCCTGGTAGGCGGCGACGCTGCCGTCGAGTACCTCGTCGATGCTGACGGAGCGGCCGAGCGTCGCCGACTCGCAAATGGCAAACGCGGCGCTCAAATCGAACAGCCCCTCGGTGCCGCTCACCTCTGGTTCACGTTCGCCGTCGATGGCGCTTAGAAAATCGACATACGCCAGCGCGAACGAATCGGTGAGCCCATAGGGAAAGAACGCTGCGCGCGTCTGCGGATCGGCCTGGCTGTTGAAGAGCGCGGTGGCTGAATGTGTCGAGCCATCGTCCAGAACGAGCGTGTCGCCCTTCAAGCAGCCGCGCGTACCGTAGATCACCCGGCCATCGGGCAGGCTCGTCGGCGAGCCGTGACCGGCCCAGGTGAAGGTCAACTGGCCGACTGCGCCCGACGCGAAGGTGACGGTGGCGAAGAACGCGTCATCAACATCGCAGGCAACCCGCTCGCCAGTCGGTGAGAGTACGCGCGTAGGCTCGAAGATGCGCGTGACACCTGAGACCTTGTCGATCGGACCGGCGAGATAGCGCAGCTCGTGCAACAAATGCACCCCGATGTCCAGACTGGCACCGCCGCCAGCGAACAGCTTCTGATGCCGCCATGGGGTTTCTGCGACGACGAGGTCCGGCGACCACTCCAGTGTCCCGATGCCCCACCGTGCAATCATCTGGACCTGGCCCAGATAGCCCTGGTCGATCAGCCAGCGCGCGACGCGGGCGCCCTGCGCAAAGCGCAAGTTCTCCATCACGCCGAGCGCCACGCCGCGTTGTCGGGCGGCCTCGACGATGGCTCGGCCGGCGGCCACACTGATGGCGAGCGGCTTCTGAACCAGGCAATGCTTTCCCGCGTTTATCCCCTTTAGGGCAGCCGTGTGGTGTACGTGCAGGGTGGCCGAAATGTCCAAGGCATCGACGGCGTCCGCCTCGAGCATGTCTTCAAGCGAATCATAGACTTCGGCGTCGACGTCGCTTTGCAGATCGGAGATGAACACATCGTCGACGGATAGCGGATCTGACGGCTGACTGCTGACGGGCGGGCGCGGTGAGGGTCCCACATCGCGTGTCACGAATGACTCCGCGTCGCGTCGGGTCCGCGATGTGATCGCGGTGATGCGGAAGTTGTCAATTCCGGCTTGACGTACGAGCTGATACCCGCGCAGATGGGCCGGCAGTATGCGCCCGGCTCCGACCAGGCCGATGCGAATCGGTTCGGCTCTCACCAGGCGGATGATGCCAGTCTTAGCGCAGTCGCATCCAGCGGTAGTCGTGCCAGAGCCTGGGCCGACCGCCGCTCGCTCCACGCGCGGTACTATGGCGCGCGCATCTTGCGCTGGCGGTTGTGGTGCTGATTGGGGTCGGGATTGGCCGCGGGGCCGATGCCGGAGTGAGCGGTCCGCCACCTCAGGCGACCGCTCTTGTGCGCGGCGCCGACGCGCCCATCATCATCTCGGGCATCGGTAGCCAAACCACCGACACGTTTTATCTGGCCGGCGGTACGTACCGGAGCGAGTGGTCCGCCTGGGGGGAGCGAGCCGAGTTCCCGCCGTGCACCCACTCGATCGAGCTGATGGCCGCTGACCCCGTCAATGGCGAGACGCCGCTCGGCCACGTGTCCGATCTGGCGAACCTGGTCCACGTCCCGGCGACCGGTGCCAGCAGTACGAGCTACGTGTACAACGTCAAGCCGGGTGGCTACTACCTGGATGTGAACTCCGCTTGCGGCTGGCAGGTCGCCCTCAGCCTCACGTAGCAGCATCCGAGACGCGCACATTAGGCTAACCAGGCTGCATGATGAAGCCTGGCTCGCGCGATGTGTTTTTGCTCTTGACCAGCATGGTGCTGGCTTCGGTACCGGTCGGCTACCTGCAGGTCGTCCTGCCGCTGTACCTCAATCGGGCTGGGCTCGAGCCGTCGGTCATTGGCCTGCTGTATAGCTTGTCCGGGCTGGTCACGGCGGGTCTTGTGGCCTTTTCGGGCACGCTTGCCGATCGGTTCGGAAGGCGCGGATTCCTGATCTGGGGGACGGCGCTGCCGATCTGCAGCTACCTCATCTTCGCCGCGACCACCGATCCGGCCTGGCTGGTGCTGGCCAGTGTGATCGGTGGCGTCGGGCTGGCCAATGGCGCCGCCGGCGCACTCACCATCGCATCGTTCGACGCCATGTTGGCCGAGCACACGCCACCAGCACGTCGAACCAGGGTCTTCGCTGGGGCTCAGGCGCTCTGGAGCATTGCGCTGGGCCTCGGCGCGCTGTGTGCCGGTCTGCCAGAACTGCTGCGCCGGGCGCGGCCAGACCTGGCCAACCTCGAGGTCTACCGCCCACCGTTTATCGCGGTGATCGTACTTGCCGTACTGGCAACCATCGTGCTGCTGCCGCTGTCGGAGACCTCTGCGGAGCCTCGCACCACATCCCCCAGGTCGGCGAGTTGGCTGCCAAAGCGCTCATTTGGAGTTATCGCACGGTACGCGCTGGCGCTGGGCATGTTCGGCCTTGGCCTGGGTGTAGCGGTGCAGTTGTTGCCGCTGTGGTTCGCGCTGCGCTTCGGCGTGGATGAATCAGCGCTAGGTCCCTGGTACGCCGCGGGGCAGGTTCTGTCCCTGAGCAGCGTGGCCCTATCGCCCTGGCTCGACCGCCGACTCGGTGGCGCCCTCGCCGTGCTGGTCGTCCAGGTTCTCGGCGGCGTTTGCGTGCTGGCAATCGCGCTAGTCGCACCGATATTCGAGATCGCGGCGGCTGCATCGGTCATGCGCAACCTGCTCGCGAACCTGGCTTGGCCGATGCAGCAGTCGCTCCTGATGACCGCGGTCGTGGCTGAGGAGCGGGCGTCTGCCGCCGGGATTGGGTTCGCCGTGTGGGGGCTGACCAATGCCGCCGGGCCCGCCCTGGCTGGAGTGATGATTCAG
>WNFC01007748.1_pt1 | contig 16026 bp, 10 predicted proteins | sample 5400541 | NCBI WGS metagenome assembly WNFC01 (sample SAMN13153342, study PRJNA577476) | soil metagenome | isolation source: 120 cm saprolite under Douglas fir tree site 2 hole 2 replicate 1 | place: USA:California | collected 2015-04-18
CCGGCCAGGGTCTTCTCCAGCTCGGCCAGCGCCGTGTGCAGTTCCTCCTTGCCCTGGGCGAGAGCGTCAGCGGCCCTGGCGGGCTTGCGGACGAGCTTGCAGTACGCCTCGCGCCGCAGCTCCCACTGCCCGGGCGTGTACAGGTAGGTCGACGGGTCAGCGTACCGGCGCGACCCCGGCACGAACACATCCCCGCTGCGCAGCCCGTCCCGCAGGCCGAGCAGCACGCACAACTCCCAGTAGTGCCGGAACGAGGTGTCATCGCCGGCCTTGCGGGCCTTCTCCAGGTACCCGGCGAACCGGACCGGCACGAAAGCTGCCGGAGCCCCATCGGGGACCCTGCGGCCACCGGTCCGGTTCAGTTTCTTCAAGATCGCCACGGCCTCCATCAGCTCAGCCGTGCCCGGCCCGCCCTGGAAGTCGATCACCGACAGCACGTTCGGGGCGAACTGCCGCAGATACGAGTAGGAGGAGTCCATCGCCGACAGGCGGCCATGGTCACGCGGAAGCGGCTTCCATCCGCCCGCCGCAGCCTCCCGCAGCCGCTGCGTCCCGATCTGCTCGCGCAACAGGCCGCCCACCTGCTCGTCCGGGATCGCCGGGTCAGCCAGCACCGGCAGGATCACCTGCAACAGCAACTGCCGCACCTCACCGGTCTTCGCGCGCTCGACCAGTGCCTCGTCGGTCCTGGTCTTCGCCCGCGATTCCCGCGCCGATACCGCCTGGTCGAACAGCGACACGACCTCGTCCAGCTGATCGGCCGCGGACTGCGCGACCAGCGTCAGCAAGATCGGGTACCGGCGTTCCCCGCGGCGTTCCAGCGCCTGAACCGTGGAGCGGCGGCCCACCGTGGCCAGGAACCGCCGCCGTTCGGTCGGCAGCATCGACACGTCGAGCGTGTGCGCGTCCATGTTGCGCAGATAGGTCAGCTTCTCGATCGCGGTCTTCACCGCGGCGGCCGTGGCGTCCACCGCAGGCGTGGTCAGCCAGGCCAGCCGGGTCATCCCCAGTCCGGCATCGCACTGAAGCAGCCGGTCCAGATCCGAGCGCACCTGAGCGGTCAGCAGATGCGCTACCTGCTCGAAGGTGAGCTCACCCGCCCCGGCGCGGGCCGCCCCGACCATCTCCATCAGGGTCACCACGCCTGGCCGGATCACCTTCGCCGAGATCAGGTACTCGGCCGCCAGGCTGAACAGCAGCGTGGGCGAATCATGCTCCATCGCCCGGTCCAGCAGGAACTGCGCCAGCTCCTTCATCGCCGCGCCGCCCGGTGGCGCCTGCTTCCACCCCAGATACCCGGCCGCCAGCTGCAGATGACCCGTGCGGGTCTGCTCTCGCCGCCCATACCCCTGCAGCTCGGCAGGATCAATGGCCAGGCGCTCCGCCAGCCGGGTCACCGCCACCGGCGGCGCCGCAGTCACCTCGTCAGGCACGAACCCCAGCCACGGCAACGTGCACAGCTGGACGGCAAGCCCAAGCCGGTCACCCGGGCCACGGCCCGGGTCGACGAACGCGACATCAGCGCCAGTCAACGTAAAGTACCGGATCAAGTCGTCCTTGCCGATGTCCGGGAACGACCGCAGATGGTCCAGCTGATCATCCGAGAACAACCGCGTCGCCACCGACACCATCCCCATGCAGAACCGGGCAAACGGCTCGAACGGTAGCGGCAGCGATCAAGCACGCCGACACCGACCCCCGGCGTCAGGACAGGTCAGCCATATCCGTTGTTTTTTCTGCCAGGACTACCGGGACCCCCTATGGCGGGATCAAGTTCGTGGCGAGCGCGACCGGGGCGGCGATCGAGACGGTGCGGGCCGGGCTGAAAGATCTCGGCGGGGACCCGGTGGCGGGGGTGCGGCGCGCAGGCGGGGGCCGCAAGAAAGCCGAGGCAGGTGACCCTGAGCTGCCGACGGTGCTGGATGGGCTGCTGGACGACGACCTGCGCGGGACTGACGGCGGTGACGGCGGCGGGCAGGCTGCGACGGTGGCCGGGGACCCGATGAGCCCACGGCTGCGGTGGACCTCCAAATCGCTGGTCAACCTGTCACGCGAGCTGGGCAAGCTGGGGCATAAGGCGAGCCCGACGCTGGTGCGGCGGCTGACGCTGCAGATGGGCTGGCGTCTGCAGTCCAACAACAAATCGATCGAGAAGGGCGCCCAGCACCCCGACCGCAACGAGCAGTTCCGCTACATCAACCGCCTGGTCGCCGGCTACCTGGCCAGCGGCGACCCGATCGTCTCGGTGGATGCCAAGAAGAAGGAGAAGGCCGGCGCCTTCAAGAACGGCGGGACCGAATGGCGGCGCGGCGGCGAACCGGTGGAAGTGTTCGACCACGACTACCCGTCCTGGGCCGAGGGCAAAGCCATCCCGTATGGCATCTACGACCTAGCCGACAACTCAGGGTTCGTCTCCGTCGGCGACGACCACGACACCCCCGCGTTCGCGGTGGCCTCCCTGGAGACCTGGTGGACCACGATCGGCGCCGCCCGCTACCCCGACGCCAGGCGGCTGCTGATCACCGCCGATTCGGGCGGCTCCAACTCGGCCCGCTCCCGCGCCTGCAAAAAGCACCTGGCCGCCTTCGCCGAACGCCACCAGATCACGGTCACCCTCGCCCACTACCCCTCCGGCACCAGCAAGTGGAACCGCGTGGAGCACCGGCTGTTCAGCTTCATCTCCATCAACTGGCGCGGCAAGCCGCTCACCAGCTACGAAACCATCCTCGAACTCATCGGCAACACCACCACCAGCACCGGCCTGACCGTCACCGCGCACCGCGACACCGGCGCCTACCCAACCGGGGAGAAGGCGTCCAACAAGGAGATGAAGCACCTGGAGAAGATCCGCATCACCCGCCACGACTGGCACGGCGACTGGAACTACACCATCCACCCCACCGACAGAGCAGAAATCTAAGTTATTTAAATCTCTCCCCTAAGGCGTCCGGCCGCGTCATCCAGCCGCTGAGCGGACGGTTGTGGCCGACTTCGTGCGGCGGCTCGTAAAACCTGGCGTCCCGGTGGTCCTGCTCGCTGCACGTCCCGCACCACAGCGTCACATGGCCCATGCCCCGGCCCCGCTCGGCGGCTTCCCTGGCCGGGCCGCAGATGCACGGCAGCCACGAGATTTTCTGCGGCGTACCGGTAGCAAGCGAATGCCCGTACGGACAGCGCTCTGGTTCGTTGGCAAAGAGTAGTGCAGGCATCGGATGATCATGACCTGAGCTGCCAGTTTCAGTCAACCATTCACATCCGGGCGAGGGAGCTCAACAGGAACTGCCCGGCGTGTCAGTGGGGGCTCCCTTCTAAGGAGGAGGAATGACGAGCGTGCCCTCCTCGTTGTACCGGGGTGGGGCGTGGGCTGCCTGCGCTCGGCTGCCGCAGCTTGCGTTCACTCCCTACTGCGTGGTGATCCGCCCGATCGAGTTCATGTGACCGCTGCCGATGTCGATAAACTCGGTAAACCACAGGGCCCCGTCGGGCCCGGCCGCGATCCCGTACGGCAAGCTGATGCTCGGGTCGGTGTAGTTGGTGACCGCCCCGGCGGTGGTGATGCGCCCGATCGAGCCGTTGCCGTAGTTGGTGAACCACAGGGCCCCGTCGGGCCCGGCCGCGATCCAGGCCGGGCGGCTGATGCTCGGGTCAGTGTAGTTGGTGACCTTCCCGGCGGTGGTGATGCGCCCGATCGAGCTCTGGTAGCTGGTGAACAAATCGGTGAACCATAGGGCCCCGTCGGGCCCGGCCGCGATCCCGTACGGCAAGCTGATGCTCGGGTCGGTGTAGGTGGTGACCTTCCCGGCGGTGGTGATGCGCCCGATCGAGCCGTTGCCGTAGTTGGTGAACCATAGGGCTCCGTCGGGCCCGGCCGCGATCCCGGCCGGCTTGCCGATGCTCCGGTCGGTGTAGGTGGTGATCGCCCCGGCGGTGGTGATGCGCCCGATCGAGCTGTGGTAGCTGCTTAGGTTGGTGAACCACAGGGCCCCATCGGACCCGACCGCGATCCCGTACGGGTTGAGGCCGGTGCCGGTGTAGTTGGTGACCTTCCCGGCGGTGGTGATGCGCCCGATCGAGCTGTTGCCGTAGTTGGTGAACCACAGGGCCCCGTCGGGCCCGGCCGCGATCCCGGACGGCTTGCTGATGCTCCGGTTGGTGTAGGTGGTGACCGCCCCGGCGGTGGTGATGCGCCCGATCGAGTTGTTGCCTTGGTTGGTGAACCACAGGGCCCCATCGGGCCCGGCCGCGATCGCGGCCGGGTTGTCTATGCCGGTGCCAGTGAAGATCGTCACCATGCCGGCCCCCGAGGCAGCCGCGGTGCCGACCGTCAGGCTGAGGGTCAGGACCAGCAATCCGACCAATACTGCACGTCTATGAAGCTTTTTCATGGGTGCCTCCTTTTGCCTTCGGCCCGAGATGTCCGGTGGTCACATCGCCTGCTTGGCCGCTCCCTGGCTCGGGGTCTGCCGTGTCTGGCCTTGCGGGCGTCGGTTCAGCTGATGGTGATGCTGCCCGACTTGGACGCTTGAGCGCCCTTGCTGTCGGTCACTGTGACCGTGAAGGTGAACGTTCCCCGAGTGGTCGGGGTGCCGGTGATGGAGATCGGCGGTGATGCCGAGAGGCTGAGACCCGGCGGAAGCTGGCCCGCGGTAATCGACGCCGTGTACGGCGCGACGCCACCGGAGAGGAAGAAGTTCTGCAGATAGGACGTGCCGACGGTTCCGGCGTTGCAGCACGTTGCCGGGAAGGTGATCGCGAGCGCTGCCGCCCGGAGGATCTCGATGCTGAAGTCCTGGCTTGCCACGTTGCCGGCGCCGTCCTTGACCTGGATCGTGAAGGTGAAGGTGCCCTTGCGCGTCGGCGTGCCGCCGATCGCATCCCCGCAGCAGCCGAAGGTCGAGGGCATGGACAGACCAGGTGGCAGCTTGCCGGCAACCACGCTGAAGACAGGCAGGCTGCACGGCGACCCGCAGGAGCCGCCGGTGATCGCGATGTCCTGGCCGTAGCTGGCACCCACATTGCCGGATCCGAGGGCGCAGACACCCTTGGCACAGCTCATCCCGGACGTGATGAACGTGAGCGTCGAGCTGAGGGCTGCCGGGCGCGCCGTGTTCGCCGAGACCGCGCTCACGCTCAAAACCGCCATCCCCCCGACCAGAGCCAAGATGACCGCGCCACGAGTGCGAAGATGGACAAGCATCGCACACCTCCCTGCTAGTTGTATCCATCCCTTACTACGGCTGTCCCGCTGCGGCGGTTCGCAGTCTTCCTGCCGCCCTCACCGTCATCGGCGTTGTCGCAACTGTGATTGCCCTTGCGGGCAGGTCCGCGGCCACGTGGTGGGCCGTCGCGAACAGGTTTTCAGAGGTGATCCGGCAGGTGTAGGAACCGCCATGATCACCTCTCGGGCCGTGCCCGCGCTGCTACCGGCCCATATCGGCGTGCCGCAAACCCCTCAGATCACCGCTAGCCAGGACTTTGCCGACCCCCTGTCCCCGCCGTACCGCGTAGCAGGCTGAAGATCCACGGGACATGCCCTAGGGGTGCCATCTCTGGTCGTGCATCTGGTGCTCCTCGGTCAGCCCGTCGCGGAAGAACTGCTGATAGTAGCCGTCTTCCAGGTGATGGGCCTGGAGCCATACCCCGGGAACATGGATGGTGTCGCAGTGCGCGGGGAACCGTCCGTGGGTCTCGTAGATGTAGGTGCAGATGTCGCGGGCGCAGGCGATCACGTCCGCGGAGTAGTTGCTGGCCTGCCGGAGGTACTGGGCGCCGAATTCGCCCCGGTAGATGCGCGTGAACAGGCTCTCGTCGGCGTAGATGCCGCGCGGACCGAACTTCTCGGCGATCACGGCGTCCACGGCGTCACCCATCGTGTCGTAGTTCGGCGGACACATCGCCTTGATCAGGTACTCGCCCTGGTGCCGCAGGCCGACGGTGGTCGCCCTCAGGTCGGCATACCGCGGCAGGGGCACCTGCCAGCGCATGATGTCGGCCGGCTTCCACTTGGGCGTGCTCCACTCGAAACCGAGCATCGCGCCGTACTTGGCGCGGAACTTCGGGTCCCCGAGCAGGATCGGAGGCGCGAGCGAGGCGTGGATCCACGCTCCCAGCCCCATGGTGTCGGCGGTGAGCATCAGGTTCTGCAGCAGCAAGTCGGCCTCGATCTGGGTGCGCATCGACCAGACGGTGCCGAGCGGCAGCTTGATGTCCTTGTTCAGGAAGCCTGACTGGATCCACTTCTTCACCCCGGCCGGCCGGTAGAAGTTCCGGTCGTCGACGATCACCGGCCGGGCCCCGTCCGGCTGGGTGAGCAGGTACATCATCCCGTTGATGTACTGCCGGGACAGATCCACCACGGGGAAGAAAATGGTGGTGCCGGGCAGGTTGGACAGGAAGCGATTGGAGTCGAGGTAGGCCGGGAAGTCCCGGTTCCCGCCTGGTACGTCGATGCGGTGGTCGAGCAGGCGGACCTTCGCCTCCGCGGCGCGGGCGAGAAGGGTCTCGCGGTCGAACACCGACGCCGTGCCGTCGGCGGGTGGGGGCAGTTTGCGCAGGAAGTAGGTGCCCGTGTCATTGATCATGAAGAAGTGGGTGCCCTGGGCGTTGTCGGGGCTGCCCGCGGTCCGGCCGACCATGTTCAGGTTCGGCTTGGCCATGATCGGCTTGTGGTCCCGCGGGTCGGCGAACGGGCGGTCCGGCATCGTGAGGCCGGTGCATCCCGTCAGCGAGATCAGCACCGCCTCCTCCAGTTCGGTCAGGGGGGCGCGCGGCTCGGACGATGTCCAGCTCATCGAGCCGGCCTCGATCGAGCTGCCCCGGCTCACCCGGTGCGTGCGGCGGCGCCAGATCGATGTGAGCAGGGGCCGGCCGGAGAGGGCGTCTAGCCCCGCATGCCCGTGCTTAGTCGTCGTATCGGTCATTGGCTTGCCTTTCTCGCTGCGGGCCCACCGCGCCCTGCTTCCGACGCCACGACCGGCCGCCACGGCGCAAACGCGTTCGCCGAACGGGGCAAGACGGCCGCCAGATCCGGGCAGTGACGCAGCAGGATGCTGGTCATGCCGTTGTTCGCGATCCAGTCCATGCCGAAGGGCGAGTAGATCTCCGGGCGGAAGTCGACGGTGAGGAAGCGGTCGCTCTGCAACCGTCGTGATGCCATCAGGATGAAGATGCGGAAGGCGGTGTCGGAGAACCCGAAACCCTCCGGCGGTGTCTCCGCGAACAGGCCCACCATGGTGTCGACCTCGTCGACGCTGCGGTAGATCTCCTTCATCCGGCGCACCGACTCCTGGTTGTCGCAGAGTTCCTCCCAGCGCCTGATCCGCGGCTTATGCAGCCCGGCCCGGAAATCGTTGTAGCGGGGCACACCGCGGCGACGGGTGCGCACCAGATCCACGACCGACAAGTCGATCATCTCGCCGTTGCGTTCGAACTTCTGCAGCGAGCGCGGGTTGTTGTGCAGGGTGATCGCACCGGGGTGGGAAAGCCCGAAGGAATACAGCGTGTTTTCCAGGCCGAAGCCCCGCAGTTCCCCATCCGCGTTCGCGCCCTGGATATCCAGGAACGTGCGATTGCCGAGGGCCATACCCGTCCGGTGGTCGACGAACCGGTAGTCGTCGGGCAGCAGCGGGTGCATCCGGTAGACGGTCACGAAGTCCTCGGTCAGCGAGTACGGCACCCCGTTGTGGTCCGGCATGGTCTTGGGGATGCCCACGCTGGCGTGGCTCTCGATCAGCCAGAGGCCCAGCTGGTAGAGCCAGTCGCGAGCCGGGGGCCCGTACCAGTTGCTCTTGAGGCCCATGTCGATGACCTCGGTCCCCAGGATCGCCGGGGTCCACTCCACCGTATGAATCTTGGCGATCAGCGCGGAGACGATCAGTCGCGCCGTCTGGTAGATCCGCTCGTCGCTCCAGTCCTGATAATGGGTACGCAGCTCGTCGCAGAGCAGGTTGTGCTCGCGCGCGAACAGCGTATGCAGGCCGCTGAGTCCCAGCCACCAGCTCTCGTTGAAGCCGGTGATCTCGAAGCCCTTGGTGTCCTCGGGCAGATATCCGTCGCTCAGCCGCAGCTTTGCCCCGTCGCGGAGCTGGCCGCTCTTGGTCTGGTCGGCGCCGTACACCTCAGACCCGTCCCACCAGGGCGTGGTGTGGTTCGGGAACACCGGGCTCATCCCGTTAGGCGTGGAGTCGGGGAACGGGATGTTTCCGGCGATCCGCATCTCGTGCTCTGGCGGGCCACCGGGAGTGTTCGACCAGGTCATGCCCGCCGGCAAGGGAACTCGGACGTCGGCCTGGCCGAGCGGGTAGCGAGCGTGGTTCACCCAGTCGTGCACCTGGAATTGGATCCACGCCGCGGCGAGCATGTTCAGCGACAGCGCGGGCCGGAAGTGCTCGCGGTAGAGCAGCTGCTGGCTGACCAGGATCGGGCTGGGCTCGTCAAAGAGGTCGGGGCGGTAATCCGGCGGCAGGTTCCGGCCGAACGCTGTTCCCACCGAACCCATCGCGGGCGCGGACAGGTCGTTGCTGGTCCCGTCGAACGTCCTGGTGACCCGGACTTCTTCATTGGGCGGGGCCGGCGGCAGCGGCCTGGCCCTCGGCGGGGCCTCCCGGATCTGGCTGTCGAGCAGGTTCCGCGCCCGCAGGACGGACCGGAAGGCTTCGAGGTTGAGCAATCCCAGGCGGACCGGGAGCCGGTACCACGGGACGTACCGGTTGACGACATCGAACATCTTGCGTACCGCCGCGCCTATCAGCACGTTCCGCACCGGCGGCTGGTTCTCCCAGCGGTAGCCGAGCCGGTGTGCCGAACTGGCGTCATAGACGGCCTTGCGGGCCCGGTTCAGGTTGCCGAGCGGACGGAACTCATCCGTGGTGTTCCACGGGTTGAACGCCATCCCGGCGATGATCTGCGCCTGTGCCAGCGCGTCGGCCGTGCTCAGGTCCCCGCGGGCGACGGTGAGCAACGCCACCGGCTCTGGCGGCGAGACCCGCTCTGTCCACTCGACGGCAGTGTCCTCGATCGGAGTGGATTCCTCGTTGACGTACCTCTGGATGCACAGCTCGAAGCGGACATCGCCCTGCGCCAGCCGGCGGGAGGCTTCGGTCGAGAGGTAGTTCGGGTCGTCCTTCGGCGGCCCCGGAGCCGGCACCGTGTCCGGCGCCGGCCGGAGCAGGAACCGCACCGCCAGGGTCGGTCCCCACCGGTACGCACCGCGGCTCCAGTACCTCTCGGTGGCCGCGCTGCTCACCGTGCGGCGACGCCCCGTCATGACGTTCTTCAGCATCCGCACGGTCTCCCGCAAACCGAACAACCGGATCAGCCGGAGCATCCCCCGCAGCTGCGAGAGGCGGCTGCCGGTGGTTGCCTTGAGGAACTCCACGAACTGGCGGGCGTTGCGCGCGTGAGACACCGGGAAGTTGGTCGCCAGCAGATCGTGCGACTCTTCGGGCGACACCTGGACGCGCAGCGCCATCCCGCGCAGATCCTGCTTGAAGTCAGGCTGGCCAGTGGGTGACGCATTGGAGAACCTGACCACCGTCGGGTACGTGCGGCCGGGCTGCGCAAAGCCCGCCCTGAGATCCTCGGGGAGGTCCAGGAAGGTCAGCTCGGCCCGGTCCGTGGCGAGGGTCGGCTTGGCGTGGACCGTGCGGTCGACCGGGTGCGGGACTCCGTGCGCGCTGGCTGTCTTCGCGGTCTTCAGCTGGACCCGCATAATGTCGCGGGCCAGCCGGTCGAACTCGATCCGCTCGGCCTCAGGGCTGCCCCCGGCCATAGTCTCTGTCCACGATGCCTGCATGCCGCCCCCTGGACGTCCGTGCCGCGCACTCCGATGCTCACGGCGTAGAGGCAAGTTCTTGATCATCTGTTCCTGAACCTCTCTTCGATGGCCTCGACGAGACCGGCGATGATGCCATCAGGAGACGGGCTGTAATGCGGCACTGCCCATCGCGTGATCTTGGCGTCAATAACCGTCGGCCGGTTCGAGGTGATTGCCGCACCGAATGCCGCCTCGAAGTCCTCGAGTGTGTCCACCCGGTAGCCGTCCGCCCCGCACGCGCGCGCGTAGGCGGCCAGGTCCGGGTTCTGGAACTCGACCAGGCCGGTCTCGTGGTAGGCCTCCAGCTGATAGAGCTTGATGAGCTTGAATTCCTCGTCATCGAATACGACCCAGATGACCGGGATTTGATACTGGACCGCGGTCATCAATTCAAAGCCGGACAGCGAGTAGCAGCCGTCGCCGCACCCGACCACGACCGTCCGCTCGGGATGTGCGAGCTTCAGCCCCAGGGCGCCGTTCACGTGCCCCGCCATCGGCCCGAACTCGCCTGCCTTGCGGAAGTTCTGCCCCTCCGCCAGCTCCACGTAATAACCGAGCCAGGCCAGGTGCGCGCCAGCGTCGGCGAGCAGGACGGCACCGGGGGGCAGCATCCGGCCGATCGACTGGGCCAGGCGGCCGGGATGGATCAGGCTGGTCACATCGATGATGTGCCTGGCTTCGTAGTCCTGGCCGTCGACGTGCGCCGGCTTGACCTCTCCCACCTTCGCCTCCAGCGCGTCGATGAGCGCCGCGACCGCGGGCCGCGCGTCCGAGACCAGTGCGTAGTCGGCGGGGTAGACGTCCTTCAGCTTGCTGATCTCGGTGTCCGAAATGTTGATCCGGATGTGCACCTTGCCGTCGAAGAGCCCGCGGTGGTAGTTGAACGTGGCGTGCTGGTTCAGCGCGTTCCCGATGCCCAGCACCACCTTGGCCTCGCGGAAGGCCTTCCAGGCGCTGGAGTGGCCGCTGTCGCCGAAGACGCCGACGCACAGCGGGTGCCCCTCCGGCACGATGCCCTTGCCGTCCAGGGTGGTGATCAGCGGAATCTGGAACCGCTCGATCAGGCGCCGCACCTGGTCGCCGGCCTCGCTGCGGATGGCCCCGAACCCGGTGAGCGCGACGATGGGCTCGCCCCTGGCGATCGTGTCCGCCAGCACGGTCGCGATCTCCTCGACACGTTCCGGGTCGGGCCGGACCGGCGCCACGTTGAGCCGGATGTCGCGGTAGTTTTCGACCTTCAGGCCGTGCTCGGTGAGGTTCTCCGGCACGTGGATGTGCACCGGGCCGGGGCGTCCCTCAAACGCGACGTTGACCGCTTCCTCGAGCACGTCGCACGTGTCGGCGATGTCGGTGAGCAGGTAGGACTTCTTGGTGGTGGCCGCGAACATGGCCCGGGAGTCCGGTGTCCGGTTGATTCCGGAGGTCTCGTTGAGCGATCCTCGTCCCTGCCAGTCCAGGGAGGCGTAGCCCGAGATCGCGAGTACCGGGTAGGAGTCGGACATGGCGACGGCGAGCCCGGAGAACAGGTTGAACGCCCCCGGCCCGGCCGTCGCAAAGCACACCCCCAGCCGGTCGGTGTACATCGCATAGCCGCAGGCCATGAACGACGCGGCCTGCTCGTGCCGGGCGATGACCGGGCGGATCCGCTGCGAGTGCTTCAACGCGATCATCAGCCCGGCGGCGTTCTCTCCGGCCCCCCCGAACGCGGCCGTCACCCCGATGCCTTCCAGTCCTTTGACGATGGCCTCATAGACCCTCATGTGTCCTCCTCAACAATGCGTAACCGGTCCTTGAGCCCGGCCTCAGCCGGGCCGGGAGCGTCGCTACGAGCGGCCACCCTGGGACACCAGCGGGGATGCCAGCGGGGATGCGGGCGGGGATGCCGGCGCGGGCACCCACTCGAGTGGTGGCGCGCAGCGTTCGGCGGCGTCCATGACCGTGGCCGCGCCGAGCTGGAGGTAGGCCTCGAACTCGGTGGCGCCGTACAGCTGCTCCATCTCGGTGGCGCCGTACAGCTGCTCCATCGTGCTGTCACAGGGGTAGGTGGAATGACCCTTGGCGTAGGCCAGGACGTCCCAGGGGGCGCCGGTCCACCAGCCGAGCTTGCAGACCCAGATCTCACCCTGCTGCGGTAGCCCGGGTACCTCCTGCTGCCGGTGGAACCGGCCGTGCGCCCACGGGTGGACCACCTGCCCCGGGGCCAGCCCGGGCCCGCCCATCGCGGTCGGGTCAAGCTTGATGTCCACTCCTGCGTCGGTTCTGGCCAAGGCGATGGCGCCGCCGAGAGTGAACCAGGTGTCCGCTTTGTCTCCGGAGGCATCCAGCACCACGATGTGCCTGGCCCCGCGGCGCAGCGCCTCGACCAGGCCGAGGTTGTCGTAGTGGCCCCCGTCGGTCACGTACATCCAGGTGGAGCGGTAGCTCAGGTGCCCGGCGGCCTCGGCCCACAGCAGCCCGAGGGTGGGCTGCATGACCCGGTACCACAGCGTGCCGCGCAGCCCTCCGCGGAGCCTGAGCGTGAGCACATGAGCCCACAGCCGCGTCTCCCGCTCGGAGTTCTTGCCCGGGTCGCGGTTCCACAGCAGGTGCGCAGACAGGTACCAGAGCAGCAGGAGCAGCGGACGGCGCACCCACCAGGAGTCGGTGCTGCTGCGCTCCGGGTGGTCGATCCACTTGCGCGCGTCCCTGACCACGTTCGGGTGGGGCAGCCACACGCCGAGCCGGACGTTGGTCGCGGTGAGCAGGATCCGGTAGGCGTGCCGGGTCGCGGCGCCCATCAGGGGCGAGATCGCTGCCCCGCTGATCGCGGACACGTCGAACAAGGTGCACCTGCGGTTACCGACCAGGGCTTCGTAATCGGACGTCGCGGCCTGGGCGGGATCCAGGCCCGCCAGGCCCTTCTCCCGGTGCAGGGTCACGTGCTCCGGGTCGAACGTGACGCAGAAGCCTCCTTGCCCAGGCGGCACCTCCCGGGCCGCGTTGATGTTGGCCGTGCCGCAGATCACCAAGCCCGGTTCGGCTGCGTGACGCTCTCGCAGGTCGGACAGGCGGGTGGCGGCGGCCTGGGCGAACAGCATGCGCGCCCGCACGGGATTGCGCGCCTGCGCTGCCCGCCGGGTGACGGCGAAGGCGTCGGCCAGCCGCCATCGGTAGAAGTCATGCATCGACATGCGGTTGACGTTCACGACGACGCGGGTGAACAGCATCACCGCCAGCGCGACAACGACCACCAGGAGCTGGCCGGGGGTGAATCCCGCCCTGGCGCCGTCGCTTATCCACAGCAACGCCAGGACCAAGCCACCGAGCACGATCACCGCGCTGGCCAGCCACGGCAAAACCAGCTGCCGGAGCCGGCCAGCCAGCCGCGTGAGCAGGCCTGGCTTCGCCGCGGCCGCGCCTTGGCCCGCGGCCGCGCCTTGGCCCGGGGCCGTGCCTTTGCCCTGGGCCGCGCCGCCCAGCGCGTTCCACTTGGCGAGCCCCGTTTGGCAGGACCGGGCCACCGCCGTCACCGCGGCGATCAGGCCCGCCACGGCCGCGAGCGAGAAGGATGGCCTCGCGCCGAAACCAAGGAAATGCGCGATCGTACCGAACGATCCTCGGCTGCGAGTCAGCCACGAGATCAACGGGGGCGCTGCGAGCATCGCCAGGGCCAGGCCAGCGGTCAGTATGGCCGCCCAGCTCACCAGCGTCGCACGGTTGGCCCCACGGTCGCGGTCATCCGGTTTCAGCGACGTCCACCAGTGCACCCGGCGGCTGGGGCGGAGCCCGGGCGGTTCCAGCGTCAGCCACCAGTATCCGAACAGCACAAGCGTGATCCCGGCAGCGATCACCGACGGCAGCCACCAGGCCAGCGTGGTGACCGACGCCGATATCGCGTGCGGCCCGGACGGGACCGCCACGCCCTGCCAGCGGAGCAGCCATCCCCAGGTGTGAGCCAGCGCGTACAGCGGGGCGAGCACGAGAACAAACGTGACCATCGCCCCGAGGAGCAGCGAGAGGACGCCGACCAGCACCGTGGCGCCGTTTGGCGCGATGTAGCGAGTGTTGTACCGAAGGTTGAGCTCTTCCGGGGTACCGGAAGCGTAGGCGTGGGGCTCTGTCCCGGCGGGCAGGTCGTGCGCCACGAGCGCACGGGACGTCGCGATATAGCTGCCCCCCGATACGCCCAGGATCCATTTGACCTTCGCGAGCAGCCCGCGCTGGTCCAGGCTCTGCAGCGCCCCGAGGCAGTAGGCAGCAGACCGGATGCCGCCCCCTGAGCAGCAGATGGCCCAGTCATCCGCCACCGGTACCTGCGGCCCGGCCACCGCGGCCTGACCCGGCCCGGCCACCGCCGGTGCCGCCTGGTTGCCGGGTGCCCGATCGCCTGATCCTGATGACTGCATGCCGCCCGCCTCCCCCATTAGTTACCTAGGAGGAGGGCGGGCGGGCCGCTCTGATACCGGTTAGTGGCGCATTTCTTCGCGCGGCATCAGGTCCGTAATGATCCCCACGCCCCTCGTTTCTGCGGGGGGGCCGTGGTTTCCTGCGGGGGCGCCGCGATGCGGGCCATCAGGGCCGCATCCTCATGAATCTCCGCCGCGGTCGGCGACAGTGAGATGACCGCGGTCAGGACGAACGCGAGGATGCTGATGCCGAGGATGAGCGGCAGCAGGAACGATACGGCGCTCACGCCGCCCTGCATGGACGCGGCCATGCCCGGACTCTGCACGCCGTACACGCGCATGGCGGCCATGCCCGTGTAATGCATCCCGCTGACCGCCACGCCCATGATCAGGGAGGCGGTGAGCGTGGACCACACGGAGGTCAGGCGCAGCGCCGCCCACAGCGCCGCGGTACCGGCCACCACCGCGATGACGACCGACAGCACGAACAGCGGCGTGTTGTAGCCCATCGTGTCCGGCATGCGCATGGCCGCCATGCCGATGTAATGCATGCTCGCCACGCCGCATCCGATGATCAGGCCGCCCAGCAGCAGCGGGCGCACACCCTCACCGCCGAACCCGACGATGAGCAGGCCGATGCCCACCACGACGAACGCGATCAGCATGGAAAGGATGGTGACCGGCACGTTGTACCGGACCGTCTGGTCGGGGATGGTGAACCCGAGCATGGCGATGAAGTGCATCACCCAGATCCCCGTCGTCGCGATGGACACCGCGGCCAGCAGCAGCCAGCGGGCGCGGGTCTTGCCGCTGTAAGCGCGGGCCCGGCTGGTGCACCGAAGGCCAAGGAAGCAGCCCAGGCTGGACATCACGTACCCAAGCGCGGGCGTCAGCAGCCCGTAGGAGAAGTTGTGCACGCTAACCATGTGACCCGAAACCCCCCTGCGTCCTAGCGCCCGACCCCACTTCCCTGCCCGACCTGGCCAGCATGACACGGCAGATCAGGCTGGGTAACGCATTTCGGCCTAGCGTAAACAATCGATTTCATACGGTCAGAATTTGCATACAGTCAGATATGCATCCCACCGTCGACGGTCAGGGTGCTTCCGGTCACGAACGAGCTGTCCGGGCCGGCCAGGTACAGCACGGAGCGCGCGATCTCCTCGGGGCTGGCGTGGCGGGCCAGCGGGATCCGGGCCTCGAAGATCCGCGCGGCCACGTCCGGTGCGGCGCCCGTGGCGGTGACCTCGATGTCACGCTGGAAGTCCGTGTCGGTCGGCCCGGGATGCAGCGTGTTCACCCGGATCCCGCGGGCCGCCATCTCCTTCGCCGCGGTGCGCATGAGGCCGACCTGCGCATGCTTGGCGGTCGCGTACCCGCAGATACCGCCGTCCGAGGTGAGCCCGACCACGCTGGAGTTGATGATCACGCTTCCGCCGTCCCGCAAGCCCGGCAGTCCGTGCTTGAGCAGGAGGAACGCTCCCAGCACGTGCACGTCAAGGACCCGGCGGAAGATGTCGACCTGGTACTCGGTGATCGGGGCTATGTCGCCGCTGATGCCGGCGTTGCTGAACAGGATGTCCAGGCCGCCGAAGCGGTCGGCCGCCTGCCGCAACGCCATCACGACCTGCTCCTCCTCGGTGACGTCCGTGACGCTCCAGCTCGCTGCCTCGGGGCCCAGTTCGGCGGCGGCGGCGGCGAGGCGATCCTTGACCAGCCCGGCGATATGCACCCGCGCGCCCTCCGCGACGAGCAGGCGTGCCGTGGCCAGGCCGATGCCGCTTTCACCACCGGTGATGAAGGCGACCTTGTTATCTAGCCGAGCCA
>WNFC01012795.1_pt1 | contig 16026 bp, 12 predicted proteins | sample 5400541 | NCBI WGS metagenome assembly WNFC01 (sample SAMN13153342, study PRJNA577476) | soil metagenome | isolation source: 120 cm saprolite under Douglas fir tree site 2 hole 2 replicate 1 | place: USA:California | collected 2015-04-18
GCCTGCGCTAGCCGCCGCGTTTGCGGCGAGCCCCCGTCGAGCTTGCCGTGCAGTTCGCCGGCGACGACGAGACCGTCACGCGTGCAAGAGGCGCTGCGAGACAGGCTGAAGGAGCTCGCCGACGATGGCGCCGCGGCGTACACGGCGTGCATGGACACGTAGAGCCGCGAGGCTCGGCGCCGACCGATCGAGGTGCCGGAAGAGATCGCCGCGAGCGCCGCGGAGGTCACGCGGCTGGCCAGGCACGTCGGGGCACAACTCTCTTTGGGCGTTGCAGGAGACGCCGAGGCCGCCGAGCTCGCTCGAGCGGCGGCTGGCGTTGCCGGCAGCCTGGCGGAGCTGGATCTCTAGTAGCGGTGGCTCGTTTGCGACCTTGGGGCACCTGCGTGCGCTCGCAGTACGCTGTCGACGATCGCGACGGCATCGTCGCCGGCGAGGCCACGGAGCGCAAGGGTGGTTCTCCGGTTGAGGATGTCGTCGGGAGTACAGGCCCATTCGACGTCGCGCGCATAGACGGCCTGCGCGGCGAGGTCTGGACCGTCGGGATGAAGTCGCCGGAGGAGATCAGGGTCGTTCGCGGCCGGAGCGAGAACGTTCGCGGCAAGGCTCCCGTAGAGGTCCGCGAGGTGAGTGGAGACGCGACCCTCGAGCTGGGGCCAGCGCTGGGCGAGCCCGGCGGCCACCGCGTCTCTGTCGGCGGCTCCGGGCAGTGGAGAGGGCGCCCGATCGAGCCGGTGTAAGCCCAGGTCGGCGCGCAGCGCGCCGAGAGCCGCGAGCGCGATGCGACGGTAGGTCGTGAGTTTGCCCCCCTGCCACGCTGAGCATCTCGGCGGAGCCTCGGTGAAGAACCGTCTCGCGACGGGCGCTCGCGGTCGCCCCGCGCCCGAGTGGGAGGACGCGGAGGCCGGCGAAGGTCGAGCAGATTGCATCCGGACGAAGCACATCCTTCGTAATGGCTACTGCCGCCTCGTCGAGGATCTGCGCGACCTCGGCCTCGGTCGCCTCGACTCGGTCAGGTGCTCCGTCGTAGAGCACGTCCGTCGTTCCGAGCAGGAGCATGTCCTGCCAGGGAACGGCGAACGAGACGCGCGCGTCGTCGTGTGGGATCGCTAGCGCGGCCGTCCATGGCTGCCCGAGCCGGAGCAGAACGTGTGACCCCTTGCTCAGTCGTACGGTGGCTGACGCTGACGGATCCTCGAGACGTCGGACTTCGTCCACCCAGGGGCCTGTCGCGTTGACGACCGTCCGCGCCGAGATCGCCTCGACACTCCCGTCGACGAGCACCTCGGCGCCCGTGACGCGCCCGCCGACGGTCCGGAGCTCGCGCACCTCCGCGTAGTTGAGGAGAGTGGCCCCGCGGTCTGCGGCTGCGCGGAGGTTCGCGAGGCAGAGGCGCCCATCGTGAGTGACCGCGTCTGCGTAGACGCCGCAGCTGCGCAGGCCGTCGACCTGCAGGCTGGGAACGCGCACGCGGGCCCTGGCGGGAGCAGCGAGCCTGTGGAGGCGCGAGCGCGCGAGCGCGGAGTAGAGAACGAGACCGGCCTGGATCGTGAGCTGGCCGTACGGGCCGTTCCGGTAGAGGGGAAGCAAGAACGGCAGGCGCCGGACGAGATGCGGCGCAACGACGTGCATCAACAGTCGGCGCTCGTGGTGTGCCTCTCGCACAAGGCGAACGTCTCCCAGCTGGAGATACCGAAGACCGCCGTGGATGAGCTTCGAAGAGGCGCTCGACGTACCGGCGCCGAAGTCGCCACGGTCGACCAGCGCAACGGCGAGACCGGCCCGGGCGGCCTCCGCCGCGATTCCGGCACCGATGATTCCGCCGCCGACGACGAGCAGGGCGAACCTGCGCTTGCCGAGCTGCTCGATCGAATCACCGCGCGTCGTCATCGGCTACTCGAGTTGCTTGCGAATGCTGGTCGCGGCCGCAAGAGCCGTCTGAACGGCTGTCTCGGTGTACCACGTGCCGAGGTAGTCGCCGGCGAGATAGATCGGCGCGAGTGATCGCGTCAGGGCCGGTTGGAGGCTGCTGCGACCGGGCCGGGGATAGGGCAGGCCGCGCTCCCAGCGGTGAATCACGATCTCCTCGACGACATCTCGAGCGCTGGGAAAGAGTTCCTGGAAGTCAGCAAGGAAGCGTTCGGCTACCTTGGAGTCGTCCAGTCCGGCAAGCTGGCGAGCCAGGTTCGCAGCCGCATAGACCATGAGGCTACCGCCGGGGTGCCGCGTCCGTCGTGGGTCTCGGAGCACGTTCGCGGTGTTGAACAGCATGCTGAACGAGCGCTTGGGAGTCGCAAGCGCATAGAGATCGTCCCACGGCATCGGCGCTTGCTCTCGAGTGAAAAGCGCGCCGACGACGTACGGCCCGTAAGGGATCGCCTCGAGGGCGTCCGCCGTGTCTGGCGGGAGGTCCGCGACGATGGCGCGGGTGACGTACGCGGGCGTGGCGACCACCGCCGCCCTCGCACGAATTTCGCGCTGCCGACCTGCTTCGACGAAGTGGACGCGCACTCCATCCCGTTCGCGTTCGACGGCGGCGACCTGCGCGCTGGTCCGGGCACGATCGCCCAAACCGAGCGCGAGCGCATCGATGACGGCACCCGAACCCCCGATGATGTTGCGCGACAGGCCGGCGACGCGATTCCAGACGAGGTGGAAGTATCCAACCCCGTACCCGGCTGCGAGCTCCTCGGGCTCTCCCGAAGAACGGGTCAGCGTCGAGCGCAGCAACGCGTCGGCGTCCTCGGGCAGCGGCCCGGTGAATTCGGCGAACGACTGATCGCCGAGGAACGCAAGCATTCGCATTTGACGATCCGCCGGGTCCTCACCGCTCCGAGGCGCGGCGATCGCCGCGTACTTTCGCACCGCCAACCGAAGCTTGATCCCGGTTCGGGCGAGAGCGAGCCGTGAGTGGCCCGACATCGGCAGCCGGAACGGAAAGAGCTCGACCGGACCGTCCGCAACGATCTTCCCGTTCAGCGAGGCCGCCGTCAGCCGGCCCGGCACCGGCCTGGCCGTGACCCCGGCGGCAGCGAGGAGACGCCCAGAAGCTGATTCGGGCGCTGCGAAGACGTGCGCGCCGAAGTTCAACCAGTAGTTGCCGCGGCGTTCCGATCGGATCCGGCCACCGAGTCGATCTGTCGCTTCGACCAGAAGCACGCGTCGGTCGCGCAGCCCCCAGGCCGCCGCCAGGCCCGCGATTCCGCCGCCGACGACGATCGCATCGAGTCTCGAATCGGCGGTGCGGACCATCACCCGGGAAGCGAAGCCGGCTCGGGCTCCACCTCCGCCGCCTCAGGCGCCGGCTGTTTGGTGACGAGGAGCCAGAGTCCCGTTGCGGCGGCGCAGATCATGAGCGCCAGGAATGCCCACTGCTCGCTCGCCGCCTGCGCGATCGCCGCGGCGGCGACCGGGGCAACGGCCCCCGCCGCCCCCCAGGCCAGGTTGAGCAGCCCCATCACCGCGCCACGGCCGAGGTCGGCGCGATAGGCGCCGAGTGCGCCGAGTGGATACGACAGCGTCGAGAGAACCGCCCAGAACGGCGAGCGGACGAGCAAGAACGTCACGATTGCCGCGGTCGACGTACCTGCGACCACGAAGGTCATCGTGCCGGCGTAGCAGAGTGCGGCGATTCCGACGACGCGGAGGGCGACGGCCCTCGCACCTGCACGCGTGACGAGTGCGCTGATGAAGACGAAGATCGCCGAAGAGGCGCTGAATGCCAGTCCGGTTGCCGCCGGCGAGAGGCCGTTACCCCGAAGCTCGATCGGCACCAGCAGATTGACGCCTCCCCCCGTGACCCCGAGCAGGACCATCAGCACCGCGCTGCCGACGACGATGCGGTTGCGACCCGCCGCCTGCAACGTTTTCATGACGGGCTCGTGCCGGTACGGCGAGTCGGCGCCCCCGCCCCGGAGGAGCGCGACCGTCACGATCGCCGACGCTGCCGCGAGGGCGAGGAACGGCGCGCGAACACCGAACGCGTTCGCCGTCACACCGGCGAAAGCCGGACCGAGCATGATGCCGACGCCGGCTGCTGTGATCGACATGCCGAGCGAAGACGGGCGTGTGCCGCGAGGACCGTGTTCGGACTGCCAGGCGAGGCCGGCGGTCCAGATCGTGCCGAGGGCGACGCCGAACGCGGCTCGGGAGAGCAGAAGCGTCCAGAAGTTGGCCGCGAGCCCCTGGCCGAGGCTCGAGACCGCCACGAGCGCGGAGGAGCCCACGGTCAGCGTCCGTGTCCCCACGCGGTCGGCAAGGACCCCGATCGGGAGCGAGACGACGAGCGTTGCAAGACCGGCTGCGGCCAAAACCGTTCCGAGCTCGACCTTCGTCAGCGACAACCGTTCCGCAAACGTCGGAGCGAGGGGCACGATCGCCATCCAGACGACCTCCGTGAGGAAGATCAGCGCGTAGAACGGAACGGTCGCCTTGCGCAACAGGATGATGCTGCTAGACGGCGGCCTCGACCGTCGGCGTGTCTGCCAGCAACTCCTGCGTATACGCCTCCTGTGGCGCGTCCAGAACGGAGCGAACACGGCCGTGCTCGACGACGTTCCCCCGGCGCATGACGGACACCGTGTCGGCAATCGTGCTGATCAGAGCGAGGTTGTGGGTGACGAAGAGCAGGCCGAGCCCGAGCTCCCTCCGCAGCTCCTCGATCAGCTCGACGATCGCGGCCTGGACCGACACATCGAGTGCCGACGTCACCTCGTCGCACACGAGCACTGACGGTTGTGCCGCGATCGCGCGGGCGATCGCGACGCGCTGCCGCTCGCCGCCCGAGAGCTGGTCGGGGTAGCGATCCACGACGGACTCGCTCAGGGCGACGCGATCGAGCGCCTCGCGAACCCGCAGCTCCGAGTCCCGGCCGTGCAAGCCTTCGAAGATGCGCAGCGGCTGCGCGATGATCTGCCCGATCGTCTTCCGCGGATTGAGCGAGCCGTACGGGCTCTGGAAGATGTACTGGATCTGGCGCCGCGTCTCCCGGTCACGCGCTCGTGCGCCGGGCGGCAGCCGTCGGCCTCGGAGCAGCATCTCCCCCGCGAGTTTCCGATGCAGCCCCCCGATGCAGCGCGCGAGCGTCGTTTTGCCAGAGCCTGATTCGCCGACCAGCGCGACGCACTCGCCGGGCTCGACGCGCAGATCGATCCCGAAAAGCACCTGCCGGTCGCCGTAGAAGGCAACGAGATCACGAACCTCCAGCAAGGCGGCTTCCGTCGCGTCACGCGTACGGCCGGCAAGGCGGGCCTGTTCCCGCCGGGCGTCCGCAAGCACACTCTCGTAGTGAAAGCAGCGCACCTCGTGACCAGCGCTCACGGCGACGACTGGCGGGAACGAAGCGCTGCACTCCGCCGTGGCGTACGTGCAGCGGGGAGCAAAGTGGCAGCCGGGCGGCCGGGTGCCGGGCCGGGGCGCACCGCCCGGAATGCCAACCAGTGCGTGCTCGCCGCTGATCTCCGGGATTGCATCGATCAGCCCGCGCGCATATGGATGGGCCGAGCCCGCAAAAAAAGTCCGTTTCGGTCCGAGCTCGACGATGCGACCCGCGTACATGAGGGCGACCCGGTCGGCAAGGTTCGCGACAACCGCGAGGTCGTGGCTGACGTAGAGCGCGGCGACGCCGTGTGCAGAGCACAGCTCCCGAACCGTCCGTAGCACGTGAGCCTGCGTGGTGACGTCGAGACCTGTCGTCGGCTCGTCGAGCACAATGACGCGCGGCCGGCATGCGAACGCCATCGCGAGCGCGATCCGCTGCTGTTGACCACCGGAGAGCTGGTGGGGATAGCGGCGCAGAAATTCACGATCCGAGGGCAGTGCCACCTCTTCGAGCATCTCCGCGATGCGAGCCTTTCGCTCCTCGTCGGAGGCTCCGAACCCGTGGGCCTCGAGCACCTCTCCGAGCTGACGACCGACGCGGAGATTCGGGTTGAGCGCCGCCGCCGGGTCCTGCGGGACGTACGAGATGACGCCCCCGCGGAGCGCGCGCAGCTCGCTTGCGGAGAGGGCGAGCACATCGAGCTCGCCGATCCGAATGCTGCCGCGGGCGATCTGCACGCCGCGACGGGTGTGACCAAGGAGCGCGAGACCTGCCGTCGTCTTGCCCGATCCGGACTCGCCGACGAGGCCGAGCACCTCGCCCGGGGCGATCGTGAACGAGACCTCGTCGAGGATGTCGTCGCCGGTCCGGATCAGCTCGATCTTCAAGTCGGAGACGGCGACGGCGGGCGCACTCACTCCGCGGCACCCCGGTCGATGCCGGCCACGGCGCGCGAAAGGCCGTCGCCGATCAAGCTCGTCGCGACCGTGAGCGCAGCGATCGCGACCACGGGCAACGCCACTCCCCACGGGGAGCTGAGGATTCCGAGCCGGTTCTCGTTGATCATCAAGCCCCAATCCGCAGCCGGCGGCTGCAACCCTTCGTGCAGGAACGAGAGCGCCGCAATCAGTCCGATCGTGTAGGTGTAACGGAGCGAGGCCTCGACGAGCAGCGGGCTCGCGATATTGGGGAGCACCTCGCCGAGGAGGATGCGCGTCCGAGACTCGCCGGCCGTTTCGGCGGCGCGCACGAAGTCGCGTTCGACGACCTCGAGCGCCGCACCCCTGACGACCCGCGCGACCCGTGGCATGGTCGTGATGGCGACGGCCAACACGACGAGCCACAGTTTGGGCCCGACGGTCGCGACCGCGACGAGTGCGAGAATGATCGACGGGAACGACAGGATGACGTCCATCGACCGCATCAGGATGTCGTCCAAGCGGTTGCGCGCGTAGGCGGCGACAAGACCGATGGCGATGCCGAGTGCGAGGCCGAGACCGGTCGCGATCGTGGCCAGCGCGAACACGCTTCGGCCGCCCCAAAGGAAACGCGAGAGCACGTCACGGCCGATGTAGTCTGTTCCGAAGGGAGATGCGTTCGAGCTCGTGAACGGGAGGCCGGACCGGCTGGTGAACGCGGTCGGCGAAGACGGCGCAAAGAAGGGGCCGAGGAGGGCGATTCCGAGCAAGAGCATGAACAGCGCAAGCCCGATCTGCGTGCGCCGTAGGCGAATCGCCTGCCCAAGCATCCGGGCGACCGGCCCACGCACAATCCGGGGAGCGAACCGCGGCGCGTGAGCGATTGTCGCCACTACAGCGAGGTCCTCACGCGCGGGCTGACGAGGATGGTCGCGATGTCGGCGAGGAGATTGACGACGACGTAGACGGCTGCGATCAGCAAAGACACGGCCTGGACGATCGGTACGTCCCGGTTGTTGACGGAGTCGACGAGCTTGGCGCCGATCCCGGGGTAGCTGAACACGAACTCGACCGCGACGATCCCGCCAGCGAGATAGACAAGCGTCAGCGCGATGGCCTGGATGCTCGGCACGATCGCGTTCGGAATCGCATGCCGCAGCACGACTTCGCGTTCCGGAAGTCCTTTGAGGCGCGCCATCTCCACGTAGTCGCTCTCGAGAACCTCGATCAGCGATGCGCGCATGAAACGCGCGATGTACGGGGCCACCGCGATCGACAGCGTCGCGACTGGGAGCACGAGCTCCCTCGGGTGCTGCCACGGGCGGCTGCCGGGTGGAATCAAAGCGTCAGGCGGGAGAAAGCTGAAGACAACGGTGGCGAACAAGAGCACCAGCGCGATCCCCACGACGAATTCGGGCAGAGCGGCGAGCATCAACAGCACAAGGGACGAACTCGTGTCGAATAGGCGGTCGCGTCGAATCGCCGCGTAGATGCCGATTCCGAGTGCGAGCGGAATCGCGATCAGAGACGAGCAAAGCACGAGGAAGGCGGAATTGACGATCGCGTCCGAGATCACCTTCGTCACCGGATCGCCGGACGCGATCGAGGTTCCAGGATTGAGCGTCAGCATTCCCTTCGCCCAACTGAGGTACTGGTCCACGACCGGGCGGTTGAGGTGGAGTTGCTCACGCAGCGCGCGCAAGCTGTCGGGCGTCGCATTCCGGCCGAGCAGCGCCTTGGCGGGATCAGTCGGCAGCGCCTGCGTCGCCGCGAAGATGATCAGCGAGACGACGACGAGCGTCAGCGCGCCCAGGGCTATTCGCCTGATGACGAAGCCGCTGATGCCGCCGAAGAGTCTCCTCATCTCTCGGGACGACCGATCGATCCAAACCGACCAGGTTGGGCGCCTCACGGCGCCCAACCGGACTTACTTGAACGCGATCGTGCGGAACGCGTTCCCATAGCCGCCGAGCGGCAGCGTCCCCTTGCTCGGCTGGAATCCCACGACCTTAGGGCTGTAGGCGTCGACGAGGTTGTAGAACCCCCAAACGATGTAGCCGCCGTCCGTGTACTCGATCTTCTGCATCTCGTGCACGAGCGCACAGCGTTTCTTCACGTTGGCTGTCCGCAACGCCTCGTTGTAGAGCGATACGAATCTCGGGTTGTTCCAGTGCGTCTCGTTGTACGGAGCGACGCTGAGGCTGCCCGCGGCAACCTGGTTCAGGTAGTTGCGCGTGCCCCAATAGTCAGTCGAGAACGGGTACTTGAGGTACTGGCTGCCGTAGAACGTTGTCGCGTCGAGGTTCCTCACGTTCACCGTCACCCCAGCGGCCTTCGCCTGCTGCGCGAACACCTGCGCGCATTCGACCTGACCGGCGCGGCCGTTCGTCGTCGCCAGGTCGATCGTCATGCCGGCATGCCCGGCGGCCTTCAGCAGCGACTTCGCCTGCGCGATGTCCTGATGACGGTGCGGCAAGGCAGTGTCATAGCAGGCGTCGAGCGGCGAGTAGATGTCATTGCCGACCCGTCCGTGCCCCGAGAAGGCCAGGTTGACCATCTGCGGGCGGTTGGCGATCAGCCGGAAGGCCTGGCGCACGCGCACGTCCGTGAACGGCGCCTGGTCGACGGCCATGCAGATCGGAACCCAGCCGCCGCCCGCGCTGTCCAGGATCTTCAACCCCTTGGCCTTGGCGCTGCTGATCTGTGCGAACGGCATCGCCGTGATCGCGTCGACCTGGTTGCCGAGCAGCGCGTTCACGCGGGCGACGTCGTCGTTGATGTCAATAACGATCAGCCGGTCGAAGTAGGGCTGGCCGTGCCGCCAGTAATGGGGGTTCCGAACGAACTGTGAGCGGTTCCCCGGCGTGAAGCTGACGAACTTATACGGCCCGGTACCGATTTGTGGGCCGCCCTGCTTGCTGTTTCTGTAACCGACCGGCACCATGCCCATGAAGTACTGGCCGAAGGCGTCCGGGAGCACCGAGTTCGGCGTGTCGAGGGCGAGCCGCACCGTCCACTTGTCCACCTTCTTGACGTTCTGCGGACGCAGCCCCGCCAGCTGCGCCGTCGCGTACAGGCTCAGCGACTTGTCGAGCATGCGCCGGATCGACCAGACGACGTCGTCGGCGGTCATCGTCTTTGCTGTCGTAATAGACGAGCCCTTCAAAGAGCGCTGCCAGCCGCGCCGCGTCGGGGTCGAGCACGGAGGTCTGTGCGTCGATGTACTCCTTCTCGGAACCGCCTTGGACGCCGACGCGGAACGTCCCGCCGCCCTTCAGCTCCGGCGCTGCTGGCGCCGCCCACCCCTCGGCCGTGCGAATGAATCCGAGTGCGCCGAGCCCGATACCCGCCCCAGCGCCACGGCGCAGCAGCTCCTCTCGCGTGAGCGCGTGATCGGGGGGGCCGTCGGCGCGGGTGTAGTCGGTCATAGGTCTCGCCTCCTCGGGCGTCGTCGTTCACCGGCAGCCAGGGGCGCAACGACTACTCGAGCCCCCGTTCCTCGTGTTGAGCGGAGCTCTTCTCCTTGGGCCCACTATTCACATTGTGAACACTGGTATTCGTGATAGCTGCGAGACTCAATCAGCTTGCCCTAGGGGAGTCAAGCGCCGCAAAGCGATGAAGGTGAACCAGTCTGTCCAGCGAGCGATCGCGATCCTCCGCGCCGCCGGCTCGCAGCCGGCCGGTGAGACTGCGTCCGGGCTTGCGCGCCGGACCGAGCTGCCGTGGACGACGACTGTTCGCCTGATCCGGACGCTCGAGCAAGAGGGGTTCCTCCAGCGGCTTCCTGGCGGCGATCGCTACTTGCCGGGGTTCGACCTGTTACGGCTCACCAGCAGCGGTCTTGAGAGCCGGATGCTCACCGCGCTCGCGAGCGCACCGCTCGAACGCCTGGTGAAGCAGGTCGAGGAGACCGTCAATCTGACCCTCGTCGTTGCCGGTGGGCAGCTCGATGTCGTCGCCCAACTCGACCCGCCCAGGCTGATCCGACCCGCGAATTACATCGGTCGCTGGTTTCCAGAGCATGCAAGCTCGATCGGCAAGCTCCTGCTGGCGAGCTTTGACGATCAGCGCGTGGCCGCCGTCCTCCAAACACCGCTCGAGCATTACGCCCCCGCGACAATCGTCGACGTCGACAAGCTCATGCGGGAGCTCGCCCAAGTGCGACGCAGGGGCTACAGCGTCACGGTCGACGAGCTGGAGCAGGGCTTGACGGCGCTCTCGGTCGGCGTTCGGAGTCCCGACGGCGAGCTGGTGGCGATTGTCAGCATCAGCGGTCCGTCCTCTCGGCTTGATGCCGCGCGGCGCCGCAGGCTGCTGCCGCACGTCCGCCAGGCGGCGGCGGTGATCGAGCAGCTCCTCGCGGGGCGCGGCCAAGACAGGGGTCCCCGGCGCGCGGAGGGCGGCTTGGAACCTCAGGAGTAGTCGCGGGGAATCTCGACCTGCCATTCCGCCGCGAAGATGGATTCGCTGCCCTCGAACGCCTCAAGCCGGTCTTTGAGGTGGAACAGCTCAGCATCGGCCTCCATCGAGCTCTCGGCGCTCACGCGGGTCTGCCACGAGCCGCGGCCGATGCGGATCTCTGAGGTGGACTCCGCCTCGGCCGACAGTGGGTCGCCCTCGACCAGCGAGAATCGATCTCGGCCCGACTCGGAGTAGACGAGGCCGTCGGGAAGCTTGAAGGTGCCGAAGTAGCTCATCTGCGTCTCGCTCGTCAGCCTCCCCGAGGCAACGTCACGCGACTGGCTGCGCTGGACGTCGACGGGCGCCAGCTGCTCGTATTCGGGCTCGGGCGCCTCCTCCGGCGGCGGCAGCGGGGGCAGGTCATCGTCCAGCGGCTGCGGCTCACGGACCGGCAGCAGCAGCGCGGACTCGCCGACCCGGATGTTCAGATTCGCGCCGCCGGGCGCGGGCCATGCCCAGGGCCAGTAGCTGCCTGCAAGCGTCACTCGGAGGCGGTGCCGCGGCGGAAAGGTGTACGCGATCGCGGTCAATGGCACGCGCACACGAACGGCGTCGTTCGGAACGAGCGGCCGTGGGACGCTGTGACTGTCACGGTGGCAGAGGTTGAGGACGCCGAACGTTACGAGCGTCGAAGCGCCCCCGGGCGCGACGTCGCAGAGCCGTACTGCCAACTGACCGGTCGCCGCCTCCGGGACGACCGTCACCTCGACGGCGGGCTCACCGAGAATCTCGAGACGACGCTCGAGGGGCGCCGAGTCGAACGTGAGCGAGCGGCCGTCCTCGGCGCGTTGGTCGGCGGCGAAGTCGGCGGCTCCGCCCCACGGGAGCCACGTTTGCCCGTCACTTCCGTGCGCGAGCAGCCCGCGGTGATTGAGCTCGCAGACCGGGCCGGCTTGCTCGTGTAGGCCGTCGGCGGTAATGAAGAGCCGTAGTGGCTCCGAGTCGGGCGGCCAGCGCGTCTCGGCCACCCACCTCCCTGGCCGGTCGGAGTAACCCGGACGCGGCGGCACCGGTTCCTGCATCCACGCCCGTAGTGGGGGCTCGTCGTCGAGGCCGGGTCCCTCGTTGTGCAGGTGACGCGCGAATAGGCGCCGACAGAGCTCGAGGAATCCGATCGCTGGTCCGGGCGCGCCCTGATGCGGGTACAGGTGCGCCCAGGGGCCGATCAGCCCGCGGACGCGGTCGGGCGCGGCGGAGAGCATCCGCAGAATCGCGCCGCGGTACGGGTCGGCCCAACCGCCGACCATGTAGACCGGGCAGCGGATCTCGCCGGGGCTCTCGCCGACAGAGCCGTGGCGCCAGAATTCATCTCGGCGTTGGTGGTTGAGCCATTCGTGTCCGAACGGCCGAATCGCCGCCAGGCGTGCGTGCCAGAGCTCGCGCCAGCGGTCGCCGAGCGCCGCCGGATCCGGCGGCCGCGCCGTGTAGGCGAGCATCGTCGTCGCCCACGAGAGCGCAGCGAGTGCGAACACGCAGCCGCCGGTGTAGTGGACGTCGTCTCGATAGCGGTCGTCGGTCGAGCAGACGCTGACGACGCAGCCGAGGGCGGGTGGCGCGAGTGCCGCGATCTGGAGCGCGTTGAAGCCGCCCCACGACTTGCCGATCATGCCGACGCGCCCGTTGCACCAAGGCTGTGCCCCCAGCCAGGCGATCACGTCGACGCCGTCTTCGAGTTCCTGCGTGAGGTATTCGCCCTCGAGCACCCCCTCCGAGTCCCCCGACCCTCGGAGATCAACCCTGATGCACGCGAATCCGTGCGGGGCGAGCTGGCCGTGGAGCGCAGCGTCGCGCGGCGCTGTTGCGTCGTCTTTGCGGTAGGGGATGTATTCGAGGATCGCCGGGACCGGCCGGCTATCGGCATCGTCCGGGAGCCAGATCCGCGCTGAGAGACGTGTGCCGTCACGGACCGCGATCCAGACGTGGTCGATTCGGCGGACGCCTCGGGCTGGGTGACTCATTCGCTTCGCAACGCTTTTCGCCGGACGAGAGACGCGTGCAGCGCGCGGAGCAGGCAGCGTGCACGATCGTCGGCGTCCTCGGCGCGCAGCTCGTTCATCGCGTACGAGAACCCAGCCCGCAGCCTCGGCCAGGCCCCATGGACGGAGCCGCCTGCACCGGCGTGCCCGAAGGCGTCCGCGGCCGGCCCGAGCGCTGCCAGCTCGGTCTGGAGCTCGAAGCCGACGCCGAACGCATAAGGGCGCGCTGTCAGGACGCAGCGCCCCTCGGCAAGGGGACTCCGTCCCAGCCGCACGGCTTCCTCTGATAGGAGTCGGACGCCGTCGATCTCGCCGCCTCGGGCGAGGCAGCCGTATAGGCGCGCGATCGCACGGGCCGTGCCGATGGCGTTCACGGCGGGAATCTCGGCCGCGTGGAATGCCCGTTCGTTCCACGGGAACCGTTCGCCGGTGAGGAATGGCGGGTTGGCATAGACGGTCTCGAGCAGCGGATCCGGCTCGGCGCCGGCGACCGGGTTGATCCGGTAGGTCGCGGCGCGGCAGAGCCTCGCGATCCGCGCCTCGACGTCGAGCGGCAGTCCGATCCAAAGCTCGAGCCGGAGCGGTGCGGCGACCTCCTCCGCGAAGAACGCGCCGAGGCTGCGGCCGGTCACCCCGAGCACGAGGCCGCCGCAGATCCAGCCGAATGTGAGCGGGTGGTAGGCCAGCCGCTCGCCCGGCTCCCAAAGCGGCTCCTCTGCGGCGACGAGCGTCGCCATTCGCTCGAAGTCGGTGAGGTCAGCGAGCGTTAGCGGCGTTCGTAGCCCAGGGATGCCCGCCGTGTGCGAGACGACGTGGCGGACCAGCAGTCGTCGCTTGCCGCCGGCAGCGAACTCCGGCCAGTAGTCGCTGACTGGGGCGTCGAGCTCGATCTGGCCGCGGTCGATCAGCAGCAAGATGCAGACCGCGACGAGCCCTTTTGTGCCCGAGAAAACGAGCTGGACGGTGTCCTCTCGCCATGGCGCCGTGGCCTCGTGGTCGGCCGTGCCTCCCCAGAGGTCGACGACGAGCCGGCCGTCGACGACCGCCGCAAACGCGGCCCCGTGCTCCCCGCGCTCGACGAAGCCCTCACCGAACGCCGCGGCGACGAGCTCGAAACCGGGCTCGACCGTGCCGGCCACCTCTGCGATTGCCTCAGGCATCCGGCGCCTCACCCGCCTCGTCGCCGTAGACGCGCTCGGTTGAACGGCGTCCAGAACTCCTCGCCGCGAACGTAGCGCGTTGTCGAGTCCTCAGGGGGTACGTAGTCCCATGTCTCGCTCACGCCGAGCTCGAGGGCGCGGCGTGCGAGCATCCGGCGGCGCTGGCTTGCCAGGATCTCGTTCCGCAAGGCTTCGAGGTCCCAACGCTCGGCAACCTTGGTTCGGAAAGCCCCCAGTTCCGGATGCCTACCGCCCGTCGCGAGGTTCACGAGCTCGCGGGGATCGCTGCTCAGGTCGAAGAGCTGGTCCGGATCGTCCGGACACGTGATGTATTTGAACGGGCCGCGGCGCAGCATCACACAGGGAGCGTGCGTACCCTCGGCGAGGTATTCCGCGGCGATCGTACGATCATGTTCACCCGCGTCGCCTGAAAGGAGCGACACGAGACTCGACCCCTCGAGGGCGTCGACCGGCTCGAACGACTCGTCCGGGGCGGCCAGCTCGACCATCGTTGGCAACAGGTCGGCGAGTGAGACGAGGTCGGCGATGCGACGTGGAGCGAATCGCCGGGGCGCGCTGATGAGGAGCGGTACGCGGGCGGAGTCCTCGAAGAACGTCATTTTGTACCAGAGGCCTCGCTCTCCGAGCATGTCGCCGTGGTCGGAGGCGAAGACGACGATGGTGTTCTCGCGAAGACCGGTCGCGACAAGTGCCCGCATCAACTCCCCCACCTTGTCGTCGACATAGCTGACTGCCGCGTAGTAGCCGCGGCGAGCGCGCCCAATTGCCTCCTCGGTCAGGTTCGCCTCGTCCGTTCCGCACATCTCGCGGATGCACCTGCTGTGGGGATCGGCGTCGGCAAACGGGATGGCCTCGACCTTCGGAAGGTCGACCCCGGCGCGGTACTGACTCCAGTAAGCCTGTGGGATCTCGTACGGGTCGTGCGGATGCGTGTACGACACCAGTAGGAGGAAGGGCCGCTCGTCCTCGGATCGGGCGAGATCGTAGAGCGCGCGAACCGACCGAAACCCAACTTCCTCGTCGTAGTCGAGCTGCAGCGTTGCCTCGCTCGGGCCTGCATCCAGGACGCTGCTCATGTCGTGGTACCACGGCAGGCGCTCGGCAGTCGGACGCGTCCAGTCAGGGATCCAGTTGATCCCCGCTGGATAGACGTCCGTCGTCAGCCGGTGCTCGAAGCCGTGAAGCTGGTCCGGGCCGATGAAGTGCATCTTTCCGGCGAGGCACGTGATGTAGCCGCGCGCGCGCAGGTAGTGCGCGATCGTCGGCACTGACGCGGCCAACTCGGCGCCGTTGTCGAACACGCCGACGCGCGAGGCGAGGCGACCGGCGAGGAGCGAGGCTCGCGAGGGCGCACAGAGCGGAACGTTGCAGTACGCGTTCTCGAACACGACTCCGTCCTCTGCGAGTCGATCGAGGGTCGGTGCCTGGACGACCGTGTTCCCGTAGGCGCCCAGCGCGGAGGCGGCCAATTGATCGGCCATCACGAAGAGGATGTTCGGGCGTTCTCGGCTCATGTTCTTTGCCTGCTCGCGGAGGCACGGACGATGATCGCTAGCGACTCGCCCGGCGGTCAAGCCCGGTATCCTCACACGCCAGCGCGATGAGGGGATCGAATGGAGCTTCTTCGACCGGTGAGCGGCGCCCGCTGACGCGGGACGCGTTCACGTCGGAGGAGACGTATTGGCGGACGCGGCTGCCCGTCTCGCTGGCCACGACGCTGATCCCGGATGCGTACACGTCGCTCGATTTCCACGAGCTCGAGCTGGAGCGCATCTTCGGGACGAGTTGGGTCGCGGCCTGCTGCACAGCCGAGGTCGCGGAGCCGGGTGACGCGGTCGCCGTAACCGTTGGCAGCGCATCCGCGCTCGTCGTGCGCGGGGCGGACGGCGTCGTGCGCGCCTTCCACAACTTCTGCCGCCACCGCGGCACCCAGCTCGTCGAGGAGGGCCGGACGCACGTCGAGCGCTTCTTCCGCTGCCCCTATCACAGCTGGGCGTACGCCCTCGACGGCGCGTGCCTCGGGACACCGCTTTTCGAGGGGTCCGAGATCCCGGAAAGCGAGCAGCGCATCTTCGACACGAGCGATGTGAAGGAGTTCGACCGGGCCGACTACGGCCTTCTGCCGGTGCGCGTCGAACTCTGGGGTTGTCTCGTCTTCGTCAACCTCGATC
>WNFC01010964.1_pt1 | contig 16024 bp, 17 predicted proteins | sample 5400541 | NCBI WGS metagenome assembly WNFC01 (sample SAMN13153342, study PRJNA577476) | soil metagenome | isolation source: 120 cm saprolite under Douglas fir tree site 2 hole 2 replicate 1 | place: USA:California | collected 2015-04-18
GCCAGGTCGCGCCGCCGAGGGCGACGAAGAACGGCACCAACGCCACCCAGGCGACCCAGCCGAGCCGGTGCGGGGAGAGCGCGAGCAGCGTCAGGCCGCCGGCCAGCACCGCGCAGGCGAGGCGCCAGGACCGGGCGATCGCGTCGACGATCGGCCCGCGCGCGCGTGGTGGGTGGCGCTGCCCCTCGTGCCGGTGCTCGCCATCTTCGCCGCCTGCCTGTGGAACGCGCGCGCCTGGGTCGGCCGGCCGTTCCCCGGCTTCCTGATCGCCGAGAACGGCATCGTGGTCTCCATCGGACGCGCGGAATGGGCGCACGCCCGCTATCGCAGCCTGCCCTTCGCACGCGTGCTGGCGGTCGACGGCCGCCCCGTCTCGGGCGGCCGCGACGTCCATGCGTACGTCGAGGCGCTCGGGGTCGGTAAGCCGATCATCTACACGTTCCGCCAGGGCACCGACATCTTCCGTCTCCCGCTTCGGGTGCGGCCCTTCGGGCGAGCCGATTTCCTCGAGCTGTTCGTTCCGCTGCTCGGCGTCGGGCTCCTCATGGTGCTGGTGAGCGCCACGGTGGTGGCGCTGCGGCCCCACGCGGCCGAGGCGCGCGCCCTTTTCGCCGTCTGCCTGGCGATCGGGCTCATCCTCATCACCGGGGCGGACGCGTACTGGCCGTACTGGTTCACGCCCGTGTTCTACCTGAGTCTGTGCGCCATCCCGCCCGCATCGCTCCAGCTCGCGCTCACCTACCCCCAGCGCCGCGGCTTCGCCCGGGGCCGGCCGGTTCTGTGGGGGTTCATTTACCTCCCCTTCGTCGCCCTGGCCTGCGCGCTCATCGTCACGATGCCGGAGGCCTCCCTCTTCCTGCCGCTGCTGTACACCGTCTACTTTCTGATGGCGAACGGCGTGCTGCTCAACGTCGGCGCCCTCGTCTCCGGCCTGATCGAGGGCCTCGAGCCCCGCCGTCCGGTGGCGCTCGCGCTGGCCGCGGTGCTCGGGTCGTCGCTGCTGGCGGCCGTCATCGTCGTCTCCTACCCCCTCCTGCAGCGACCGATCTCCCCCGCCGGGGTGTTCGGACCGCTGCTGCTCCTCCCGGTGCTCGAGGGGATCGCCTTCGTCCGCTTCCCGAGGCCCCGGAGGCTGTCGGAGTAACCATGGTGAGCGAGGCGAACGAGCCGGGGAGCGAGAGCGGCAAGCGCAGCGACGACCGACGAGGCGTGACCTTCTGGGCGGTGCAGAGCTGGCAGCTGCTCACCGACGATCTCACCCTCATCCACGAGCAGAACGTGCGCCTCGAGCACGTGCTCGACGGCCGCACGGCGGCGCAGCGCGCCGCCTTCCTGCGCGCGCTGCGCCATCATGCGCAGACGCTCGAGGAGATCGAGCTGATCGACCGGCTCGCCGCGGCCGACGGCGAGGCCGCGCCGTCTGCGGACGCCGCCCAGCCGCTCAAGAAGCACTACCATGCGCAGGTGAGCCGGCTCCGCGAGCGCGCCCGCTTCGTGACCCGCCTCTCGAACAGCCTCCTGGTCGCCGTGGTCGGCCTCGTGCTGGCGGGCATGATGGCCTACTTCGCGGCCATCCGCGTGTGGCTCGTGCGCCCGCTGCAGGCCATCGGCCGGGCGACCGGGGTCATCACGACCGGCGATCTCGCGCACCGCGTGCCGGTCACCGGGCGCGACGAGTTCGGCGCCCTCGCCGGGTCCATCAACTCGATGGCCGCCTCCCTGGCCGAGAACCAGCGCCGCTTGCTCGCCGCCGAGCGCTTCGCCATGGTCGGCGAGATGGCGGCCTACGTGGCGCACAACATCCGCAATCCGCTGGCCTCGATTCGCACCACCGCGCAGGCCGAGATGCTCGACCTGCCGGCCGAGGACCCGCGCCGTTCGAGCTTCCGCGACATCGTGACCTCGACCGACCGTCTCGAGAGCTGGGTCGGGGATCTCCTCCGCTTCTCGAGCCCGGTGACGCTCGAGCGCACCCTCGAGAGTGTGAACGGCCTGGTCGAGCGCTGCGCCGACCTGGCACGGCCGCAGCTCACACAGAAGGGGCTCCGTCTCGACCTCGCGCTCGCGCCCGCGCTCGCCGCCGTGAGCGTCGACCGCAACAAGATGGAGCAGGTGGTGAGCGTGCTGCTCGGCAACGCCATGGACGCCTCCCCGGCGGGAGGCACCATCCGGGTCATCTCGCTCGTCCGCCGCCCGAATCACGTCCCCCTCGCCTGCATCCGCGTCGAGGACGAGGGTAAGGGCATCCCGAAGGACCGCCTGGGCAAGCTCTTCACCCTGTTCGCCACCAGCAAGCAGTCGGGCACCGGGCTCGGCCTCGCCCTCGCGCAGAAGATCGTGACCGCGCACGACGGCACCATCACCGTCACCAGCGAGGAGGGCTGCGGGACCGCGGTCGAGATCAGCCTCCCGGTCGCGAGAGGAGCACCCGAGCGTGTCGACCATCCTGATCGTTGACGACGAAGAGATCCACGCCCGCGCGCTCGCGCGCTTCCTCGGCGGGCGCGGCTACGCCTGCGAGGTCGCGACCTCGCACGCGGCGGCGCTGGAAGCCCTGCGCGCCGCGCGGCCGCAGCTCGTCCTCCTCGACCTGCGCCTCGGCGACGTCGACGGCCTCGAGACGCTCCGCCAGGTGAAGAGCCTCGATCCGTCGCTCCCGGTCATCATGATGACCGCGTACGGCTCGGTCGAGACGGCCGTGCGCGCGATGAAGGCGGGCGCGCTCGACTACGTGCAGAAGCCGATGGACCTGGAGGAGCTCGAGCTGGTCGTGTCGCGCGCGCTGGGCGAGGTCCGGGCGCGAGAGCGGCTCGAGTTCCTCCAGCGGCGCGAGGTGGGCGGGCCGGACGAGCTCGTCCTCCTCGGCGAGAGCCCGGCCATACGCCCGGTGCACGAGTTCATCGAGCGGGCGGCGCGCTTCGAGGGGCTCGCGGCGGGCGAGCACCCGACCGTGCTCCTCCTCGGCGAGACGGGGACGGGGAAGGACCTGGTGGCGCGCATCCTCCATGCGCGCAGCACCCTCGCGCGCGAGGCGTTCATCGCCCTCGACTGCACCACGCTGCCGCGCAACCTGATCGAGGCGGAGCTCTTCGGCTACGAGCGCGGGGCGTTCACCGACGCGCGGGCCGCCAAGCGCGGCCTGGTCGAGGTGGCCGCGGGCGGGACGCTCTTCCTCGACGAGGTCGGCGAGCTGGACCTCGAGGCGCAGGGGAAGCTCCTGCGCGCCATCGAGGAGAAGCGGATCCGCCGCGTCGGCGGCCTCGCCGACGTGCCCATCGACGTGCGCATCATCGCGGCGACGAACCGCGACCTGCAGCGCCTCGCGAACGAGGGCCGCTTCCGCCTGGACCTCCTCTACCGCCTGAAGGTGCTCACCCTGGCGCTCCCGCCGCTGCGCGAGCGCGGGGACGACATCCAGTGGCTCGCCGAGCACTTCATCAACCTCTACGCCCGCAAGTACGACCGCCACCCGAAGCGACTCGGTCCGGATGCCGTCGCCGCGCTGGCCGGCTTCCCCTGGCTCGGCAACGTGCGCGAGCTGGCGCACGTAATCGAGCGCGCCATGCTCCTGGTCGAAGCCGACGCCCTGGAGGCGTGGCACCTGGGCCTGGAGTCGCACCTGCCCGCCGAGGCCCAGGACACCGTCCCCGCCGGCGCCCCCGCTCCCGGCACCCTGCAAGAGGTGGAGCGCCAGCTCATGCGCCAGGCCCTCGAGTCGAACGGCTGGAACGTCTCCGAAGCCGCCCGCCGCCTCGGCGTCAGCCGCGAGGTCCTCCGCTACCGCATGAAGAAGTACGCGATTACGCCCCCCAACCGCTGACGCGGCGTGCACGCGGTGGGGCCGGGGGGCCTCCGCACGCGAGTCGGGCGCGAACCACGTCAGCTCGACCGATACTGCCGGCGCGCAAAGCATTCGACGGCCGGGCCCCCGACCGCGCGCGGAGGCCCCCCGGCCCCACCGCGCACCCCGAGCGAGGGTGGAGGAGGCGGAAACGGGTGCGGCCGCCCCCGTCTCCGCCGGTGGGAGCGGCTCACGAGCGGATCGACCGGAACCTTCGCGCGGCCGCGAGGTTCTCCTCCTCGCGGTTCGCGTCCATGAGCGCGCGCAGGATGCGTTCCATGGCGGCCAGCTCGATCGCCAGGGTCATGAGCTCGTCGAGCGCGGCGGGGCAGCGCTCGTCGCAGTCGGCGTCGTGCGAGAGCAGCGCCAGGTGGCGCGCGCCTTTCAGGAGCGCGTCCGAGGCGAGCTTCAGGTGGACCGTCAGGTCGGCAAAGCTGTCGCGGTCCGCCATCATCATCGGGCGCACCCCCTCTCGAGCCCGACGTAGCGCGCGCGATCACGGCGCGGACGGCGCATCGGCAGGCGTCCGGACGGTCCCCGGGGCTGCTCGCCGCCGAGCGCGATGCGTGGCACACCGTCCGCGCCGAAGGCGGGCTCGAGCAGCGAGCGCCGCAGGCGCGCGGGGTCGAGGCCGAGCGCCTCGCACACGTTGTGGTACGAGAAGGGCGCCTGGGTGTCGCGGCTGAGGAGCCAGCGCAGCGCCGACTGCCGCGCGCGCCGCTCCCGCGTTCCGCCCGCACCCACCAGACAGCGGATGGCATCGATCAGCACGGCGGCGCGCAGCGCGCGCTCGCGGGCGAGGCGCTCGTTCGTCCAGTCGTCGAGGTCCTCGCCGTCCGCAGTCCGTGCAGGAGCGCCCTGGTCTCTCATGGTCCTCACCGCACAGCGGGGAGCAAATTCCGCGCCGCGCTGCGCATGTGGGTACGCACGGGAGGTGCGCGGGCGACCGGTGGTGGCGCCTGGTTGATATCAACCAGGTCCGGTTCTCCTGAACCACCGACGCCGACGCCGACCGTGCCGCTGCCGAAGCGTGGGCGAGCAACGGGTGCGTACGGCCCGTCGGGGCGCGGTTTGCAACTGAGATCGGAAGCCCGGATCCTGAACTCACCGGAGGTCCACTCCCATGAATCGTGCTCAGCTGGGCATCTCGCCCTCGTTCGCCGTGTGGGTCGGCGTGCTCTGGTTCGCGCTGGTCTGCAACGCTGCAGGCGTCTCGTACGTGCTCCGTCATTCGGACCCGCGCTACGTGTACTTGTACGAGCACGCCGCGATGGTCCGCTCCGACGTGCTGTGCACGTACGTCCCGTTCGCTGTCGCGATCCTTACGATCGCCGGGCTCCTCGCTCGCCGCCGGTGGGGCTGGGGACTCGCGATGCTGCTGAACCTGGCGCTGGTCGCGGGGGCCTTCGCGGTGACCGGCACCGCGTTCTGGTTGGCGCGGCCCTACGGCGTGGATGGAGTGATCCTGAGGCCGGAGATCATCGGCGTTCCCACCGTCGCGCTCCTGTTCATCATGGTGTTGCTCGCCCCGAGCGTGCGGCGGGGATTCCGCTAGGAGACGGCGCCTCCTCAGCGAAAGCGCGGCATCACCGCTTCGGCGAAGAGCCGCATCGAGCGGACGAGCAGGTCGTGCGGCACACCGCCCGGCCCCATCCAGAGCAGTAGCCGCTCCACCCCTGCGTCGCGGAGCCGCGCGATCTTCTCGGCGCACCCGTCTGGCTCGTCGAAGAGGAGCACGTGCTCGAGCCAGTCCTCGTAGGCGTACTCCGGCAGCCGTCCCCCCCGCCGCTCGTAGAGCTCGTAGCCGCGCGGCATCTCGGTCGTGGTGGGCGTGGTGAGGTGCTGGAGGATGGCCAGGTCCCACTCGAGCGCCTCGCGCGCGAGGGTGCGCGCCTCGGCGCGGGTGGGCGCCAGAAACGCGTACTTGAGGACGGTCGCGCGCGCGAGCACGGGTGCGGCGTCGACGCCCGCGGCGGCGAGCGCGGCGCGGTAGCGGGCGAACTCCTCCACCTGCTCGGCGAACGGGCTCAGCGGCCGCGCCATGAGCGCCGGCAGCCCGCGCCCGATGGCGCGCGCCATGCTCTCCGGGCTGTTCACGGCGTGGAGCAGCACCTCGCCCGGCGGGTGAAGGGGCGCCGGCCAGATGCGGACGTTCGGGATCTCGAAGTGGCGGCCGGTGTAGGTGAACTCCTCGCCGCGCCAGGCATGCAGCACGACGTCGAGCGCCTCGTCGAAGATGGCGCGCGTCGCGTCGATCGGGATGCCGAAGACGCCGTATTGCGGGAACTGGTAGCCGCGCCCCACACCCACCTCGACGCGGCCCCCGCTCACGTGGTCGAGGAGCGCCACGCGCTCGGCGAAGCGGAGGGGATGGGTGAAGGTCAGGTTCACGACCGCCGTCCCGATGCGCACGCGGCGCGTGCGCGCGGCGAGGTGCCCGGCGAGGAGGAGCGCGTCGCCCGCCAGGCAATACGGGGAGAAGTGCTGCTCGGGCACCCACACGTCGTCGAAGCCGAGCGCCTCCGCCAGCTCCGCGCGCGCCAGCTCCTCGGCGACGGCGCGCGCGGGCTCCTGCCCCGGGGGGCACTGGAAGACGTGGTAGGTGCCGAAGCGCACGGCGCCCGAGCCTAGGACGGTCGCGGGTCGCAGGAAAGGGCCGCCCGCGTTGATCTCCCCGCGTGCAGGGGCTAGCTGAGGCGGCGACCTTGACCTACTGCCGCATCGCGCCCGGCCACCCCTTCCACGGCCCCTACCACGATCGCGAGTACGGCTTCCCCCTGCGCGGCGACGCCGCGCTCTTCGAGCGCCTGGTGCTCGAGATCAACCAGGCGGGACTCTCGTGGCTGACCGTCTTGAAGAAGCGCGACGCCTTCCGCGCCGCCTACGACGGCTTCGACCCCGACCGCGTCGCCGCCTACGGCCGCCGCAAGCGCGCACGGCTGCTGCGCGACGCCCGCATCATCCGCAATCGCCTCAAGGTCGATGCCGCCATCGAGAATGCGCGGCGCCTCCTCCGCATCCGCGACCAGTTCGGCTCCTTCGGGGCCTGGCTCGACGCACATCACCCGCGCGCCGAGGCCGAGTGGGTGCAGCTCTTCAAGGAGACCTTCCGCTTCACCGGCGGTGAGATCACGCGCGAGTTCCTGGTGAGCACCGGCTACCTGCGCGGCGCTCACGCGCGCTCGTGCCCCGTCTTCGCACGCATCGCGCGGCGGAAGCCGCCGTGGATGCGGAGCACCAGGGATGACGCAGCTACGGCGTCGGAACGATCCGGGCGATCCCGGCGAAGCTCGCGCCGCGTGGACCGAGGAGGCCGGCCACGCCGTCGATCGTCACGCGGTCCGTGGCGGTCGTCGCGCGGCTAAGGGCACGAGCTTCCCGCCGGCTTGCACTGCAGAGTCACCCTGTCGACGTCCACTTGCGAGGGCTTGTCGCTCGAATGGGCCCCCACGCGGACGATGCACTTCCCCTTGTTCTTCTTGGTGGGGACCTTGATGCCCGTGAACGCGCCGCTGCACGACGAGTCCGTGGGCGAAATCTTCAGATGGCCCGGGTTGCAGTGGCCGGTGGCATGCAGCTTCTTCTTGAGCGCGCCGACCGCGCAACCCGACACGTTGTGGCAGAGCGCGAGGTTGAAGGTGCAGAACTTGGGGCTCGCGACCTGGCACAACGTGCTCCCGTCGGGCACGTTGCCGCTCTGGTCGTGGATCTCGATCAGGCACTCGGGTGCTTGCTGCGCGCCGCGGACCAGCGGCGCGAGGGCGAGCAGCGCGCTCGCGCCCGCGAGCACCGCCACGCGACCGAGTCGGGGACGCTGCAATGCATGGTTGGACATCGAATTCCCTCCGTCTGGTAGCCAACTGAGCCGATCGTTTCGGTTAGCAGTTGTACTGACCCTGGGTCAATACTGCCCCGGCCGCGCACAACACTGCCCCGGCCGCGCGCAACGCGCACTTTTGTACCGCGAACTTCGCGCGGCATCTGAAGGTCGCGCCGGCGATCAGCGCGGCGGGACCGTCGTGAGCCCCGTCGTATCGGGGAACACGTCGACCCAGATGTGCCGGCGCTTGCCGCGCCTGATGCCGCGCGTCTGCGTGCTGGGCGCCGCCTCGGGCTGGCCGTTCACGTCGAGGAAGCGCAGGCTCCGCCGCCCGGGGCCGAGCGGCGAGTCGCGTACGAGGTAGACCTTGCCGACGCCCGGCGCGAACTCGGTGACGCCCGGCGGCAGCACCCACACACCGACCGCTCCGCCGTCGGGCGCGGGGGTGAAGACCGCGTTGGTGGCGTCGCAGCCGTGCCGGCCCGTCCCGGTCGGGTCGCGGTGCAGCGTGCCGTCGGACCAGACGTAGCGGCCAGCCTGCACTTGCTCGAACCGCGGCGGCGCCGGCAGGAGGGCGAGGAGCGCGTCGTTCAGGAGGTCGCCCGCGGCCTCGGCCGCGGCCTCGCCGTCGTCCGAGTGCCCGCAGCCGAAGCGGTCGGTGTCGTCCGGACTCGGGTTGCTCGCCGTCGGCACCCCCACCGCGTTCGAGCGCGGGAAGATGTAGCCGAGCATGTCCTCGCCGAGACCCTCGATGAAGCGCCAGCGGCCGGTGAGGGTCGCCATCACCCAGCCGTGCACGGGCCCGAACTGGGGCACGGCCAGGTCGTCGGGCCCCGAGAAGCCGTGAACGTAGGTGAACGGGAACAGCTCGCCCGGCGTGGTCACGAACTCTGCGTCACCGATCGTGAACCAGCCGAGGTCGGTCTTCACCTCTTTGCCCTGCTCGCTCCCGTTCGGCGCCTGGGGCTGCTCGACCCCGTTCACGTAGACCTTCTTGTAGGTGAAGACGCCTGCCGCGCCCGCTGCCTGGAAGAGCACGTTGTCGAGGGGCAGGAAGAGGCTCGTGCGCGCGAAGGCGATCGTGTTCGTGCGCGAGCGGGCGCCCGCGTCGAGCGCCCGCTCCGCCCAGAGCGCGATGCGTTCGCCCCGCGTCCGGTTCGACAGGTCGTAGCCGTACGGCACGTACGTCCCGCTGGTGTCGTAGATCGTCCGGCAGCCGCCGTTCCCCGGCTCGCTGTGCGTGTCGACCGGGGTGAAGGAGCGCATCATGTCGAAGACCTTCGGCATCTCGACCGAGCCGACGGCGCCGGCCATGGTGACGGCGATACCGCCGTAGGCCTGCTCGAGCGCCGTGCGCGCGAAGTGGGGCCAGTCCGAAGCGAGGTGGAGCCGGTCCTGGTCGTCGCTCGAGAAGCCGAGCTCCTCGGCGTGGATGCCGTAGTTGACGAGCGTCGCGATCGCGTTGCCGTCCAGGTCCCGCGCCTGCATGGCACCCACCGTCTCGTCGGCGACGAAGGGATACGAGGACCAGCACGGGATGAGATCGTCGGGGTGGATCTGGCCGAAGCGGATGGTGGCCGGCCGGAGGCTCGCCGCCGCCTGCTCGATGCCCTGCGCGGTCCGGGCGATCATGAACTCGACGTAGAACGGGTCGACGCCCGACACCACGTCGCTCGGTCCACCGATGCCGATGGTGTCGGGCGCGGACTCGTCGTGGGTCGAGCTCATGAACATCTCGTCGAGCGCGACGCCGTCGGCGCGCACCTTCTGGCGCACCAGGTCCCAGATCTCCTTGAACACCCCCTCCTGGTCGGCGACCGTGATCGAGATGGTCTTCTTGCCGTTGCTCACCACGATGCTCCGCGACCAGATCGGGTCGAGCACCTCGGTCGGGAGGCGGTTGTGGCCGCTGCCGCCGTCCAGGTAGATGCCGTCCCAGCGCCCGTCGGGCGGCCGCATGCCGCCGTTCGCCGTCGGCGTCGGGCAGTCGAGGAAGGGCTCGGGCGGGACCGGAGGTTGGGCCGTCGGGTCGCCGGCGTCGTACTGGCCGTTGCCGTTCGTGTCCTGGTACGGCTCCTCGAGGGAGAAGAGGTGCGGCCCGTTGTATAGGCCGGTCGCGTCGCAGTTGGCGGGGTTGCTGGCCGCCGTCGCCGCGAGCGGCGGCGTGATGTCGGCAGCCGAGGCGCCGACCAGGAAGCGCGCGGCGGCTTGCGCCGGGACGCTCGCGGCGAGGACGAGAGCGGCCCCGAGCGCGATGCGGATCGTCATGAGCCGGGCTGTAGGCGCGTGGCCTTCGCGTTGTCAACGCAATTCGCGCGTATCCGGATCACGGGAAGACCTGAGGTGCCGGAAGAATTCGCGGGAGAGGGGGGACGGTGCGGCACTACCCCGCGCCGCGCGCGCCCGGGCTCATGGCGCTCGTACCGATTCGTGAACCGCGCGCGCCATGGCACGCATCGATTCGCGCGCGAAGCGGCGCTGGAGCACGCGGGCCACCGGGTACCCGAGCCAGACCAGCGGATGCGCGGGCCGCGAGCGCGCGCGGAGGTCGTAGGCCACGACGTCGTCGTCGTGGCGCCACTCGACCACGAAGTGCTCCTCGCCGCGCTCCGCGTGCCCGGGGAGGGTGCGGTAGACGAAGCCGAAGCGCTCGATCGCCCCGCCCTCTTCGACGAGCGCCACTATGCGACAGGGGTTGAGCGACCAGAGGCCGAGAACTCGGACGAGCACACCGACGGTGGTGCCGACCCGGATCGGTGCGTCGGCCGAGTGCAGCTCCACCCACCCGATACGGAACATCTCCCAGCGGCGGAGGGCCTCGCACGCGCGCTCGAACGCCGCCGCCCCACGGCCGAGCTCGACCCGGTGGTGGTCGACCACCTCGCCGGGCGCGGGCGGGACATCGGGAGGCGGTAGCGACGCGTGCGCGGCGAGCCAGCCCTGCAGCTCCGCGGCCGACGGCCGGGTCAGACGGAACACGCCTCGGGGAATATCACGGGCCGCACAACTACTCGATTCCCTCGCGCGATATCACGCTTCCAAGGGATTGAGGATCCTGACTCTGGCCTGCACGATATCTTACATGCTGCGCACGCCTTCCCCCCTCGCCAGCGTACTCGCGCTCGCCGCCGCCGCGGGCGCCACACCCATCCCGAACGATCCCTTCGCCGCGCCCGTCCCCGCCTTCGTCGGCGCGCCCGCCACGCCGCGCCCAATACCCGCGCCCGCCGTCCCGCAGCACCCTTTCATGGCGCCCAACGGTCGCAGCAACATCCACGACGACGCCTACCAGACCGACACCTACGTGGGCGGCGGCCCGCTCGGCCGCGACCCTCGACCTGCTCGCCGTCTTCCCGCTCCCGCCGCGCTCGGGCGGGGGCGGCGGCGTGTTCAGCGACTTCTCGGGCGGCGGCTACTTCTACCTCGACGACCAGGATCGCGCCGTCATCCCGACCAACAGCCACCAGATCTGGGTGGTGGGCGAGACGACCACCGCGCTCGGGCCCGCCTTCGAGCTGGTGCGCGTGTACGATCTCGCCACCGTCGTCGAGCCGACCGAGGGGATCATCTCGTGCCTGCCCGACTGGAGCGGGCTCCTCTGGTTCGTCACCGTGAACGCGCTCGTCGGCACCGTGGACCCCGACAGCGGCGCCGTGCAGACGATGCGCCTCGCCGGCGAGGCGATCGGCAATTCGTTCGCGGTCGACGAGACGGGGGGCGTGTTCATCGTCTCCGATCACGCCCTGTACCGCTTCGCCGCGGGCGCGATGCGCGAGCCGGCGGTCACCTGGCGGGAGGAGTACGACCGCGGCTCACGGCTCAAGCCGGGGCAGACGAACTTCGGCTCGGGGACGACGCCGACGCTCATGGGCACACGCTGGGTCGCCATCACCGACAACGCCGACCCGCAGATGCACGTGGTGGTCTACTGGCGTGCGGCGAGCATCGCGGGCCCCCGCCTCCTCTGTGCGGTGCCCGTCTTCGCGCCCGGCATGAGCGCCACCGAGAACTCCCTCATCGGCACCGGCGACTCGCTCCTGGTCGAGAACAACTACGGCTACACGGGGCCCGCGTCGGTGATGAACGGCGCCACCACCGAGCCCGGCATCACGCGCATCGACGTGCACGCGGACGGGGACTGCCGCGTGCGCTGGACCAGCTCCGAGCGGGTGCCGTCGACCGTCTCCAAGATGTCCCTCGCCGACGGCCTCATGTACGCCTACACGAAGGATCCGGGGCCGGGGAGCACCGACGCCTGGTACCTGAGCGCGATCAGCTTCAAGAGCGGCGTGACGCTCTGGAAGCGGCTGGTCGGCACCGGCCTCGGCTACAACAACAACTTCGCGCCCGTGACGCTCGGCCCGGACGGCACGACGGCGTACGTGGGGGTGCTAGCGGGGCTGACGCTCGTGCGCGACGCGCCGTGAGTCGCGCGTTTGCACGACACCGGGGATCGGTGATAGGGGGGATGCGTCCTCTTGTTTGTGCGTGACCGCGTTCCTGACGTCGGCTTCTCGCCCAGGCAACCGCGACAAAATCCTAAGACCGCCCCGAGGGGCGAGGAGCGAGAGATGGGCAAGAAGATCTTCGTCGGCAACCTTTCCTTCGACACCACGAGCAAGGACCTGGAAGCGCTGTTCTCCCAGGCCGGGACGTGCGAGTCCGTCGCGGTCATCACCGATCGCGCCACGGGGCAGTCGCGCGGCTTCGGCTTCGTCGAGATGAGCTCGGCGAGCGAGGCGCAGAAGGCGATCGCCGAGTTCAACGGCAAGGACCTGCAGGGCCGCACCCTGAACGTGAGCGAGGCCCGCGAGCGCTCGTCCGGCGGCGGCGGCGGCGGCGGTGGTGATCGCGGCCGCGGCGGTTTTTCGGGCCGCCGCAGCTACTGATCGGCGTCCGCCTCAGCGCACGCCGATCAGCTGCGCGCCGCAATCCACGCAGAAGGCGGAGCGCTGTCGCCGCGATGCGGCGTGCTTCGCGTCGTTGCACGGCGGGCTCGAGAGCTGCGCGTTCACGACGCCTCCGCACTGGGGGCAGTGGCTGACGGGCGAGTTCGCCCGTCGGTGATTCATGTTCTCGCACGGGCTCGGCCGGGCCGAGGGTCTGATCATGCGGGTGCCTCCTTGGTCAGTTGGTGCCGCAGGCTTCCGGGATCGAGGCCGACGGCCTCGCACAGGTTCTCGAAGCTGAACGGCCAGCTGCGATCGGTGCTCGCGAGGTAGGCCCGCGCCTCGAGGTAGGCTCGCTGATCGAGGCGCGGCGCGAAGCCTGCCGCCCGCCGGTAGCTCGACCCGCGGTAGTCATCCACGACCGTTTGCAGGACCGCGAGCGCGAGCCGCTTGTGCGGCTCCATGCGGCGCTCCCCGGGCGCGCGGAGGTACTGCACCGGGAGCATGACGTGGATCATCGTCCCGCGCCGCTCCGCTCGCCCTCGAGCCCCTGGTCGACGACCACCGAACGCCGCACGAAGAGCCGGCCGCGATCCCCGGTCCGCCAGAGCTTGCCGCTGATCTGGCTGCGCAGGAGCCAGAGCCGCCGCGCGCCGATCCGGCAGAGCAGCGCCGGGGCGGTCGAGCGGATGACCAGCACGTCGCGAAAGGGAATGAGGTCGTCAGCGTCAGCCACGGGCCTCCGGAGTCCGCGCCGGGCAGACGCGGAGTAGATGGAGACCCTATCCCAGCCGGCTCTTCCAGCGCAACCGGAAAGGCCGCGCCCACGGTTGAATTGACAGCCTCGGTTTCGCGGGGTACGGTCCACCGTCCGTTTGTCCGAGGTGGGTTCGGCCGTCTCTCGCCGCTCACGCTCGCGACCGCCTCGCGCCTAGAGGGCCTGCGCGCGGTTGGTGCCCGCTTCAGGCCGCAGCAGGAGGCACGATGGCCGTTCCGCAGCGCCCCTTCTTTCCACAGCCGCCAGCGAGGACCCGTGGCGCCGGCGCCGTTCTCGCCGTCGGACGGCGGGTGCTCGTGAGCTGCCCGAGCGGGGCGACGGGTCGCGCGACGCTGACCGACGCGAAGGGCACCACGCCGCTCGCGACCCTGCCGCATGGGGCCGAGGTGGAGATCCTCGGCTGGCAGCCGCGGGGCGCCGGCGGGACACGCTACTCGATCCGGTCGAGCGAGTCTGGCGTCGAGGGATGGGTCGGCGGAGAGAGCCTCCGTCCGCCGGCACCGCCCCCTCCGCCCGTGACCGCCGGCCTGGCCGAGGCGTCGCGCCCGCCGAAGCCATCGTCCTCTGCCGCCGCGCCCCGTCGTTCCGGCGAGCGCGCGCCCGTGAAAGGCACCGCGGCGATCACGGTGAAAATGCCGCGCGGGGCAAGGCGCACTCGCTGACGCGACGTCTTGCAGCGGCGGGGAGCCGGGCATAGTGTCCGCGCCCATGGAGACGACCTTCTCGCATCTGATCGACGGCGAGCTCGTCGCGGGCAGCCGCCACTTCGACGTCGTCAACCCGGCGACGGGCGCGCCCTTCGCGCGCTGTCCCGACGCGACGCGCGAGGACCTCGAGCGCGCCATGGCCGCGGCGGTCCGTGCCTTCGCGGGCGAGTGGTCGCGCGACGAGGCGCTCCGGCGCCGGACGCTCGTCCACATGAGCGAGGCGCTCGGCGCGCACGCCGACGAGATCGGGCGCCTGGTCTGCCTCGAGCAGGGGAAGCCGCTCGCGCAGGCGGTCGGCGAGGTGAAGGGCGCAGCGCAGATCCTCCGCCTCTACGCCGACGAGCCCATCCCGCGCGACGTGCTGCGCGAAGACGAGAAGGCGCGCGTCACGCTGGTCCGCAAGCCCCTCGGCCCGGTGGCCGCGATCACGCCCTGGAACTACCCGGTGGCGACCCTGGTGATGAAGCTCGGCCCGGCGCTGCTCACCGGCAACACGGTGGTCGCCAAGCCGTCGCCCTTCACGCCGCTGTCCTCGCTCGCGCTGGGCGCCGCGCTCCGCACCGCGGTGCCCGCGGGTGTCGTCAACGTCCTCGGCGGCAGCGACGAGGTCGGCGCCTGGATGACCGCACACCCGGCGGTGCGGAAGATCTCGTTCACGGGCAGCGTGCCGACCGGGAAGAAGATCATGCGGGCGGCCGCGGACGACTTGAAGCGCGTGACGCTCGAGCTCGGCGGCAACGACGCGGCGATCGTCCTCCCCGACGTCGATCCGACCCGGGTAGCGCCGAAGCTCTTCTGGGGCGCCTTCACCAACTCGGGCCAGGTGTGCGTGGCGATCAAGCGTCTCTACGTGCACGCGGACGTCTACCGCCCGGTGCTGGCCGCGCTTGCGGAGCTGGCGAAGCAGGTGAAGGTGGGCGACGGCCTCCTGCCCGACACGCAGCTCGGCCCGATCAACAACCAGCCGCAGTTCAGCCGCGTGCAGGAGCTGGTCGAGGACGCCCGCCGCGCCGGCGGCACGGTGGTGGCCGGCGGCGCGCCGCTGCCCACGCCCGGCTACTTCTACCCGCCGACCATCGTGACCGACGTCGGCGAGGGCGTGCGCCTGGTCGACGAGGAGCAGTTCGGCACGGCCCTCCCCGTCATCCCCTACCGCGACCTCGACGACGCGCTCGCACAGGCGAACCGCACGCACTATGGCCTCGGCGGCTCGGTGTGGACCAGCGACGTCGCGCGCGGCGAGGAGATCGCCCAGCGCCTCGAGTGCGGTACGGCCTGGGTCAACCAGCACATGAACATGAGCGCCAAGGTCCCCTTCGGCGGCGTCAAGTGGAGCGGGCTCGGCCGCGAGAACGGCAAGTGGGGGATCGAGGAGTTCTGCGAGCTGCAGGTGGTGAACGCGGCGAGGGCGTGAGCGGGCGAGCGGCCGGACCCCGCCGCGGCACGGTGTCCGGCGCATGGGACAGTGCTCGGGCGGACGCCCGTGCCGGACCGCCGCGTGGCCCATCGCCGACGCTGCCGCGGCGGGCGACCGGCGCAGATGCGCTCCCGCCGGTTCGGGAGGTACGCTTCACCCGTTCAGGGTATTGCGGCGCCCACCCGGCGCAGCCAAGGTGAGCCGCCAAACCGACCCCTCGCGCCCGGGACATGCCCGGACCCGTGTCCCTGCGGAAAAACGGAGCCAGCCATGCGAGATGCGAACCGCGGGTTTCTCGTCCTGAGCGTGCTTCTGTGGCTGATCGCGGGCGTCCCGGGCACGCCGGTGCCGGGCGCGGGCGGCGTCACGCCGGCCCTCGCGGGCGGCGGCCCTTGCGGCAAGCAGTCGGACGACGCCGACGAGGTCGCAGCCGTGCGCGCGGCGGCGGCTGAACAATGCGACTGTGAGGGCGCACGCCACCACGACAAGTACGTGCACTGCGTCGAGCAGGTGGCGAACGAGGCGGTCAAGGACAGATCGCTGCGGGGCGAGTGCAAGGGCGACGTGATGCG
>WNFC01004000.1_pt1 | contig 16022 bp, 18 predicted proteins | sample 5400541 | NCBI WGS metagenome assembly WNFC01 (sample SAMN13153342, study PRJNA577476) | soil metagenome | isolation source: 120 cm saprolite under Douglas fir tree site 2 hole 2 replicate 1 | place: USA:California | collected 2015-04-18
CGTCTCCTGGGACGTGTGGGGGCCCGGAAACGTCCGCGTGGTGCCGCGCCGCTCGGTGGCGCACGAGACCGTCACGGGGATGCACACGCTGTGCGGCATGCGCGCGCTCGGCGACCACATCGTCAAGGACGCCTACTCGCGCCCCGTGATATGCGTCTACGACTACCACCGCGGGCGCGTCGCAAAGGCGCTCGCCGGACTCGACACGACCGCGTCGGATGGAGCGGGAATATGGACGAAGATGCGCCGCTCGCTCTCGGCGAAATGCCAGGAGCCTCCGCAGCCCCCAGCAGCCATGTCGTACGTCCTTCCCGGTGGAGAAAAGGATATGCCCTGCCTCGTCAAGGAGATTCCGATTCCCGAGGGATTGCTGGTGGGTAATCTGATGTGCGTACTCTGCGAGCACGCTGTTGTTCTCCTCGAAGTGAGTGAGCTACTGCGTATGTCTCAGGAAGCGGTCTTAGCTGATTACTCTAACTGTCAAGTTATCGGACAGGAGGTTGGGTGCTCCGATAAGCGGAGTATATTACCACGCAATATGATGAGCGTGATTATGGACCTTGTCCACATGTATGTACATACCCTATGACATCCATTCGTCTCATTATCATTCCGCATCAAATGGCGGATGCCAAACGATGGCCGCGTCATCGAACCTCTCTGTTCCAGATTCTGCCTGGCATCAAACAGTTTCGGATCTGATAAGGTTCATCTTATGCGAGATACAAACCGCGTCCGGGTACATAGACATAGGTTTGGAAAACACGTGCACCTCAAAATCCCCAAAAATACACAGAACATCAGTACTCTCCTTCCTACAACTCGAAGCGTCTATCAATAATCCTTCATGATAGACTCGATCCGCGCTTGCTTGATAAGAATGAGCAGCCTCATAAGCACGGGGGAGCCAAAAACGGTGGCAAAGCTGACCCAAGCCGTCTGCGAGACCCAATATGTCAGGTTCAGGCGTAACCAGTAAAGGCTCGCTACAAAGCGGAACAAAAAGATGATACGCACCGCGATGGGCCACGGCATGTGATGCTTGCGTGCGAGGGTAACCACATACAGGCCCTCCTAGGCGTGCACGACACCCACACCCACGAACACCCACCCGGCGGTAAAATCCCAATCCGGGAAGACGTGTCGGAGGGCGCGCGCGAGCGACCAGAACTTGGACGTCGAGTGCGGCGGCACGCTCGTGCTGTAGATCAGGAAGAGAAGAAGGGAGGCGGTGATCCAGATCTGGAAGGGCACCTCGAAGTGCGTGATCTGCGGGGCTTTGACCTGTATATATAACACGAGCCAGATATGAGCGAATGACGTGGCAGAGCCGCGGCCGCTGGCGCGCGGGGGGGAGGGACCCTCTCGGGGAGAAGGGTAGGGGGAATAACGAGCGAGGGGACCGATCACGTACGGTGCCGAGAGCTTCGTCCGCATCTGCTCTCATGACGAGGAGACGCGGGGGTACACCTCCTCGTAGTCGCGCACGACCTGCGGATTGCCGGACGCATCCTTGATCTTGTACTCCAAGTCCATGCCCTGAAAAAAGGAGCCGTGAGACAACTTGACCGCGCGTGGTGTGGTGTGGACCGCCCGTGCGCACCTTGGAGTCGATGGCGGACGACACGTTCCCGTCGACCTTGCCGAAGTGTTTGGCGTGGGCGACGAGCATGTCGGGGTGGCGGGACATGTACGTGCAGAAGAAGCCGGACCTATCTGCGACCGGGTCTGCCATGATGGAGGGGGAGACAAACTGGACAAGATCACTTGGCCACGAGAGACCGCACCCTTGACGCCAGTCTGCAGCGGTATATAAATTTGGATTTAAAATATATATATTTCACTTGGCCACCCGTCTTTTTCTCCGTCACCAATTGGCTTCGACAGTTACGTAATATCTCTACTTTCTCCGTTTTGCCCTTCCAACCTTTTTTAATTGGCCGCACCCTTGAAAAATCACACAATTCTCGGAAAATATGCCAATCGACTTGGTTTAATCCAATGAGTTTGATTCTGAAAACCAAATTCGCTTATTTACAGACTCTCTTCTGGAGAAAAAAAGAAAAAAGAATTTCAACGAAATTCAAAAATAAGAAAATAAAACCAAACAAGCTTCTTGAACCATGCGTCCCCCACAACGCAAAAAGCGTAATATTGAAGGGCTCTGTGATCAGCCAGGCTCTTCTCCATCATCACAGAAATGCGAGCCGACTCAACCATTAAGCCTAGGCGGCCATAAAGCGGCGAACGGCGACTTTTCTCAGCCCCTCGGACACAATGCGGACGGCAACCCAATGGACGCGGGAACTGGGTTAAGCCTTGGGAGCCCAAAGCCCAACCCTGTCGAGGATGACTGTCTAGCAGATGCAGAAGAAATTTCAGAGCCGGAAGACTTTTGTTGCGAGACATTGGAGCCGACAATGCTGTATCCGGTCGCGGATGATAGCGACGACCCAGACTGGCTTCCGAGAGGCATGCAGAAAAAAGAAAAGCGCAAGACCGATGAACCGATGAGTGAGTTTCTGTCTTTTTGAATGATGACGCCCTTCACCGACCGGTTTAAACTAATAATAACAGTCCGAGCACCCTATAAGACGGGTCCCGATGTCATGTCAAAGTCGGAACGGACACAACGTCGTCATAGGAAGGCGTGGCAAGGCCGGAAAAGGCTTGATGATTTTTTTGTGACGCGCCCGACCATCCCGCGCAAACGTTCCCCTTCGTAGATCTCATAGAACTGTTCCAGAGGTCGTCGCGGTTTCCTGGACCCTAGACGACGGTTTGTTCCTTGATTGTACTGTACACAAGTGATTTAGTGCTCGAAAAACTATAGTCCATGGCAGCCTTCTCTCAGGCCCGTTGACGCTATTGACAGACCGAACATCGACCACCGAAAGCGAGAGGCGAGAGGCGACCATGACATCTTTGGAGAGCACGTGATTAGGAAATCAGCACGTTACGTAAGGCGGCAAAAAGTGCTGTAAATGATATTTTGTAGCTTACGTAACAATTCACGTCCGGACTTCCGAGTTTCTTTTGTTTTTGTCTCGATTCCAACTTTGTATGCTCCGTCTTGCACGGCGTGCATGCTGGCGCACTCTCTTCCAAAGACGTACCCTCTCCAGCGGGGCGCATTCTCATATCTATGATGGTTCGTTGAATCCCCCACACCTTCCCGTAATTTCCTCTTCATGTTTTGTCTCTGTAGTCTGCGTTATTGGAGGCGGCCACGCGGGGTGCGAAGCTGCAGCTGGTGCAGCACGAGCAGGGGCTCGGACCTTACTTTTGACGCAGAAAATTGATACCATTGGCGAACTGTCTTGCAATCCATCCATCGGTGGGGTCGGAAAGGGTACTCTGGTCAGGGAGATTGACGCCCTCGACGGTGTGATGGGCCGCGTCGCAGGTGCGCGGGGATTAACTATGACCGCAGAAGGTGTTTCCTTTTAGCTTACGCGCTGTTCGCCGATATTTTAGACGCGGCTGGCATTCAGTTTCAAGTTCTGAATCGCACAAAGGGTGCTGCCGTCTGGGTACGCTTATTTTTTTGTTCCGATGTCTTCCACTTGACCTCATTGCTATATACAGGGTCCCCGAGCCCAGATCGACCGTAAACTCTATAAAAAGCACATGCAGCATAACCTTCTCAATTACCCAAATCTTGATATTCGCTCCGGCAGCGTGTTTGACCTCGTCCTTAACCACACCGTACCGCCAGCCTATAAGCCTAATTCTAGCAGGAATGTTTGGGCCACGATAGGTGGCTTAAGGCTAGGCAGTTTCCTTCCACCGCGTGTATCGGTGCCTTGTCCGCTGATACATTTAACAGATACAGGTGAGGTCATCCAATGTACTCAAGTCGTCCTGTGCACTGGCACGTTTTTATCCGGGGAAATTCACATTGGTATGCTGGCGGGCTATACTTATGATGCTACTTTCTTATGCAAAAATACGTGCGCCCTTCAGGCATGAAGCGTTTCCCTGCTGGGAGACTGGGCGATGCACCGTCGCGTGGCCTGTCTGAATCTCTTGCAAGAGCTGGCTTCAAACTTGGGAGGTTGCAGACAGGAACCCCGGCCAGGCTTGACGCGCATACTGTCAATCTGATAAACGTGGAGGTGCAAGAGGGTGATGTCAACCCTTCACCGTTCAGCTTCTTGAATGTGATTGTTGCGAACCAGGCGAGCCACTGTATGCATGTCTCTCAGGGGTCCTTATTAATTTTATGCAGGACAACCAAGTACCATGCTATAAAACTCACACGACCCCCGAGACACACCGCATGATACGCGAGAACATGCACCTGAGTGTTCACATCCAAGAAACTAAAAAAGGTTAACAGGTTTGCTAACCCTAATCGTCGTGCCGAGACTTACTTGGGGCGTAGGCCCACGCTATTGCCCCTCCCTCGAAGCAAAGGTGACGCGCTTTGCGCAACGCGAGCATCATATCGTCTGGCTGGAGCCCGAGGGGTACGATTCTGGTCTGTAACCTCGGCCAGCCTCATCGGACCCGACTAATTAAACCCAAGACGTTTTCTATCCCAATGGGTTGTCAAACAGCATGCCAGAGGAGCTTCAGGAAGCGATGTTGCGCACAGTGCCTGGTTTAGAGAATGTGAAGATGTTGCGCCCGGCGTACGGAGTCGAGTACGACTTCGTCGATCCAAGGGAGCTGGCACGTGCGTCTTCCTGCTCTTTCGTTTGTGCCCATGTCTACATCATTGTCCCGTAGCGACGCTTGAGACGAAACGTATCAAGGTACGCGATCAATGTGACTATTGAGAAGTCGCGGGCTTTAATTTTGTACCAGGGCCTTTTCCTCGCGGGACAAATAAATGGCACGACCGGATACGAGGAAGCTGCCGCTCAAGGGATCATCGCAGGAATCAACGCAGGACTTGCATCCCGCTTTTCGGCACTATTGATCCTATCCCGTGCCGACGGCTACATTGGCGTTATGATTGATGACCTCATAACGCGCGGCGCGGAAGAGCCTTACCGCATGTTTACCTCGCGAAGCGAATACCGTATGACAATGCGAAGCGATAACGCAGACCTGCGCCTTACCGAGAAGGGTCGTGCTGTCGGCGTTGTGTCGGACACACGTTGGGAATCGTTTAGGCGCGATCGAGACGATCTCGCACGTGCTGAGGCACTGCTACGAGGAACTGCACTCAGCCCACAAGGTTGGGGAGATCATGGATTTGTTGTGAAGCTCGACGGTATTTTGCGTAGGTGAGCGCATCCTTTTCTCTCTGCCCAATCGAAACATACCTAAGCCGGGACACAGCGCGTTCGACATGTTGAACTACCCACATATCAGAAGTGCGGACTTCGTGACATTGATTCCTGCTCTCAACACACTCGATCGTCGTATTTTAGCGCGTGTCGACATCGACGGTACGTCACTAAATACCATGTTGTAACCTCCTGGCCCTGATGACATTTTTTACAGGGCGCTATGCGGCACACCTGCGCCGCCAAGATGCAGATGTTCGCCTTTTCCTGGCTGAAGAAAGCCTCCGTTTACAACCGACCCTCGACTATGCCCAAGTTGCTGGGCTTAGTTCGGAAGAATGCGAGCGGCTTACGCGTGTGCGACCTGCTTCTATCGTGAGTTTTAGCTCTATCTATACCCCTGATCTTAGCGACGTCCACGGCAGGGTGCGGCGAAACGGATGGAAGGGATGACTCCGAAGGGAATCGTCGCGTTGTTGCGGCACGCAAAGAGGACATATGTGGCGCAGCCGGGATATGCCGAGCTCAAGGCTTAAAGCTTAAGGAAATGAGTTGACAGGTGAGTGCAAATATAGGGAATGTTCTGGCAATAGAGCGTTCTGACAGCCCGTGAGACTTTATCGAATGACCGCAGGAATGCTTCATTTGACGCAGGGGACGCAGTATGGACCGTTCATCCAGATGGAGGTATCTCCGTGTTGAGGACGCCTAGTCTTATTTTGTAACAAAGTCAATCATGGCTCGTCGCCCATCTGCCGGCGCCACGGCGATGCCAAGATTGGGTGGGTCCTCACGCACAACGACAACGCGCCATACCTGGCTTCCTGCCGAGTAATTGTGCTCCTTGTGAGATACGGTGCAGCGAACCCAATAAGGCTGCGGCTCTGCCTGGCATCTTATCCAGCATTCCCACCGCAAAGCCGCATGGCAATGTTCCACTGGGGTAAGGTGGTGTAGCCGTTCTCTCGGTATTCGTAGAGGCGCAATGCAGGGTTGATAAGGATCGACGAGCGTTACGAGGCCCACGATCACTTGATTCTGATTTGATTCATTTCACGCGACATCCACGGGAAGATCCGTTCCGTGCATGTTGACCTCACATTATGTGCCATACTTTGTCTGAGACCTACCCTGAGCGGTACATCATGATCCCGGCCCAGGTCATAGGCCTCAAGTGCCACGGAACACTTGCTTTTGACCCCTGTGGAAATTGGTGGCGTCGTCCGTTGTGGCTTACTCAAAGGTCCCGTGGTGACCATCCTCCGCTTCCGGGGTGCGCAACACCCAGCCGCGGTATCGGGTCCGCGCATCTACGTGCACCACTCCGATATACTCGGCGCTTGGCCGTACTTTTAATGGTTTTACCTCTGGTCCGATGAAATAAACTTGGTTACCACAAATTATTCATTTGACTTAACTCCAGATCGGGCTTCGCGGTTTCCGTGATTTCATAAAAACATCGCTTATCCTGTCCAGCTGCGTGCAGGTCCCACGCGTCGTCGATGCGGCCCTGTTGTTGTCGTCCCATTCCTATCACCTATTTCTCTAGTCGGCCGAGATCATTGCCGGTCTTGATCTTGATTCATTGAAGAAAGGCGACCGCGTGGACGTGTCACCGGTGGCCTTCGTGTGTCGCTCGGCAATTCCTTTGTCTTTTGCTATCTTGGAGAAGCGTCATACGGAAACATGACACAGCCTACATTCCAGGCCTTTTTCGCGCGCATGACAGGTGGACATCAATACTCATCAGAAATGTTATAATTGTGTGAATCGAATCCGAACAGAGGTACCTAACCCTCACGCTCGATGACTTGATCTCAGGGTATGTGATTTCACACACGCTTTGTCCTTTTGGTGGCCATCTTTCTTCACCCGGGCCGAGGGTCCTTTTTTTTTTTTGAATTTCACATGCGTCCGCGTGTCATTCCTTCAGCGCAGACCGTCACGGCGACACTGTGTCCCAGTTGTCTGCAGCGATTCATAAGTCTTGACACCCATTCAAACCACCCATATACCCCTTGGGAATGCATAAGGCTAGTGTCCCATCTCTGTACGAATGGACGGTCCGTCCTCATCGATCCTCTTTACCTTTCGAGAGAACTCATGACTATATACCGACAGGTTGTTTTTTCTTTTTTTTCACATCACTCTAATAAGCCGTAGTGGAAGTACGCTATTATCTGGTGTTACCCACGGTATTCGAATGGGAGATGCTGGCACAATGAAGTTCACTCGCTGCCTCGCATTCCTCGCAGTTGGGTACATGCGCACACGCACTCGTAGTGATTCTCGGTGGAAAGTTCTGGGCCAACACGACCGGAATTTTCCTTCGGGTTTGGTTCAACTAGCTGTCCTAGCTGTCTAAATATCTCATCCCCTGCCATTCTTTGAGCGGTCCGGACGTCACAGAAATAGAAAAAGGAAGAGAGATCGTCTGATAGTACTTTCTTATGGGACGTTCCCGGTACTAGCTTTTACAGCAGTATGGCCGTTATCTGATTCGATACGAACCGTTTTCAGATCTTTCGCCTCTTCAACACGGGACACGTGGTTCAAAGAGCACAACCGTGGTCGGTGTTAGTGAGCCCCGTCGATCCAAGTCCGGAGGGACCCCGCACCGATACACACTCCTGCCACCGCACCGCCCACACATCGCTGGACTCCGCGGCTCAAGCCCCCAGTCTAGAGCGACTAAAGGCTACTTATAGGATCGAGGTCTTGACGTAAAGGGCGTTGACTCGGCATCTCAGTTCCGCTAGACGGAAAGAAGACTTACAGCCCCCCCCCCTTTCGAGGTCACTTCCCCGCCTGCTCTGCTATCGCCACGCCTGATACACCCCGTCCGAATGTAACGGTTTTTCGTACGGCTTACCCTGCCACGGGTTTCGCGTTCTCGTTATCGTTGAAATGTTATGGCAACTTGGTTGCGCTCCGCGGCTTGCTACTCCTTTTGATTTTTCCTATCGCGCTGTCGCTAACGGCTGGCCCGGGGTGATGCGCCTTGCTTCTCGGTCTGGATCACTTGCCATCCATTACCTTGGCCGCCAAGGGACGCTATTTCATTCTCGTTTTCGGGGGGCATCGTGACTGGATTGGGGCTACCCGTTACTTGATACAAGCCGAATCGCTCTCATGGAAGGGGCTTCCGTACGGGGCATTGCTTCGCCAAATTTTACCCACAACGCGTCCACCTGCAGTTCTATCTAGGATCAACGGCACGACCACACGTGCTGATGCGGCGGAATAGATATTGTCATTACCACGCGGCGACCGCCTGCCTATGGGCACACTTACAGCGCAGCCTGGCGGCGACACGTAAGACATGCCTGTCTTTCCCTCGCCCTCCCATGTTCGCATGGTCACGTTTTATTAAATGACGATGCGTTGGACATGCCTATCACCCGTGTCGTTGTTCATCAGCCATACCTGCTGGAGGACAAGTGGCCGCCGTAAGCTTATCTGACCTGGTATTTTTGCCTTCTCGCTATTCTTCGAATAATTCAAGTAGTTCAATCTCGACGTGGGAGACCCTCTTCTCGTGGATCAGAAACCCCAAGTTTTTCTCACGACGTCCTCCTTCGCGATTTGACAATGAATACACTTGCCGACCTTCTCAGGACTGCTACCGTCTGCTATGGGTTCTCAACTTCCCACTATCATTCCAGCGTAATCCCTCAAAACGGATAGCGGTAAGTTCGAGAAGCTGGGTTGCCTTTGTAAAAGAACGACACGCCCCCCCCCCAGCCTTGGCGACATGCAGCCTGCAGCCTGCAGGCTGTTTGTTGTCATCAACCTGCACTGCCCTCATGAGCAGCCCCTCCACCTCCTTCTCCAGACCACTGGGAAGGTGGAGGAGGGAGGGAGCCCTCCGGAATAAGCACGGAACGGGGGGCCCCAAATAATTGAGTTGTACGAGACGACATCTCACCTGGGCTCGGGGGGGGTGGCCTCGCCGAGCCCGCGTAGCGCGCAACCTGACGCAGCGAAAACGTTGGCTCCAGCGTCAAACCCCATTATGGGTGCGCCGTGCCCCGGCGCTTCTTCCCCAAACCGCCCGCCCGGGGGGACGTTTCCCAGGGAGGCAAAATTGGGCACGAAATAGGGTTGTCGCCATCCCATTAGATCAGCACGTGCTGTTCATGATCAGTAGGGGTTAGCGTATGGCTCCAGATTGTGCGGAGTGTTCAAGATAGAGATAAAGTGGCTGCGCATCTGGTTGCGAGTTGCGACCTCGTATATTTATTTTCCATCGTCCCCCCTCCGGGGCTGGGGGCGCCCCGATTAGTATTGATTTGATGACTTCAGACATCGGTACGAGCGCCCGTGTGTATTAATTGCCGATAAAATGAACGACGAGAGCGCTACGATGAGGTCGATTATGAGATACCAACAAACTTTCTTACTTGGAGGGGCGCAGATAAACCGGGCCAGTACAGTAGCAACCTTTTGAGATAAGGTGGTTCGATATGGGGTCATCGGCACAGTATCCCGCATCCGCAGTCTCAATCAGAAAAAAAAATAGCCAGCGTCTCTTGCGTCCGTCGCATAGTGAGGCCTAAGCGGTGTCTACCCCACAGCGCTTCGGTGGCTATCCCACGAGTTTTCCACTGCTCAACCAACCGCTTGAGTTCCCTACGTGACAGGAATCATGATCCAACGACGTTAACGGCTTACTTCCGTTCTTCCATCCTCTGCGCTACGGACGCGGCATAGTTGATGCGGGGATATATGGATGCCTCCCCCCTCACTCGGTGCTACTGCCTACTCTCGCTGATCTGACTCCGTTCGCGTGCCGGTGACGATGTCTACGTATCCAGTATACCCGCCGAAGCCGTCGTCAAATTTGGAGTGGATCCATGGAAGTTGCAGGAAGAAATTGGCCGGGCCAGAGACATCACATCGCTATGGGAGTGCGTGCTGCCAGTGAGTCAGTCCCATGGGGAAGTGCAGCCCTGATTCACTGGCACCTCAGCGGCTTGCCTCGCCGAGAGAGTGAGCGAGAGGCTCGTCCTAGTCCTACGTCTCTTGATGCGCTAGGCTGAATAATGAATAAGCACCGACGCAAGGTCGCCGCGGGTATCCGAGTCGTGGGCACAGGCACGACATCATAGCCAGATACCAGTGACCTGTCCGCCGCAGCGTCCTCCAACACCATTTTACAGAACCTCAACGGAAGCAATATTTTCCACAGGTGTCGGTGGGAAACAACGACTGATTCCGTTCCGACGGAACGGAGTGTGAGTGTGAGTTACCGGCGGTGGTCCGAGAGTGGTCCGAGTCCTATCGTAGTCACCCAACAATTTTCTGATCCAACACCCATTTCAAAAGTGGGTCTTGACTCTTGACACGTCCCATGACCACCCGTAACAAGTCAGGGATGACACCCGCTCACGGCGACACGCGGCTAGGTACTTGCGGGAGTGTGCGTTAACGGCATCCGTCTCCGAGTCCGGCGTACGAAGCGCCCGCCGTATCATGCCATACCTTTCGAAACAAGAACAAGAATGACGACATGGCATTATCGATCGTGTCGCCAGCTGCTCGTGTTGGTTGATGGAGTGTTGACGGTTGCATCATTCGTTATCTTGATATCTGTACAAGTTATTGTAGGGGGGTCTTGAAGGGGGTAAGAAGAATTTAGCCACCCTGCCAGAGCGTGCTCCAAAGGACCTGACTCGGTTTCAGCTTTTCAGGCGCCAGTAATGCCGACGGCGGCGCGTCCGTCGTTCACAGTCAGATTTTTTTTCCCTCGAGGAGCAGCTTGCTGTCCTGGAGTCACGAATGGCAGGACTGGACGGGCCGTCGGTCAGCCTGCAAGTATACTTACAGTGCAAGACTGGTACTGAGCGTGTCCTGTGCACGGACGCCCCGCACTCATACGGGATTTTCCAGTTCGGGTTATCGGAGAACGCCGCTCACGGTTTTCTAGCAAATTTCCGCCGCAGCTAAACTAAAAGGCAAGACGGCTTCTGTGGGACACAGTCATCACGTGGTGTGGAAGTTTTTTTTTCTGGCAGAGAGCGTTCGAGACGAGATGGGGAGAAGGGCAAGGAACAAAAAGATGGCTACATGCATACATAGAGGAATTCTATACATACTGACTGTACCTACATGAGTTACCCTGGTTGGGAGCGAATAGAGCAAGATGAGAGAAGGCAAGAAAAGGGTTGGATGTGAGCACAGCAATAGACAAAGCAATAGAGTAAAACAAAGAGAGAAAAAAAATTGTCACACGTCCAGCAACCCGGGCAAGATGGATAAAGCAACGCAAGTGGTGCGTACCTGACAAGAGAACCGAGAACCCAAGCAGAATATCGGAGAATGGAGTAGGACGGGGAATGGCCCCGATCAAAAAAACGTTCAGTAACCAGCCCAGCTCTGTAATGACGAGCTCTGCTCGCTCGCATAGACAACTCCAGGTTGTACGTGGGAGCTAACATGCGCGTGAGCAGGCTGAACGTGGGCGGGGGAGTCGTATGCGGGTATATCGTAGACCTGTGGGTGATTCGCCGCACGTAGTAGTCCAGGGGCAAGGGCGGGGTTCAGAATATGCGAGTAGTCCGCGTTTGCCGTCGTCCAATATTGCGCCATCGGCACGGGCTGTGCGGCAGCCGATAGGGACGGGAACAGTGGGGGCGGGGCAAGGGCGTCTTCGTACTCCGGGTAAAAAATGAACGGCTTGTCTCCGTCGTCCGTCATGGGCACGGGCGCCTGCGCCAGCACAGGTGCGGGGGCTGGAGCTGGGGCAACCGCGGGAGGAGTAGTGTGGAACGCGGATGGCTGAGGGGCAAACGATGGTCCGACAGCAGAGACCGTTGTGACATAAGCGACAGGCGAGTCCGCATTGCCCTGCGGGATGTTGGAGTAACTGGACGACGCTAGTGGTGCCGTTACGCGCATGTGAGCCTGCTGCATTTGGGCCTGGGCTTGGACCTGAGGATGTAGCCCGTGGGCTGGGGGCGGCTGTAACTGTTGGGGTGGGTGAATATCCGTGAAAGCCGGAGCTAGGTTAGCCGCGGCGGCCTGCACGAGTGTCTCGCCCTGCCACAAAGGCGGTGGCGGTGGCGCCACGGTCGCGTAACTGGGCTCCGCCAGGTTAAGTGGGGCGGACGATACGGGCACGCCCATTTGCAACCCGACGGTGACTGGCCCTGTGGGTGAAGCGAGCGCCCCAGCAACGGTCGCAGTAGGAGAGGGCGCGCTTACACTTGTCGACGAGTCAGAGTCTGGGGATGAGACCCGAACGGATTCAGGGACACCAACATGGACGGAACCTCGGCGAGGGCGCCGCGGGTCGTCCCCTTTCTTACTCTTGCTTGCATGCACACCCGTGTTACGCCGTGGACGTCCATTTGCAGGGTCTACAGAGGAGGTTGAAGTGTACGGCGACGAGGAGTTTGTTTCGTCACGAAGGAACGGCGCACGAGGAGTCTGGAGGCCATAATGACGCTTCTTTGTAAGACCATGGATCTTCTGCAGATGCTTTACAAGGCCCGGTTTCACTTCTGCATCAGAACCAGAAGCGATACTCGCAGCGGAGGGTGGTGGTGAGTTGTTTGTGGAAGAAATAGCTGACGAGCGGGGAGCGGGGCGTCCGTTAGGACCCGCTGGGGGGAACGAGTTGTTTCTGGGAAGCGGGATGCGCTGCGGAGCCTGGGGAAGTAAGGATGGGGGCGCACACGCCTCAGGAAACGAGGCCGTAATTGGTGATGCTATCGACAAGCCAGAAATGCCGGAAGTAGGAGTCAGGAGACTGGTGCTTGCGGCCGCCGCGGTGCCCGCATAGCCGACGCTAGTGCGATGTGATACTGCAGAGGGGAAAGGGCGGCTCGCGCCCTCTTGATCGCCCTGGGAACGCATGGATAGGTGAAAGCGATACTTTTCTGTATCAACAGGAAACCATGTCACCGCCTCCGTGAATTGTTGCATGGCGAGCTAGAGACGAGATTCAGAGGTAACCATAGAAGAAGTAGGCCAACGGAAGGCACGTACAGTATCATAAAACAGTCGACTAAAATTTTCGGATTCCTGAGCCCTTGGATTCAATATCATGTGGAGATGAATGTTTTCCTATCATAAACATGAACACACGCCATCAGCACGTGGGCGGTGTGAACCAGCCTTTGTCAATTTGGTGAGCAATGCCTGCCAGACCGTCTGTGGATCCGCGCCTGGAAGACTTGGAACGTCCGCGCTTTCTGATGGGCCAGATGCGGCAATGACGAATAAGTGACGGGTTGTGTTTGTCTCAAGAAATGTCGTTGCGAGTATCTAAAATGGGCAAGATAAGTGAGAAGGGCGTACGTTCGTTGGATTAAGACAAACAAAGCCCACATCGGTAACACGAAACAAGGTCGCGGCCGTTATCTTGTTGTTGCCTTGGTGGCTGAAACGGACCTCGGGTAGATGGTTGTAGCGTGAATTATTAGGATTAGCGATGGCCTCTTCAAAGGCAGAGACGGGACAGCTGGTAAGCCAGAGAACCTGAATCTGCAGTAACGAGTAGAGAGGTAGATAGATAGGGCCGCTTAATGGGCAGACGAGAATGTAAGGGAGCATTGTAACGTACTGGAACGACCGGATTGACCTTGCGCACCGTACCTAGAAGAGTGGGGAGATGGTGATCTCTAAGATCAGGCCAGCGGGCGACCATAGCTGGGGAATTTTCGATGAGGACCAGGGTGGCTAAGCTGTGTCCTTGTTGGGCCGGCTTGAAGAGGCCCGGTGGAGGTGAGGCGGACATGGGAGTAGTATGGCGAGGGAATAAGGGAACTGCGTGAAGCTGTGGTGGTGAGGGGGAGAGTGGGAGAGGTTAGGAGGGAAGGAAGGAAGGAAGGGCGTAGTAGGGTTTGGGTGAGGGCTTGCTTAATCTCTGGTCACTTCTCAGCCGCGGGGGAATGACAAGGCAAAGACAAGCTTGAAAGTTGAAAGCAAAGACCGGGAAGGCTCAATCATCGCTCATCAGAATAATATAATATGAATCTGAAGAGTGCACCCAATCAGCGTGTCACAGAACATTAAATGGTCCCTTGCCGCCCATCGACTGTCATTGGATCGGTCAGAAACCCATTTGAAGAACGCAAACGGGGACGTTTTTCTCAGAAAGGTATGCCAACACAATTGTCACTCGCCTCGCCTGCCTCTTTCGAGATCCTACGACCCGGAAGTCGGTTACACGCATTTATTTATTTATTATCGTGGCGATAAGTGTTAAATTACACGCCGCCTCGCCTTGGTTGCCGCCTTGACCTCCACCTGCCCGAGCATCTCTCTCTGCACAGAAACATGGCTGGAATCATCACCCAAGTCTCTCAGACACCCGCACAGGCCCACATTCAGCCTCCTCTTCTCACCCGTCTCTCCCTAGACCTTAGAGGAAAGCGTTTCAATGTTGACCGTGAAACGATAATGAACCTTCCCGAATCCGTCCTTCTATGTCTCTTTCCAAACGGTCTCGTCCTCAGCCGCCAAGCCACTTCGCTGACGGAACCAGGTGAACACGCTGAAGAGGAGGAAGTTTATGGCGTTGACGTACGTGGTCGCAACTCGGCTCTTTCCTCTTATCCGGCGCCTTAATTTGGCGACTGTAGCTGAACCCGTTCACATCTTCCCTCCTTCACAGTTCGACCCCGATTGCTTTTCCTTCGTCCTGCAGTTCTTCCGTTCCGCATCAGATACTTTTTACGGGACAGAGACATCTCCAGGTCTCTATCTCGCGCAGCAGCACCTCATCGACGTCTCTCCCACCTCCGATTTTGCTCCCAACCAGAACCCCCTCCTCTCAAAGCAAGCCATCATCGTCCTACGAGAGGAGTTGGAATACTTCTCAATTCCTCCCAAGGACGGAAATGCTTCCACAGATGCGAATGGAATTGCCAACGAGAGCATGCTAAATCTCAAGCGCGATTGTGGCAAATACCTTCTCGAAAAGAGGAGCATCTTTACGGCGCTACAACGCAATGTCAACAAGGAAAACAATATTGCGGAGCAGCATCTAATCGACATGTTGTGCATGAGGTAACCTCGTGTCTGCCAGCGTCTCGTCCTTCTAACCCATGTGCCTCCCCCCATCCTCCCCTCTCACCTAGTGGTTTCGACCGCGATGACGAATGGGGGTTCCGGGCCCCCGAGCCCTCCCGCTGTTGCATTTCTTCCATCGCCCTGGTCCTACTCAAAACGGGTATCTATCACCACCCGGCCGCGTCCGGGGAGAAGCAGGTCACCATTGACTATAACCAGATGGCAACAGCGCAGAAATTGCTCCTCTTCTGGCGGAAGCCTGCAGTGCGTTATCTTTCCCTCCCCCCCCCTTTCCCTTTGGGGTTATGTCTTTATGTGGCTAATCGTTCCCCCTGCCGTGACCTACAGCGTAAATGTTGGTGGGACGGAATCGAGATAGAATTGAAACAGGCTGGTGAAGATGCCCCGAGAAATATCAAATTGTGGGCACGCCGGGTTTGGACGCTTGAACTCAGTCTGGTGCGCCCGACTCTCTGCTTTCTGGGCAGGCGAAACGGGGGGCTGATGAATCATTCATTTTTGACATTGCCGTTGCTAGGTCTGAACTTGGTCTTTTCTGGGATTTGTCAAACGGTCCTGGTGTGGGCGCTGTCGAGCGCAGTAATAAGGTGGAACTGGGCACCATCTTTTGCGAACGTCCGTGGCGGGGACTCTTCGGGGGGGGGAGCTCACGGCATTTCATCGTCGTTGTTTGCATACGCTTACTCCTTGGACACCTCATCATGTGCTTTTGTTTTCATACACACGCACACGTACATATCA
>WNFC01004001.1_pt1 | contig 16022 bp, 16 predicted proteins | sample 5400541 | NCBI WGS metagenome assembly WNFC01 (sample SAMN13153342, study PRJNA577476) | soil metagenome | isolation source: 120 cm saprolite under Douglas fir tree site 2 hole 2 replicate 1 | place: USA:California | collected 2015-04-18
ATCGGCCTGACGTCACCAATTCCAGCGTCGTTGTACCTGGGGGCAGTCTGCAGATAGAGAACGGCCTCAATATCAGCACGCGAGACAGCAGTCGATTTGTGGACGGCACAAATACGCGGCTGCGCGCAGGCATTGCAAATTGTCTCGAGTTTCTTGTGGACGTGCCGACCTATTTTGCAAATGTCCGTGGTGCCGAAGGTTCTGGCTTTTCCGATGTCGCGCCGGCGCTAAAGTGGCAGATCAGTCCAATCCCGGGCAAAGTCGATCTCTCCGCGGTGCTTGGCGTGGCGTTGCCGACCGGTTCAGCCAGCATAGCGGGCCGCGGCGTGCAGCCCTATTTGCAATTCCCGTGGTCGTGGGAATTGCGCAACGGATGGGGATTGAGTGGAATGTTCACCGAGTTCATTCGCCCCTCGGACCCAACCAGCAAACTGATCACGGAAACCACCTTTGTGATCGAAAAGAAGGTGACCGAGAGGGCGAGCTTATTTGTGGAGTACGTAGGAGATTACCCAGAGAATGGAAGCCCCGCTCAACTGTTGAATTCGGGTGGACTGTATCGTCTCAGTCCAAATCAGCAGGTGGATTTTCACGTTGCCCTGGGGCTCAACCACAACGCGCCCGGTTACATCGTCGGCGTCGGATATTCGGTACGTTTCGATGAGCTGTTCCCGGTTAAACGAAGTAGTGACTCCTTCGTCCCTCGCTATTAGAAAAGAACTCGATGCTCTATCCTGCCAGGCAAACGTCAGCCATTCAGGCGGAGCAGGTCGGATATAAGCGCCTCGGATGTTCTTGTTCGAAACGAACAAAGCTTAGCGGAAATAAATCGGCCGCTCGGTCGGTCATCCCAAATACTTGCTGAATAGCACCCGCTATTTTTTGTTCGGCTCCGACGACCTGGCAGATCAGGCAAGGGCCCGCTGGAAATCAAGCCATGTCTTGTTGATGACGCCGGCTAGGGAGACAGGAGACTCGCACGAATTTGCAGTCTTTTAGCGATCCTTCCCTTAGCTCGATGCGGGTAAGATTGCGCACCGTCGCTTTAAATCGTCCAACCACCTTCTGGGGAGGCTCGGACAGGCAGTAACGACCTGAAGCCCATTAGATGCGAGGTCCGGGGTCGAAATAGCGCGAAAAGCATGGACCGAATAGAGAAGCCGCGGGCTTCGTCCGGAGACCGGTAATTTTGAATGCTGGTGGGACCGAGCTCGCAAAAGCGGCTAGGCACTCATAGCCACAGACGTGACCTGGAAATCGTCAGCAGATCAAGCTGAACCTTCTCGATCAAATTTATGCGCGCCGCACGTTGCTGCCCACTTTAACCAGTGGCGCCCGTGAACTGTCCGAGTCGCGCTGCTGTACCAGCGGCGAGTTGCAGCAGAACGCCGAGCATCCACCCGAAACCGATCCCAATAACCCAAATAAAGGGCGGCGTCTCGTCGAAGATGATCATATAAACCGACACGAGTGCGGCAAGGGCGGCGAGGAATGTGCCGATGGCGCTCACCAGCGCGATGGGATTCGTCCCTGGACGCGAAACGGTGCCGGAAAAAGTACGGCCGGATGCGCCGGAAGACAGCGGAGGAATGTTGGTTCCCAAATAGAAGCCGATAGAGCCATACAGGACCGCCGAGAAGAGAACCCCTAGGGAATTGATCGCCTCAATATTTGCTCTAGCCACAAACGCTGCAACAAAAAGTCCGCATAGCGCGCCCATGATGGCAAGACCGATCCTTTCTATGACTTGAGCAAACCCATTTTGGTGGGAACCATGGACTGTTGTGGTATCTATTCTATTCACCATGATTGGCTTCCTTCCTCGGTTGATAAGACTGATTCGATTTCCTGCGCACAGACTCGGATTTGCTTGGCGTTTGGCAGAACGCCCCGGCATGCCCGGGTCGCGGAGATGTTGGTTCGGTCGTAACCGATAGTTTGCGGGTTTAGCTTCCGGCGAGCCCTGCGGATTGCCAAGCCACAGAGCCGAAGACAATGATGTTGTTCCGCATCAATCAGGAGACTGGACCAGCGATCGATTTATTCCGGCAAGCTTCGCTCGCTGAGGCGGAAATGAATGCGACGGCGCACGAGCGAAGCAATGCTTTCTAGGTGGCCGATCAAAAACGTGGGAATAAAGCGCGCCCGCAAGAAGTCTCTGCTGTGTGTGCCGTAAATGGTCGTGTCGAACAAAAGCCCGTATGCCACAGGAAGCGTTTCCATCGTTTCGAACTGATCCTTATGTACTTGGCCCCAGCTTTTCTCCCGAAGCTGGGGCCTTTCTTTGTTCGCTCCAATGTGGGCGGCGACCCGGACCTTCGGCAAATGTCCTTTTCAAAGCGAATTTGTACGCTGCCCAAGTAAGTATCGGATCAGCTCTAATGGCAACCAAAGGTCACCACGTTGGGAATATCGGCAAGAACCTTAGTCCTTCTATCGGAATGAAGGAGGCGCGCCGCACCAATAGATCCTGTTGAATCCGCCGGTACCTTCAGCTGGCTTAACTCCAAGGAGTGGCTCAGTTATGCCCGGCTGAGACCCCGTTTTTGATCGGCGCGGTTGCTTGCTAACGATTAGAAAATAATTGTACGAACTCGGGAATTTCATCACGCAAGTGTGAGTCTTCTGTGAGAGGCGGCGCGCGCGGCCGATGATGCAGGTGCGCCAATGCCATTTTGATCGGTTTCTACTCCGGGGGCGCGATGATCGATGCGCCTCCGGCAGATAGCTTCAACTGAAACAAGGAGATTGGTTTTGACAGTCCGTGGCTCAATGCACTTCGGCGCAAACCCGGGAACGTCCGTCGGGGTCTATAGTTGCAAGTCGCAGAGCGTTCTGCGTGCTTTGAGATTGACCTTCCTGTTTACCGCTCTGGCCGCCACGTCGTGCCTGGCGCAGGACGCGAATAATGCCGGCGCCGGCCCGGTGGCAACCGTAAGCATGGACCATAACACTTTCATTCCCAGCGAAATCACTGTCGCGCCTGGCACCACTGTGACCTGGGTCAACAATGAAGCCATGCCCCATATCGTGGTGGATCTAAACAAAGGGTTCCGATCAAAAATGCTTGCCAAGGACGCCAAGTTCTCTTTCACTTTTACAACCGCGGGCGACTTTGACTACCTCTGCTCGATCCACCCGAACATGAAGGGCAAAGTCATCGTCAAGCCGGGAGCGAGCTGACGGTCCGGCTACGACCTGGTGCGCATCGCCGTGATCTGCCTGCCAGCGCGGGAATCCAGCGTGAGTACAGCCGGGCCCTGTTCGGAATGGGAACTCGTTCTCCACGCTTTTTTTGACGGAGAATTGGACGCGGCGGATTCGTTCAGGTGCGAGGAACACCTTGGGCAATGCCAAGGCTGCTTCCTTAAAGTAAAAAATTTGAAATCCATGAGACGGAAAATCAGACGTTCCGCCGCGGGTTGGCCTGCTCCTGGCACGTTGCGGAATCGAATTCCTTAGTCGAGCAGCATTTCGGAGCGGCAATCGCTGCCGGCCTCCGCTCGACGAGCCGGAATCCGTTTCCAAGAAGCGTCGCGATCGACTGGCCTACCGGGGTCGGCTGTTACGCTCGTGAACAGAAAACTCGGCTCCATTGGTCAATTGCTGCCATCGAAATGAGCGGTGTGGCGGGGAAATCCACGGATCAAGAAATTGTATATTAATTGGGAATAAAGCCCGAGGCGGTCGAGTCTCCTGTTTAGCGGCGCAATTCGGTGCCATTTCGAGCCGTTTGGCTCCACAGAGAGATGTGACATGGCCAAAAAGGCATTGAGGATCGTGGACAGGGGTTGGGCCGCCGTGTCGATCGAGGATCCGACATGCTCATTCTAATCACCCAGTTCCGGTCCGCGGCGGCCCGATTTGCCATTAGTCGTGCCGTCACCGTTGCAATGCTTTTGGGTCCGATCTTTGGCGCGACGTTGGCGGTGGCGGTGGCGGCGCAGGATGCCACGAACATGGTCACGATCGACAATTTCACCTTCACGCCCTCGGAATTGACGGTTGCCGTGGGAACGACGGTCAAGTGGGTCAATCACGACGACATTCCGCACACGCTGGTCAATAAGGACAAGGTATTCCGGTCGAAGGCGCTCGATACTGACGACTCGTATTCCTTTACGTTCACAAATGCCGGAACTTTCGATTATTTCTGCGGTCTGCATCCGCACATGGTCGGAAAGGTCATCGTAAAATAATCCTGAGGTTCGAAACGTGCCAACCGGGACGACACCTTTATCTTTATCGGCACGCCGGTCGAACGTCCGGCATGCCGAGCCTAACGAAGCCGTGCCAAAAGAGCATTTAGAAGGCTCAGATCGTTTGTCTGGCCAGAAGCAGGGCCCAGTTGTGCAGAACAAGGATGATCGCGTGATGTTCGATGAAGTCTTTCTGCCGCACATGGCCGAAGCCTATCGTCTGGCGCGATGGCTCACCGGTAATGCCTATGACGCCGAAGACGTTGTGCAGGATGCGGCGCTGCGTGCATTTCGCGGCATCAAGAGTTTCGGTGCCGTCAATGCTCGCGCGTGGTCCCTGACAATTGTGCGCAACACGGCCTACAGCTGGTTGGTGAAGAACAGACCAAAGTCTGTCGTTTTCACGGGCGACCTAAGTGTTACGGAGAAACAGGAACTTGAGCATGAAGGCCCGCAAGGAACGAGGGTTGAGACACCCGAGGAGATCGCTCTTTTCAAGGCGGATGCCGAAGAAGTTCAGCACGCCTTGGCACAGCTGCCAGCGCAGTTTCGCGAGGTGATTGTTTTGCGGGAAATGAACCAGCTGAACTATCGCGATATCGCGGAGATCACCAATGTGCCAATCGGCACAGTGATGTCCCGTCTGTCCCGGGGCAGGCAACTTCTGATCGCTCTTCTGGAAGACCGAAAGTAAAATTATGATTGCATCCATAAAAGATGACGGCGAACTACAGATGAACGCCTATTGCGACGGCGAGCTCGATCCGGTTTCCGCGATTGAGTTCGAGCGGCGGTTGGCTGACGATGACGCTCTGAAGGCCCAATATAACCGGTTGCTGTCGTTGCGACGCGCCTTTCGTTCGCTTCCACAATATGACGTACCCGCTGGTCTACAGGCCCGCGTCCAGTCGGCATTGGATACGGATCGCCCGGGCAAGACGAATCGTCCAGTCCAGGTGCGACGTCCGCTTCAGCGAAGCTGGTCGTTTCAGGCTTTGGCGGCGGCAGCGGTGCTCGGCGCGGTGATCTCAAGTTCTGTCATGCTGACGATAGAGCGCTATGATCCACACGAGGGTGTCGCCCGTGAAGTCGTTGCAGGCCATATCCGGGGTCAGTTGGCCCCTCAGCCTTTCGACGTTGCGTCGTCTGACCGCCATACGGTCAAGCCGTGGTTCACATCGCGCCTACCGGAATCGCCTCAGGTGCCTGACCTGGCGGCGCAGGGCTTCTTGCTCGTGGGTGGCCGCGTGGATGTCGTTGGCCACGATCCGGTTGCAACGATCGTCTACAAGCACGCCGCGCATACCGTCAGCCTGACGACCCTGCCGCCCGGTCAATCTGTCTCTGATCAAGCGATTGCAGGATACAACGTTCGAAGCTGGAGCGATGCGCAGTTCACCTATATCGCAGTTTCGGACATGCCCCCCGAAGATCTTGCATCATTCGAGCGCGCATTTTCTGAGGGATCGCCGGCGCCGGAAATCAAATAGACGAGCGAAATCGTTTATTCCTCCGTGGGGGTCCTGACCCGTAAGCCCACCAGGGCCGACGGGCGGACGCATCGTTAATGCTGACCAAGAATCTGGGAAAACTGCGTAAGAAAACTCTGCGCGAACGGATCTATGAGGAGGTCGTGCGCCTGATCATCTCCGGCGAATTGCCGAGTGGCGGATGGGTTGACGAGAAGCAGGTGATCAAAAGGCTGCGGGTGAGTCGAACCCCGTTCCGCGAGGCGCTCGGGACACTTGCAAAGGGAGGGTTGATCGAGATCAAGCCTTATCGCGGCTTTTATGTGCGCAGCTTTTCTCGCGACGAAACTGCGGACCTCTACGAGCTATACAATCGGCTTGAGTGTTTTGCGGTCGAGCTTGCCGTACCGCAAATGAGCGACCGCGACATTCGGCGGTTCGAAACTATACTTGCTGAAGCCGTAGTCGCGTTGCAGCGAGGAGACATGAAAACATATGCTGTGCGCGATCGAAAATTTTACGAAACCGTCGCCGAGCAATCCGGCAATTCCGCGCTTATCGAGACGCTGGCGCGGTTCGCGCTGCAAATCCAGCTGTGTGGCACAATCGCAAGCGTGAGCCGGGAGTTCGCCGAACGCGCTGCGCACGGATGCGACGACATCATACAAGCATTCAAGGCGCGGGACTCGCCGCGCGCCGCGTTTCTCGTGCGTGCCCACATCAGCCGTGTGCAGCAGTTGATTCTTGCGCGCTTCCCCAATGAAATAGCGTCTTGCATGCCATAGAGCGATCGAAGCCGCGGGAATAACATCACACGCATCAGAGGCTTGCGATCTGGGGACTTTAACAAGTCGGAGCTCTGGGGAGCGATGAGCAAAGAAGCACAACACTCACCTGACAGGCTTGATTGGGACATCGGCGCAGCAGACGCCCTGCGCATGTGAGGAAGGCCCGTGTCAGGTGGGCGCGGGGTTCAGGTCACATCTAATTCACCCGGTTCAACGGGTCTCTGGGCCGGCTCGTGGCCCTCGCACTGGAATCGCTCGGCTTGTTCGGGAAAAGTAAACGCGGATTCAAGGCGCAGCCGCCGATGCCCGATGCTGTCCACTGACCTTGCTCTTGTGTTTTATAGAAGCAATAGAGGTAGCTTTCCCGCGACAGGCACCACGGATATTCCTGAGCGTGAACATTCTCAGGGGGCAAAGAAGCAGCCATACCCGATGCGACGGACGCAAGAGGCGAAAGTCGTGCCATTCGAATTCTGACGAGGAGTTGCCGAAACGACCTGGCGTTTTTAGATTGAATACGATTCTGGTGCATGTTTTCTCTTGCGGAAATCAAGGGTGCCAGACGATTGCACGTCAGAACGCATTCCTGTATGGCGCGATCTCACTGCGGCTACCATAGATCCACATGGGCTCACCGCATTCGCTTGGGCCGTGGTCCGTCATGCAAGCCGCACTCCAGGGTGGAGCTGCGATTTGGCGGCCCTCGATCCGGCATGTCTGCGCTCGAGTAACGCTTTTGTGGGTTCGCTCCTGAGCGGTCGTTGGCGTTGCGAGCGACGGCACGAGCAATAGCGCCGCCAGAAGGTATGAGATCTTCATCGTTAGTCTCCTTGATTGCGGACCTCGCGCCACTGGAGGCGCGCTTTAGTTGCTTTGGGATAAACGCATGTCCGTCTCTGGTAGAAAGACTCGGGTTAGAGTCTGGATATTCCCGAACATGCAAATATTGGAATTCTCCAAACCGTTTGCGGTGACAGCTGTCGGGCGTGTTCATGGGAGGGCGAACCACCTTTTGTATCGGCGGGCCCTTGTCAGTAGTCGTGAGAGGCGTTTGATACGTACAGCTCAGATTTTGCGGCGTTTAGCAGCCTTGGCAAATGCCGCTGATCTTGCGATCGACGTTCGCATCTTCTTGATCAAGGACATACTGAGATACTGACGTCGATCTGGGAACATCGGCGGCACGCGGCTGGCGGTGGCCTACCGGTGCTGACCAGGGTCTAGTTGTAGTTTCTTTTCCGGCCATCGATGGACGGAAAGATGGTGCTAATGCCATAGCGTCGGCAGTTCCGCGACTAACTCGTCGCCGAGATGGCGTAGATCCAATTCCTAAATCCCCGTTAGGGTGGTAAAAGGCGTATGCGCCGGGCTCTTGGATAACTGCTTGTGCGACTATTGGAGTCGCGAGCGCCGTTGACAGAATTGTTGCCGCGCTAAGAAGTGTAAATTTAGTCATCGAGTATCTCCATGTGTCCTCGCTGCGCGTACGCGCTTCTGATAACCAGACTCTCGCAGGAGTCCTGAAATTCCCGATCACCGAGTATAGCTGCCAGTCTTGTGTTCAAGACGGGTCTAGCCGAATGTCTGACGGTCTGAGGCGAGGAAGCGGGAGATGACGGATCAATAGCGCTATGCGAAGAAGCTGCATCTGATCCAAATCTAAATGCACAGCGACGCTGCGGCTGCCTTTGGCCGTCTTTGCTCTCGTCCTTCACGCCGCTGTTATCACCGCTAAGGATGGTCGCAACATTCTTTGAGAATTAGAAAGCGTAAGGATTCGGGAATATCGATAGCTCAATGTCAGTCTTGTTATTGGAGGCAGGCATGGCCGCGCTTAGGAAGCAAATTCGCCGAAGCTGGCTGGCCGGCAGAGCCTCCTAAGCGTCCCAGCCGTCGCCCCTGGCTGGGACGCTTTTTTATTCAATCATTGCTGGCGCTTTAAGCGATGACTGGGCGCTAAGGGACATATTTTAGTGCTTGGCGCTGGCCATCTGGGTATCAACGCAAGTCGTTAGAAAGTTCTCGGTGAGTCAGATATTCAGCGCGCGCTCGAGATCGAGCGGTCGTTCGAGAATCGCTATTCTCTGGTTGATGCTTAATCTTACGCCGGTCGAATATGGATGGGATCGAGTAACGTAAGCCGCACGAACCGGAGTGCGAGAAAATCGCATGATACGAGGGTCTGCGCGTCAAGCGCACCGAAATTGTTCGTCTAGCAGCACGAGTGACGACCGCCTCGATCGCGAAAATACTTGACCCTCATCCCGGGAGGCCAACACGACGTAGAAGATCCTTGAATTGAGCGTCGGACCGCAGAGGATCGAAGGCTGGTCGCAGCAGAATGGATGGGTTGAATCGTGCTTCATAGCCCTTGTTCAACCAGATCATTGCCTGGTCCTGATCACCGAGTCCTAGATAGATCAGGGCGATGTTGGCTTCGGCAGAAGGGTTTTGGTCATGCTGAGCCTCCAAGTCCTTGGCTATTTTGATTGCTTCTTCTTTCCGGCCCAAAGCCGCATAAACGTAAGCGAGATTCGAGTCGAAGACCCCACTGTGTCCGGAAATCTCGATCGCTCTCTGAAACTCTGCGATTGCTTCATCGTGCATGTGCTTTTGCTCGAACGCCTGCCCTAGTTCATAATGGCCGATGGCAAAGTTCGGGTCCATCTCCAGCGTTTTCTTACTTTGCCGCACCGCTTCGTCAAAGAGATGAGCAATGCACAATGCGTCCGCCATGTCTGCGCTGATGATCAGGGAAAGAGGATCAAGGCTTTCCGCTTTTCTTAACTCGAAGAGGCCATCGCTATTCCGCCCCATCAAGATCAAATGCCAAGCATACCAAAGATGAGCAGTCGCGTAGCCGGGGTTCAGTTTGATCGCCAGCTTGTACTCCGTTTCGGCAGTCTCCCAATCCCAGCCATAAAGGTCCAAAGCGAAAGCGAGAGAGGTGTGGGCCTCGCCGAGACTATCGTCCAAGGCCAAGGCCTTGGTCGCAGCCGCCTTCGCTTTGCGGAAAGCATCCTGCGGAGAAAGCACTCCATATTCCCAATCGCCAGACAATGCGTAGGAGTCAGCTAAGCCAGAATATGCTTCGGCGTAGGTTGGATCCATCTCGATTGCATGGGTGAAATATTCGACGGCTCTCCTCAGACCATCTCCGGTTCGCTTGTTCCAAAAATATCGTCCTTTGAGGTAGGCCTCATAAGCCTCCGGATTCACCGCCTTGGACTTCTCCAGCGCTGCCTGTTCCTGTCGATTCAAGGTAGCCCGGATTCGCTCGGCGATGGCGCGGGCTACCCTGCTCTGGAGCGCCAGCGTGTCGCGGAAATCTCCTTCGTAGCTTTCGGCCCAGATCTGCTTATCGGCGGGCACCTGGATCAATTGAGCGGCGATCCGTACTCGTTCGCCGGAATGCAACACGCTTCCTTCGACTACGGCATCGACATTCAGCTCACGAGCAATCTCGCCCAAGGGCTTGCGCACGCTCTTATAGGTCATCGCGGAGGTACGGGAGATCACGCGTATTGCGCTGATCTGCCCCAGGTGAGTGATCAATTCATCGGTCATTCCGTCGGCGAAATAATCCTGAGACGCGTCGTTGGAAAGGTTTTCCAGCGGCAGCACTACCAAGGAGCGGATCGAGGGTAGGGGGAGCCTCCACGGGTAGAAAGTCCATGACAAGGAGCCTGCAAGCACCAGGGTCAACCCGAAGCCGAAAAGTCTCCAGCCAAAAGCATGGGGCGGCCGTCTTGGTAATGTGCCAACATCAATGGGTCGGAGAAGACTGGGGTTCTCGTGCATAGCAAGATCACCTGCCATGGTCTCCGGTTGGCCGCCGTGGACGACCGCGACGTCGGCTAGAAACCGGTAGCCACGGCGAGCGACGGTCTCGATGAAGCGGGGATTTTCGGCCGAATCTCCTAGTGCTTCTCGAACCTTGCTGATTGCTTTGTTGAGGCCGTGATCGAAGTCCACGATCGTCTTCGGCCAAAGTCTTTCGCGAAGTTCCTCCCGAGTCACCAGTTCTCCAGGTTTTTCCAGCAGCATAGCCAGCAATTGGAAGGGTTGTTCTTGCAACCTGACCCGTTTGCCAAGCTTCGTGAGTTCGCCGGTTCGAAGATCGGCTTCGAAAACCCCAAACTTAAAACGCCTGATAGTTTGGACGGCCTGCTTCATGGCAAACCTGAACGTTCTGACGATTCGTCGACTTGCCGCATGGCAAACCGGAGTAAGCACCCGCTACCTTGCAGAGGATCGCCGCGCGTAACCTGTTAATTTTATTATATTTTCTGGGGTATTCACTTTTCAGGAAGATGGAACCGACGATCCATTGAAGGAATATACATTTCCAATCACACAATCGGCAGGTTTGCAATTGATCGCTCGTCTGGAGCCTACCGATGCCGTCCTTTGCCGTTCGCCGCAATCGCAGTGCAACCATCTCGTCTGCCCCGCAGCAAGACGTAGCTTTGAATATGGCCAGCTCAGGTCACGACGATCGCGCGGGCTTGGTCATCCTATTGCAGCCGCACCCCGGCAATGCCTCATCGCGGGCACGCGGAGTTCGCCGTCACCAGCTCCGACTTGGCCAGGGCCGTCGTCCCGAGTGCTGTGCCGATCGTGTTTGCGCATGTGCATAAACCGATCCTCGGCGGCCTCGATTTTCAAAGGGCGGCATCGAGCGTCTGTACGACGGTTTTCCCCTCGAACAAGCCGAATGAGCCTACGGGCTTTCATACATCTTCGCCTAGGTGGAAGGCACCTACACCGCTGCCCTTCGCGCTTGGCGCGGCGACGCTCTCGCTCGCTCTCGTTATTGAGATCGTGGTGACGACATTTGAGCGGCGATACATGCGCCAACGCTACTCAGGAGAGAGCACGTGCAGACCGTGAACGACTTCATGCAGCCTGGAATAACAGCCGCAGACAAAAGAAAACCTGCCGCCTCGACGACGAGAAGCCGGCACATCGAATTCACGCCAGCGATCTCTGCATTGGGCCAGTTGGGATTGCTGGTGCAAAACAGGCTGCCGAGCGAGGATAATACCCTTGCCAGATTTAAGCAGAATATCGTTCCTCAGCTTGACGCTGCCTACAATTTCGCGCGGTTTCTCAGCCGAGATGCCGACGCAGCCCAGGACATCGTACAGGAGGCATTTCTTCGAGCTTATCGAAGCTTCGATGGATATCGTGGCGGGGATGCGCGCGCTTGGATCTTTACAATTGTACGTAATTGCTATCACAGCTGGCTGATGAACCGGCGGCGAAAGTCGCGGTTGGAGGTCGAGCCCAAGGGCAACGGCGATTCCGAAGAACTCATCCTTAATATATCCTCGGACGAAGACAATCCGGAAGCAATGCTCCTGCGGGAAGCACAATCCCAAACCGTCCGCTTCGTTCTTAACATGATGCCACGCCCTCTGCGCGAAATACTGGTCTTGCGCGAACTCGAAGAGCTCTCCTATCGTCAAATTTCAGAAATCACAGCCTTGCCGATTGGCACCGTCATGTCGCGTTTGGCGCGCGCGCGAAAGGCTTTTGGGGATGCCTGGGCCTGCGAGACAAAAAATACTGGCTGAACTGACATCGCAATCTCTGCTGACAAAATCAAATTGAGACGTCAGCAGAAATCGGATTTTGGAGATGGGCGGTTCAAGCTTAAACCGCTTCTCCTCCGGCTCGGCGATCCGGATCATTAGCTCACACGCAATCCTGCGCTGGCTTCATGACCACGGCCTCCGGCTTTAGGTTCTTGGTACGCACAACCATCGGCTTCTCCGGTAGCATCCGCTGCATGATCCGATCGCGAAAGATGAGCGTGTGCGCCATCGCGGCCGTCACATGGGTGCCGATCATCAAGAGCAACGCCCACTCCATGGTCCCGTGCCACCTCCCGATCGAAGTCGCAAGGGTTGAGCCTTCTGCCAACGCCGGTAGACGGGCCGCAAAGAACGGGGAGATCGACCAGCCCCGCTGCGATGCAAAGAGCCAGCCGGTCATCGTAGTCGCAAACACGAGCGCATAAAGGAACCAGTGTACCATCTCCGATATCAGCTGCTGCCAAGCTGGAAGCGAACTTTCAGGCGCGACGGGATGTGTGATGCGCCGAAAAAAGCGCAAAATAATGAGCGCAAGGATAGTGATCCCAAAGGAAATATGAAACGTCATCGCGTCGCCGGGCTTCATCCCACGATGAATGTGCGGCATGAACCAGCCGAGCGGGTATTGCACACTGAGAAGCGCCACAATCAGCCAGTGAAATACCTTCGCGGTGGTTCCATAGTGTAGTTGTTTGGCCATGATGTTCCTTAAATTCGGCTACTTTGTGTCGCTTCTTTTCTAGGACCCAGTTCGGCGCGCGCAGGCGTTTCGTATTTCGGTTTGCCGAAGCGACGATCGTTTTTCCGGAACTTGCTCGTCCAAAGAGGTCGCTCTCTACAGCTGAGAGAGAGACCGTTTCAACAGCGAGATTATTTCAACGATTGACGCGCTGCTCACAAAAAAAGCCGGCGTGATAGGCCCGCAGTGCCCTCGACTCCCGTCCGGCCTGCCGTGATCTTGGGCAGCCAGTCGGCCGTCGAAATAATCGGGGCAGTAGCCCCAAACCGGGCGGCAATCGGTGCAGCGCTTCCACGTGATTGAGCGAGAAAGCTGGAATAAAACGCTTTCGAATCAGGTCTCCTCTGCAGCGACGCCAATCTCTTTGGTGTCGGTAGCGACAGAGAAAATGTCCCAAAACCGCACCACGTACGACGTATCCAAGCCGTCTTGGCTGACCGTAAAGAAGGTTCAAACGATTCGACTTTCGCTTCTCGCGGCTGTCGCATCGGGCATTGCCATAATTGCCGTCTCGCCCCGCAAAGACCGCTCAGGCGCAAGAGTATGCATGGTGCTTATTCGAGGAAGGCGCCCTCGATTCCACGCTTTAATATATCGCGCCGCGCCGACGCGAAGGCTAAATACGAATTCTATGAGTCGTTTCAACTGGCATCAGCCATCCCCGGCTGAGGTGTTTTCTGTTTCCGTCATTCTCGCCGTTGTCATCCCGCACGACAGAGGACGGCCGCAACAGTTTTGAAGAATTCGATAAAATGCAGAGGTTCGGGAATATCGATACCTAAGCGTGAGTCTTGCTTTCAGAAGGTTCTTGCCCACGCTTAAGAAGTCGAATTCGCCGGAGACCTTCAGCCGGTTGAATCTCAAAAAGCGTCTCAGCCATCGCCCCCAGCTGCGACGCTTTTTTTGACTCCGTCATTTGTACAGGTCTTAGGACCAGGAGATACGATCTCGCTATTGAAAGTTGGGAATGAGCGCCCGCGCTTAAATCTGAGGACTGCGGGGCGCGGATGTCCGATCTGGGATGGGCACAGTCAGACGCAGCTCGCGAAATTCGCCGCCGACCAAGTGTAACTAAGAGATGGATGTGAATTAGAAGCGCAGATCGAAGTCTGACCAAGGGCACGATCAAGCCTGTGCTGGTGTTGATCTACCTTCAGACCCATTCTCGCTTTTGGATATGGATAGCGTCAATGAGAACTCTCCACGCCCCACCTGGGAACCGAGGATAGATATTTCAATTTCTAGCGCTACGCGCGGGAATAATTCGCCCACTTCCTCGGTCAAGTCCTTGTCTGGCTTAGTTGCTGGTCGTAACAAAAAAGAGGAAACTCATATGGCGCATGATCACGACAATCACGGAGATGGCGTCAGCCGTCGTCACACTCTCGAATGCATGCTCTGGGCTGGCACCGGCGTTTTATGGACGGTTGCCGGCGGCATTCCGAAATCCAGCCTGATGGGATCGGCGCAGGCTGCGGAGGCCGGCTTCACCTTCTTGCAGATTTCCGACAGCCATGTCGGCTTCGACAAGAAAGCCAATCCCAATGCGCTCGGCACGCTACAGGAAGCCATCGCCAAGGTTAAGGCTCTGCCCAACAAGCCAGCCTTCATGCTGCATACCGGTGACATCACCCATTTGTCGAAGCCAAAAGAATTCGACGATGCTGCGCAGGTCATCGGCAGCGTGGGCCTCGACGTGCACTACGTGCCGGGCGAGCACGATAACCTCGACGAAGTGCCGCTCAAATCCTATCTCGAGCGCTACGGCAAGAACACCAAGGGCACAGGCTGGTATTCCTTCAACCAGAACGGTGTCCATTTCATCGGTCTCAACAATGTGATGGACCTCAAGGCCGGCGGCATGGGCAATCTCGGGCCTGAGCAACTCGCTTGGCTCGCCGATGATGTGAAGGGCCTTTCCGCCTCCACGCCGATCGTCGTCTTCGCTCACATCCCATTGTGGACAATATCCAGGGATTGGGGCTGGGGTACCGATGATTCGGAACAAGCGCTATCGTTACTGAAGCGCTTTGGATCGGTGACGGTGCTCAACGGTCATATTCATCAGTTGATGCAGAAGACCGAAGGCAACGTCACCTTCCACACAGCCAGATCGACGGCATTCCCGCAGCCCGCTCCCGGCACGGCGCCCTCGCCAGGACCGATGGTCGTTCCAGCCGAAAAGCTGCGCTCCGTCCTTGGCATCAGGACTGTCGTCTACACCCAGGGCCAGGAACTGCTCGCCGTCACCGATCAGCCATTGGCAGCGAGCTGAGCCGACGTCGTGGCGCCGGCATTTTGATTCTTCATTCGCCTCGCCGACGACTCTTTGTGTAAGTGGCACGCCAGCCGTGTCACCGGTACTTTGCCCTTCATCTCCCTGATGAAGGTTCCAGGCATTGGTGACACGGCACCTTGCATCCAAAAGTACGCGTCCCGAAGTGACGGTTCGGATCGAACCTTCAAAATTTAAGTGCCAATGCAACCACCGACCGGCGATTGCACATCCAATTGATGGGGGCCGCTGGGCCTCAATATCGGAGTATGATCATGAAGAAGCTTGTGGTAGCGGCTGGCATCGTTGCCGGCATTGCATTCGGAGTACCCGCCATCGCGCAGACAAAGCCGACGATTTCCGTCATCGCAAAAGATACGACGTCGCCCTATTGGCAAGCCGTGCTGGCCGGCGCACGCAAGGCCGGTCAGGACCTCGGCGTCAACGTTATCGAGCTCGGCGCGCAATCCGAATCCGACGTAAGCGGTCAAATCAGCATCCTCGCAAAGGCCGTTGCCTCGAAGCCGGCGGCCATCGTCATCGCGCCCGCGGAATTTGCAGCACTTGGAAAGCCGATCGATGAGGCCGCCAAGAAGGTCAAAATTATCGGCATCGAATCCGCCGCCGATACCAAGGCTATGACGTCGCTCCTGGCCACCGACAATTTGAATGCAGGTTGCGTCGCCGCAGATGCTCTCGCTGTAGCGATCACGAAGACATCGGCTGACACTGAAGGCGACGTCGTGATGATCACTTCCATGCCCGGAGTTCCATCCCTCGATCAGCGCGCCAGAGGTTTCAAGGAGGTGGTCACCGCAAAGTATAAGGCGCTGGATATCACGGCCGAGAAGGTCGCCGATGGCAAGCCGGCGACGGTCCTTGGTATTATGAACGACCTCATCGCCAACACTGGTGATTTGCGCGGCGTGTTCGTCTCAGATCCGATCACGGC
>WNFC01004003.1_pt1 | contig 16019 bp, 21 predicted proteins | sample 5400541 | NCBI WGS metagenome assembly WNFC01 (sample SAMN13153342, study PRJNA577476) | soil metagenome | isolation source: 120 cm saprolite under Douglas fir tree site 2 hole 2 replicate 1 | place: USA:California | collected 2015-04-18
GACCCAAAAACCATTGAGAACCTCAGGAAGACCAGCCAGCGGCCTGTGACCCCGGAAGAGGTACGAGCCTCTACCCTCCATTGCAATGTTTCGGTGTTCACAGGTTTGTAGGGTATGGCTGTTGCGCAGAAGATCGGTGCCAGGCAGTACCTGGAGTGTTCGGCTAAGTCAGGTGAAGGTGTCCGCGAGGTTTTCCAATATGCCACCCGCGTAGCTCTTCTTAGTCGAGCCACCTTCCGTACCAAGAAGCATGGGCCTTGTATTGTACTCTGAAAGTTTGGGGCAGTCACTCCCTTCACTTCGTCATACCCACCATTAGTCGTCCATAACAGCATCTGTAGTACGGTCGTGAGATGTGTGCCGGGCAATCTTACGCTCAGCTAGTCTGGTTTTCCAGAACAATCCCGATATCGTACGTCCTTTCCTCTACGGCTTGTTTAATACATGTCTCTGCCAGGTAGTTATATACATATGATCTGAGTGCTCACCAGTGGTCCCGATAAGTTATTCAAGGATGGGCAGTGGTAGACGTAACAATAGGGTTGAAATACATAAAAGAGGAAGTAAATCCCTCAACAATGTCGAAAATTCCCTCGTTTGTATATCCAAGGGTACTACAACGCTGAACATGTTCATCTTTCATGTTCATCTTTCAGCCGGGGATAACGGATAACTTATCTGAACCAAGATGCCAAAGATACCCCTGACCATGGGCGGCCAACTCCACTAGAACTATAAAAATAATTTTACGGACAAGGAAAATATATCGAGTAATCGGACCCGAGGGTAAATCATCAAACCATACTAGGACGGTACTGGCAACTGACTGGATTTGATCGTTGGGATATTTGGGGCGATACCGTAGGGTGGGTGTCGCGCGGCTGCGTTCTTTGACAAGACAATACTGTAATCGGAATGACCAACATCGCCACTGATCGGCGGGCCTTATCATCTGTAATCTGTCTCAGTCTGTCTGTGAGAGTCACGATACCAAACTGGCCAAGTGATACCAAACTGGCCAAGTGTGGCGTCGTCTCGTAATGAGCAATTTTCCAGCCAGACCAAAGAGCGCCGAGCCCGAGTAAGGTTAGTGAGGGGGTGGTCTGGGAATAGGGCAACCATCTAGATTCTGACGTGTCCGAAATCTCGTCCGAAAAAATCCGTGGAAAGCATGCTTTGCTTTGTTGGTTTGTTTCCTTGTGGATAATTCCTCTGCCCACAATGATATTCAAGCGGTCACCGGCCAGCCAACCAACCAGTCAGATTTGTACATTAATTCTGAAGTTTGTGGAATGCTCGGTTATTGTTATCTAGACGTGCTGGTCCAGGGTTCGATATTCGATTCCGACATTATCTGGTATTACTCGGCAAACTGTAGTCGCTCTGATAGCACCAATCTCTGATCCAACCAGCTTCATGACCTTGGACAACTAGCGAATCTAGGATGCTCAGCATCGCGTCTTTCATCCAACGTCTTTCCGGAAAGCGATTGGCGTCAACTGGAATAGGCATTGGAGGGGTCTGAGAAAGTAGCTGTTTGAAAGGGGACAGAAACGTTTCTGCGATGGTCAAAGCTGGTTCGGAGCCAGAACTATTTGCCTCACGAAGACAGGCAGACAGCAGGAGTGCGCAGCTGATGGGATCGGAAGTGAGAGCGGGGAGGTTATACAGGGGGAAAAGAGCGACCAGGACAACGATGTTGGAGAACTGGCGTTCTTCATATAGGGCATATAGTAGATGACGGGTGGCAGGGAGTGTGAGGTCCATGCGATAAGCCGAGCGATTGCTGAATACGTTCAAGGCGAGCTCAGGACAACGAAGTTCAACGCAACGGCCTGTGGCGAGGAGGTTAGAGCGCAAATTAGTGATGCCGAGCTTTTGAGCTTGTTATGCTCGAACCACGTACGGACGAATGCATTAACGTGCTCATCACGAAACTGTCTGCCATTTTCGACAAACCTCGAGAACTGGCTCGATACGCGCTCAAGATGTTCCGGACATGTTGCAAGATCGAAGAGATAGAGCCAGGTACTACTACGGACTTGCGGTGAATGACCTTTGGGTCTGATTTGACCGATTTGGGTCGAAAGAAAATTTAATGCGTTCTCGAACCTCTGAATGCGAAAGTTTTTGGAGGTTGTTTCGGGAACGGATTGGGGTGCACGTGAAAGTCGCGTATCAGCCCTGGTAAACGGGGGCGAGCCATCCGTTTTCTCTGCAAGTGAATCCTCGTCTACTGAGGGCACGGATATCGTGCTGACAGCACGGGCTGGGCAAGCAACTAATGATCAGCGGATGTTCGTACAGCGGGTATAGAATCGTATCACCAATGAATCGAACATGCAGACGATGTTCTGAGAAGCAACTTCGACGACATTCGGAACGTAAAGTCCCGAAAAAGGCCCGAAAGTCAACGCTCCGAAGCGTTTTGGATGTCATCAGTCTCCCCAACATGTTGAGCGGCGAGTCCGTCAAGGAAGGTAACGCGCAGTGCGGGTACTGTCCCAGCGTGGGAAGTTGGGAATAGGCTCTCAAACACCACCAAACTTCCGCAGCCTCTGACACCACATGGCATATATTTGATGCGTTTGATGTATAAAGTATATAATTTACATGACAATACTCATACGTCTAACAGTCGTCCAATTCCCGCCCGCGATTGGAAGGGGGTTTGAAGGGATCTCAATCTGTCATCGACACAGCAATTGCGACCGGATTTCTTGACACCACTTTTGACACCCCACTGCAATGCAATCAATCGACTTGACGCGCAACAGCGAGAAAATTTGTCTAGACCAGTGCTAGCTTGTGTGGGCGGTGTCGCGTGACACGGTACACGACTATCCGAACTTTCTTAGAGCTGTGGCGTTGGTTCCGTGGGAAGTGTCCAAGGCACCGGCTCAACCCTTCCCACGCAATGATAGAACAACGTATGGATGATAATGCAAGCCGAGGACGGAGGAAATGGACCTAGCCCCCATGGGATCTCTCAGAATCTCTTGAGTTGAGGAGCTTATCGTAGCACCTGAGTTGGGTAGTACTAATAAGATACATGATACCTGGACGTGCGTGCTGTCTGCTGTATGGGATTATCAACCGACAACTTGCTTACCCGTTCCTAGAATGTACCTGTGACGGAAACTCGATATCATATATCATCTGCCGAACTGATGCCGAAAGCGGATGAGTTGGAGAGCGCGAGATAGCAATAGCGCTGAGGACTGTGATTGGAAGATAGCGGTGCCAAGATTTTTATATGAACCAAGAATTCGTTACGTTGCATTTATCACTACCCACCCGCTCCCACTCATTCAACATCATGTTCAACATCACCTTCGATTCCTGTGAGCTCTAACCTGTTTCCTCCCCCCCGGCCAGAATTTGACCCTTCGCCGCAGCTGGCGTCATTGACTGGTACAATCCTGCGACTAATTCTATCCAGGTTTACAACCAGGGAAATATCGCATGGATCATTGCAGCGACAGCTCTTGTCTGGATAATGATTCCTGGTGTCGGCTTTTTCTACTCCGGTCTCCTAAGGCGCAAAAATGCTCTGTCAATGATCTGGCTTAGCATGGTCACCTTGGCTGTCGTCTCCTTCCAGGTAAGCCATGACGCTTTATTTTGATGTGCAATGGTCTCACATACTCCCTACAGTGGTTCTTTTGGGGGTATGTGTACTGACGACGCGGGCTTTTCCAGCTTCGCTCAACAGTCTGCTTCCAGGTTCTCGCTCGCCTTTAGTGACACCGCCAATAGTTTCATTGGGGACCTTCGTCAGTTTCCTCCTTACCTCTTTGTTCTGTCGCAGAACATGACGGCCACCTACAGGCTACTTTGGCCTTAAGGGCGTTCTTCTCCAACCCTCCGTTGGGAGCCCGCAGATCCCGTCCCTAATGTTCTGCGTCTACCAGCTCATGTTCGCCGCTATCACGCCTATGCTCGCCCTTGGTGCCCTTGCAGAACACGGGCGTCTCGGTCCTTCCATAGTGTTCATTTTTGTCTGGTCGACAATCGTTTATGATCCCATTGCTTGCTGGACCTGGAATCCCAACGGCTGGTCGAACAAGCATGGAGGTCTTGATTTCGCAGGTGGAACCCCAGTACACATCTCATCCGGCACTGCCGCCCTAGCAATCAGCATTTTCCTCGGAAAGCGCCGCGACTACGGCACTCCCCGTCTGGCATACAAACCGCACAACTCGTCGTATGTCGTTCTCGGCACCGTGTTTCTGTGGTTCGGCTGGTTTGGTTTCAACGGTGGGTCAGCGTTGGGCGCCAACTTGCGTGCCATCCAGGCTTGCATCGTTACGAACCTGGCCGCGAGTACTGGTGGCTTGACATGGATGTTTTGGGATTACCGTCTCGAGCGAAAGTGGTCCGTAGTTGGTTTTTGCTCTGGGGCTGTCGCCGGCCTCGTCGCAATTACCCCAGGATCGGGTTATGTCGGCTCTCGTAGGTATCTCATGTCTAAGACATGATCCCTCATTAAAGCAAAGTATTTCTAGCTGCCGCTGTTTGCTTCGGCGTATTGGGCGGGACTCTCTGCAATTTCGCGACACAGCTCAAGTTCCTCCTTCGCTACGATGACGCCCTAGATATTTTCGCCGTTCATGCCATTGGCGGTTTAGTTGGCAACGTATGAGTAACCTTATCAGTCGATTGGTCGCTTATGCTTATGCGCGTCACCTAACCAACCTAGGTGCTTACAGGAATCTTCGCACAGTCATCGGTTGCGGGCTTTGATGGTATGACCCAGATTCCTGGTGGTTGGCTCGATGGACACTGGGTCCAACTGGGATGGCAGCTCGCCGATTCCTGCTCTGGCTTCTCGTATTCGTTGGTCGTGACAACCATTATCCTCTGGGTCATGCACTACATTCCGGGCCTTAGCCTCCGCTGCAATGAAGAGGCGGAGATAGTCGGAATTGATGACTACGATATGGGTGAATTTGCGTACGATTACGTCGGCCTTGAGCAAGACCTCGGTGTCCAGGATGTCGAAGGTGGGTTGGAGCGGGAGAGGGTTAACGCCACTAGCGGCGGTCGGGAGCCCCGTCATGGTCATGGTGTGGCGGATGCTGATAGCAATGGTGGTGTAAGCGAGGAGAAGCGGGCCGTATGATGGGCTCTACCGGTCTATCGGTGCTCTAGATATATGTTCCTTCGAAAAATTTTCACTCGTTCGATTTTATCTTCTGTTTTGCGTTCTACATTGCGGATCGCGTAACATTTCTATTCCGCTTTGGTTGTGATGGCGTTTTGCTATCTCTAATGGGTGGCCCATTTCTAGCGAGATAGGAATAATATACACGGTTACTCGCCATTTATGAGTGATGTTTTTTTCTCTGTACTAGGTGTTAACAGAAAAAGCAGAACTCTACAACCGTTGGCTAAAATTCTCGAGTATTTTAGAAAGAATGATCTCAGAGGTGTTGCAGGCGTCGGTGTCAGTGTCTCTTTCCATTCAATACTGATTAACTTGATTAAGTGGTGATAAGCTTGCTTGACAGGCTAAATGACAGATTTGGTTTGAAGGTGACTGGCAGGTGATAGTGTTGGGGTTAGGTCCGGCAAACCAGATACGAGCATTACCGAGTGCTCGGACCGTCACATACCCGGCTCCACTCCCGCTCTATCTCTGTGCCATACGGCGCATCAACACGCCAGACAGTAGAACAGCCACTAGCTTGTATATAACTGCTATCTGTCTGCACTAAGAGAATAACAGTTCTCTCCTCTCTCACATCCTCACACAATATATTCTAAGACATAGGTTAACATAAGCATCCACCATCAGCACTGTCTTCAATGATACATTAGAAAATTGGCTTTTCCCTAAGAATATCTTTAAAATTACTTTGTTGACAAGGTTACTAGTAGACTGGAGGGTGATAATTGTTACTAGCAGATGCAACTTTTGGCTACAGAAACCTTGTATGTCTGGAAAAGAGGGGGCCATTAGCAGGCTACAAGTTCCATCTCAGTTACATATAGGCCTAGTTGTTTTGCTTTATAAAGTACTCTAACTAGGTTTATACTAGTAGTTTACACTCAAATCATATAGACTTAAAATTGTAAGAGCATTCATAAAACAGCTAGGCAATTACAGGGGCATTTTAGCATGCCAACCAAAAGGTTTGATTGATTTAGTCAAATTTTGCATCATTTAGTTCTCCCTCTTACACCCAAATTTTAATGCTCCTCCTCATAATGTATACTCCATTCCATGTCAAAAAAAATTGTATTCTGACTCAGAGAAGATACCTTGAAACTGCTCAAAATCCCTTATTGTAATTCAACTTTCAACAAGTTTAATGCTTTTCTGATGTGGGCATGCCCCCAAAAGTTATGGAGAGTGCAGTGTGCTAGTGGGTGCCACTCCTGCAGTAGCCTGTAAGCCCATGAAAACCACCTTATTGGGTGCAGAAGACCAACTTGAATGACTATATTATAATGATGTACCGTGACTTCTTACCACAGCACAAAATGATGAGACATCTTGGCCACAATTTCAGGACCCCATAAACAAGGTAATTAATGGTAATTATTAAATGAAGTGATTTTACAAGTCCGAGCAACGGAATACAAGTGACACCGATGAGTCTCAGATCGCTGAGGCAAACCAAGCAAAGGCCTGACGCTGGGACATCAAGACATTGGATATGAGCGCTGTGAGCTTTGAGAAACAGGGACGATCATACGTACCGCGGAATGCCACGGCTCTGACAGACAGATGCAAAGGAGCATGCATGGAAAAAAGAGAATGTCCCACGCTGCTTCCATCGCGATAAATGTCCGCAATCAATGACATCACTACCCTTTTTTCGCCACATATAAGTCCATTTCGGATGCCTTCCTGTCCGATCCAGCAAACCCCCACCTCACGCCGTACGGGCACATAGATTCTCCCACAGTTTACAACAGATTATCCGCTGTTCAGCATGGTCCAGGGAACGATGAAGGCATTGTGGTATAATGCGGTATGTCTGAGCGATATGTCCATTTCGAAAATCCGTTCAATCGTACGTAGCCACGGGATTTCGTTATCAAAGATGTCCCGATCCCACAAATCAAGGATGACGAAGTCCTCCTCAAAGGTCAGCTATAATGTTTATTGATCCCTTATTAAACACGCTCACAGGCGTCGTTTCTTTCTAGTCCACAGCTGCGGTCCGTGTCGTCGCCATGCATTCATGTCATAGGTGTCGCTGACCTTTGAATCACATATCATAGGTGTTTGTGGCACTGATGGACACATTCACGATGGTGAATTCATCTCGTCATTCCCGGTACGTGGGATTGATCTCGCTATTGTCGGAGCCGTACATTCACATTGTCACCTTTTCCATTCCAACAGCTGATACCTGGGCATGAGGCCGTTGGCTCTATCGTTGAGCTCGGGAAGAATGTTAAAGGCTTTGCCCTGGGCGATCGATGCGTGGCTGATGTTGGTATAACGGTAGGACTTAACAAGATCACAATCGTGACGCAGCTGACCACCATTAGTGCGATAATTGTTTTTATTGTCGCAGAGGACAATCTCTCCTATGTGAGAACTTCCGCGCCCGCGGTGTCAGCTCCGAAGGCGGGTTTGCGGAGTACATTGCCTAGTACGTGCTTGATCCCCTCTAACATGGAGAGGTTCTTATCCTGAAACAGCCCACAGCATAAGCTTTACAAGATTCATAACCTCACTGATGAAGAGGCGACGCTTCTCGAACCAGCTGCATGTGCCATTCACGGGCTAGACAAGTTGAATGCGCCAGTTGGCGTCGAAGTCCTCCTGATCGGTGCAGGACCCACCGGCCTCATCCTCGCCCAACTGCTCAAACTGAATGGTGCAAGCAAAATCACACTTGCTGCGAACAAAGGTATCAAAATGGACTTAGCCAAACAACTCGATGCCGCGGATGAATATATCGAGCTCGACCGACAAAATCCGGAACGCCAGTGGGCCAAGCTCAAAGCGGACAACCCGTACGGTTTTGACGTCGTTGTTGAGGCCACGGGAGTTGAAAAACTAGCTAACGAGGCGATCAACTACGTACGTCGGGGGGGAACTTTGATGATCTATGGCGTGTACGAGAATAAGGCCCTTGTCCACTGGCCCCCCTCTAAGATTTTTGGCGATGAGATAAGGGTACGCCTCTAGACGTCAGGTGTCTGCTCAGAATGTTGAAACATTCCTCTTTAGATCATTGGGTCATTCTCGCAAACGTTTTGTTTTCCCCGCGCAGTGGCCTACCTGGACAGTAAGAAAATCCGAGTCTCTGGCATGGTAGGTAAACCTGTGTGGTGGCTCATCGTATACTGACATCTCGCCACGTCTGTAGGTGACCGACGTATTCAAGCTAGAAGACTACCAGCTTGCTTTGGACAAGATGAACAGTAGGGGCGCTCTCAAGATTGCCATCAAGCCTTGAAACTTGAGGGCTTGAAAGCTTGAACAGTTGCCGTTTGTCCTGCAATAGTCAGTATGTGTGTGAATTTTCATGTCCTGTGGTGGGTCTGTGAGAACCGATATCCGAGTTGGTGTCTGGTGTGGAGGATAAAGTAATGGTGTAAGAAAAAGTTGTCGTAACTGTTCCGTAAATAAAGTTGTTCCAGGTGAATAGCCGCTGGCACGTTGCCGCGACGGCGACCTCTTTGTACTATAGCTGGAATTTGTTATCAATGCGAAGTGTCATCATCTTCGAATACGAATAACTTCGCCGGATGTCATCGACGTTGGCAAAGGTAAGATGAGGAATATCGCCGACTCTTCCCTGTTCCCCAGGCAACTACTCTTCACGTCTCTTGTAGATGGCACGAAGGCACTCCCCCAATATACTGCAAGTTGAACCCATCATCGTGCGCGGGCATTGCCCAGTCAGGTCACGGACGTCTGAGTCAGGGCTCAGCCGAACAGGGTAACCTTAACCTTGACCCGGATGGTGTGCGATATATAACAGTAACAGCAACGACTTCCCACCGTCTCAGGCTATCACTCTCCTAGTCCCCGTTCTTTTTATCTCGTCGTGGACATGGATTCAAACTCTACGGCCCGAATAGCTGCCCGTTTGCATAACCTGCCTTCCATATCCTTGCCCACAGATTATCCCCGGCCTTCCGGCGCACATCGCCTTGTCGAGGCAGTCCACGTCGGCGAACTCTCGGAACAGACGTCGCTCAGCTTGCTGAAAATTGCCCTGTATGACGAGAATTTTGCCGACGATGAGGATGATCCAGCCGTGTCCAGCCGGCCTTCAGCATTTCATTTACTCCTATCCGCCTTCGCCGTTCTTTTGCACCGTTACACAGGTGATACCGATCTTGTCATCGGTTCCTCCTCTGCGTCTGCGAAGGATCCTCTCATCATTCGGCTATCTGTCGACCCCAGCGATCCGTTCTGGGCTGTCGTCAAGAAAGTCCAGCAAGCTGAGCGTGATGCTGAACAGGATTGTCTTCCCTACGAAACTGTGGTACAAGCTCTTGGAAAGGATAGAGAAGATCTCCCGGAAATGTCCAGATCTATTTTCCGCGTCAGGTTCTTCGATGAAATGGACGCACAGAAAGAGAATTTGGTCCAATCCACCGGTCTCACTTCCGATATCACTTTTTTTGTCACTCGCCCCCCGGCTTCTATCCATGAATCTATCGCGCCTCGGATAACTCTGCGTATAATATATAACTCACTCCTCTTCACTCGAACACGTATTTCCTGTATCGTTGATCAGCTCTCTACCCTTCTCCGGAGAGCCGCTCCTTATCCATTATCATCGGTTGGATCCATCTCCTTGTTGACATCTGCACAACGAACATACCTACCTGATCCAACCGCCGACTTGAATTGGTGCGACTGGAAGGGTGCCATCACAGATGTGTTCTCAGAAAATGCTCGGCGCTTCCCACAACGGCCTTGCGTTATACAGAGCATCCCTGCAGCCCATCTGGACGAACCGCAAGAGCGAAGATATTTCTCTTATAAAACAATACTTCGAGCATCGAACATCCTTGCCCATCACCTCATTTCCGGTGGTGTTAAGCCAGGAGATATAGTCATGATATACGCCCATCGTAGCGTTGACTTGGTGGTTGCAGTCATGGGAACGCTGAAGGCGGGGGCGGCTTTTTCTGTCATCGGTATGTTTCGAACATCTAGCAAGCTCGCGAGCCGCCAATTGATACTTTGCAGATCCCGCATACCCGCCCTCGCGCCAGACTATCTACCTTCGTGTTGCCCAACCCCGTGGGTTAATTGTTCTCAAAGGCGCGGGAACGATCAACCCGACTGTCCGAGCTTTCATAGCTTCCGAACTTCAAGTTTGCGTTGAGGTTCCCGCATTAGAACTCTACGCAGATGGCACCATCGTCGGAGGACCTGGTCGTGGTAATTCGGATGTTCTCCTCCCGCAATACGCCTTGGAAGACTCAGATCCAGACATTGCCCTTGGCCCGGATAGCATTGCGACCCTGTCTTTTACGAGCGGGAGTACCGGGATACCGAAGGGGGTCAAAGGTCGACATTATAGTTTGACTCACTTCTTCCCATGGATGGGCCACGAGTTCAGCATTGGACAAACCTCTAAATTCACCATGCTCAGCGGCATTGCCCACGACCCTATTCAGCGGGATAGTGAGATCAACCTGTTACTCTTTACGCTCCATATACTCATTTCACCACAGTGTTTACTCCTCTGTTCTTCGGAGCCGAACTCCATGTTCCGACCTTCGATGACATCAACACTCCTGGGCGGCTGGCAGAATGGATGGCAAGCAGTGAGGTGACGGTAACCCATTTGACGCCAGCCATGGGACAGCTTCTCTCGGCCCAAGCCACCCGTCAAATACCTTCCCTCCTCAGCGCATTTTTCGTTGGAGATGTTCTGACCAAACGTGACTGCACCCGCCTACAATCGTTGGCGGCCAATGTGCGCATCATAAATATGTACGGAACAACGGAGACCCAACGGGCTGTCTCTTACTTCGCCATACCGAGCATTTCTGAAGACTCTACATTCCTGGCGACACAAAAAGATATCATACCCGCGGGCCAAGGCATGATCGATGTTCAGCTTCTTATCGTTAATAGGAATGACAAGAACATCCCCTGCGCGGTTGGAGAGATTGGGGAGATTTATGTACGCTCAGGGGGCCTAGCAGAGGGATATTCAGATCCAGCTGCTACTGCCGAGAAGTTCGTCTTTAACTGGTTCTCCGCAACAGCTCAGCGTCCGGACGCACTCCTTCAACCACCTAACGGGGTACTCCCCGGCCCAGAAACTAGACATTGGAAAGGAATTCGCGACCGAATGTATCGCTCTGGGGATCTCGGTCGTTACATGCCTAACGGCATCGTGGAATGCACAGGGCGCGGCGACGATCAAGTTAAAATCAGGGGGTTCCGTATTGAGCTGGGAGAAATTGATACACATCTCAGCCAACACCGTCTTGTGAGGGAGAACGTCACGCTTGTCCGGAGAGACAAAGATGAGGAGAAGGTCTTGGTCAGCTACTTTGTGCCCCTCGAAGGGCCCGATCTCGATGGCTTTGCTAGTGATCTACCTGACGAGGGGGACGTCTTTGGCGGTATTCGCAAGTATAGGCGTCTCATCAAGGACATTAGAGGACATCTCAAGAAAAAACTTCCCAGCTACAGTATTCCTACATGTATGTTTCCACGTCCATTTCAACACGAACACTGAATGGACATTATCTAGTATTTGTCCCGTTGAAAAAAATGCCGCTGAATCCGAATGGGAAGATCGACAAACCGGCCCTTCCCTTCCCGGACACTGTACATGCGTACGCCACGCGGCCTCAACCAGATGGTCATACTGCCAGTCCAACCGAGCAGACCATGCGGACTATATGGTCCCGAATTCTCCCATCTGTACTATCCCCGATTCCATTAGAGGAGAACTTTTTTGATCTTGGCGGTCATTCTATCCTTGCCACACGGCTTATTTTCGAGATTCGAAAAACATTCGTCGTGAATGCTCCTCTTGGTTTGATATTTGACCAACCCACCATTGCGGGGTTGTCTGCGGCAATAGACTCGCTGCGTAATGCAGATCTTGGTCTCACCGGTGTCCCCAGTGTGATGAGCCCTCTAGCTCCAAATGACACACGAGAATCGACAACAGGAAACCATTTAGCCAATTATAGCCAGGACTTCGATATCCTTCGTTCGACGCTACGATCCTCTTATCTCCAGCCTTCCTTCCCCGCTGCTGGTGGAGACATCACCATTTTCCTCACAGGTTCTACCGGATTCCTCGGGTCTTTCATTCTGCGTAGTCTCCTATCGCATGACAGGGTCAAGAAAGTCATCTGTATTGTCCGTTCATCGACTGACGCGGAGGCTGCCAAGCGTCTAAGGCAAAGCGCAAGCGATCGTGGTGTGTGGGACGAGAATTGGGTTCAAACTGCGCGATTAGAAGTGCTTCGAGGTGACCTAGACCAAGAAGCTTTTGGCCTTGCCCGCCGCCAATGGGACCGTGTTGCCAGAGAGGCGGACGTAGTACTTCACAATGGAGCCTTGGTAAGCATATATGCCATCTTGTTCCCATATCTTCTCCACTAACTCACTCCCACAAAGGTCCATTGGGTGTATCCATACGAGAGACTGCGCTCTGCTAATGTGTTAGGGACCTTGAAGGCGATCGAATTTGCATGCCTAGGAAGACCAAAACAACTTGTCTTTGTGTCAAGCACTTCCGCTATTGACACAGAACATTACGTTCGCCTCTCTGAGTCGTTGTCGCAGGAGGGAAAAGACGGTGTTTTCGAGGACGACACCCTCGAAGGCTCACGCACCGGTCTCAAGAGTGGGTACGGCCAATCTAAGTGGGTGTCAGAAAAACTATTACTTGAGGCGGGAAAACGGGGCCTGTGTGGCTATATTGTTCGTCCGGGTTACATCGTCGGAGATGCAGCAACTGCGGGTGCGTAGCGTGTCAACGTTGGCTGAATGGGCTCGACTAATCAAGGTGTGCTCTAGTCACCAACACGGACGACTTCATCTGGCGCCTTGCGAAGGGATGCGTTCAACTTGGACTTGTCCCCGATATCAACAATACCATTAACATGGTTCCAGTTGACCACGTAGCTCTCTGTATCACACTCGCTGTTGTATCTCCGCAGACAGAAGCCGGGTTGACTGTCCTCCATGTACGAGCGCGCCCTCCTCCCACCTACAACACCATCTTTTCTTGTCTCTCTCGTTACGGTTTCACGGCGGAACGATGCGAATACCTGGTCTGGAGACGCAAATTAGAACAACACGTTATGGAGGTCCAGGACAACGCGTTATTCCCTCTTCTACACTTCGTGCTGGATGACTTGCCCACCAGCACGCAATCCCCTGACCTTGACGATTCGAACATGCGTACCTTGCTTAAAGGTCACGAGGACATAGGAAATAGAACAGTGTCAGACGCGTTGGTGGCTAAATACCTCTCCTGGCTCATACTCGTCGAATTTCTGCCTAAACCTTCATTGCCTGGAGCAGACCTTCCCGAGTTAGGAAACAGTTCCGTAAGAAAGGCTTTGGGACGTAGCGGTGCTTAGAATAGCCAGCCATCAGTGCTAGAACGTTGAAAATGGTTACACTTTGTCGTCTTGTCGTACAGTACTAGTAAATGTACTGGTGAGATATATGGTCATGTTCCAATATTAGCAACCTTCTCATAGTGGCTCATCACTGTAACAACGTCATCTCCTGTTAGATATTTGTGTTTGGCCAGTAACTACGATCAGGAGTAGAAATTGTCAGTAGCTTCTCAAGACGGATAAGAAACGTACCAATAGCCATACACGCATACCTTTCCATCCTGCCGTTTTCATTATGGCAAGCTGAAAGGTCTCCACAAACTTTATCACCGCTTTTCGGGGATCTAGGAGATAACAACTTTTCAATCGTTAGTCAGCACATGACAGCAATATTTAGGAAAGAAGTCAAGCACCGTCGTTGGGAAAAGATCCATCGGTTCCATAATGCCTGCATCGCCTTTTCCTCGTCCCTTATATCATCAATTTCGAACAGTTCCTCATCTCGCTCTAAAAGCGACCAAGACGTTAAGCCGTAGTCGGAATATTCCGCAACGAGATCGAAAAGACGCGGGCCACAGGGGCGACAAGAGATTATCGGGCTCTCGTCGCGCACGTTTGAAAGCGAGTAAGGATAAACGCCAAGAGGTCCGAGCGGATCCAGAGTACTCGGCGCCTGATGGTTACCATCACCAACTGTGTCGGGGACGAGCGACGCAATGCGGGACGCAGGAGTTGGCGAAAATTCCCGTTTGAACTCGAAGAAGTCTGGGACTGGATGTTCTGTAGACGTAGTGGTCTCGCGCGTAGGTGTTTGGGACCCTTCGGGACCTGCATCCGACACCGGTGAAGACTCAACGGGTGACCAAGGACGAACGGAAGAGTCAATCGGCGAAGAGCTTCCCTACCAGATCAGCAGATCATGAGGTGCATACCATTGATTTACTTGCCGCGATGATGATTCAGCATCCGAGGCCTCTGATCCGTCAACCAGCAACTCATCTCCAGGAAGCTCCAACACGAGTTCCCAACTCTGTACTCGTGAGCAAGCAACAACATTTGACAAGGGGGTTACGACTAACACCATCTTTCACTTTTCGCCAACTCGCCTCCGCTTCAAGGTGATCCCATTCTAGATGTGCTTCCAGCATTTCCTTCGTAACGAAGTACCCCAAGATGTCGCACAGAGGGCAAACTAACTGGCCCATGGCTAGTTTCACTTCGTGGACCAAGTATTCCGCCACCTCGTTGTCCCACTCGTCGTCTGAGACATCTAGGGGAAATTTGTAAAGAATAGTTAGTAATTGCCCTTGAGACGAAACCGGGTCCACAGCGACGCCCATCATTTTGCAGCGTCGAAGAAAGCTAGTTCTGACAATACGAGGAAGGAATGGAAGGCGTCTTTTCTTGGAGGTCGCGGCTGTTGATAATGAGAGAGCTCCGAATGCGGCTATCATAGTCTTCCACGCAACGTCATCATCACCAGCAACAGCGGGTCCAGCTGCGCCACTAGTACTCGGCATGACATTATTTGTAGGGTTCAGCGTCGGCTTTTCCTCGTCGCTACCTTTGAAGTTAGTTAAAGATGTTGAATCGCACTCTATAAGTACATGCTCACTAAGTTGAGCAGCTAGCCGATAAGACGAGGCCTTCCCGAATACGATTTTTGCGATGGCACCGCTATCATCGTGGCTGTGCTTACTTTATGAGACCATCTTCAGTACAATATCGGGAGTAATAATGCACTTTCTCTGGTTCATGAGAAATAAACGTTTCCTGCTTGAGGTTACTTGTGCTACTGCCCTGGTCCGTCGGGCTAGACTTTTGGTCGCAGTGCCGTCTAGACGTCTACCCGATGCATTCGTATCTCTCGGCGTCTTGGGGCCATGATCGATGCGGGTGCCACCAACATTCTTGTGCGAAACAGGCTTGAGCCTGCGCTCAGGCCGGGAAAAGCCAGAAACAGGAGGTTTGGTTCCACGGTGAAACCCTGCCACGCCAGTGATTGCGTACGGACGCGACGTAATTAAAGCATGTGTTGCTGTGCAGAATGTCAGCCGTTTGAGGAAAATGGAAAATGATCAAATCAGACCGCTTCGGGTGTTGCGTGCTCCCGTTGAATCGGACACGGTATGGGCCGTCTGGGGTAAGATTAGAACTGAGATGACTGAGAGAAACACAATTGTACTGTTTGTGAGGGCCCAGGGTGTGCGGACTCTCTGGCAAGAGAAGGTCGATCAGCTCTGCTATCGGCGTGGGGAAGCCTGTGTGCCTGTTTTCGTAATGTCGTTTGAGGGCGGCCGCTAGCTTTGCGAGCTTTGCCTAGTGAAGACATGGCGAACGGTGCAAACCCCGGGTATCCAACTTAAAGATAGATATGATAAGGATGATGTTACGTCAGCGCCCGTTATCTCTAGGCGACCTGATGACACGTGTCGTGTGATCGCGATACATGGAATGGAATCACAACCTAAAGGACGTAATCA
>WNFC01006133.1_pt1 | contig 16019 bp, 13 predicted proteins | sample 5400541 | NCBI WGS metagenome assembly WNFC01 (sample SAMN13153342, study PRJNA577476) | soil metagenome | isolation source: 120 cm saprolite under Douglas fir tree site 2 hole 2 replicate 1 | place: USA:California | collected 2015-04-18
TGGGGCATCGCCGTGCAGCTTTACGCAGTGCGCTCGGAACGCAATTGGGGTATCGGCGATTTCACCGACCTGATGGCGATCGTGCGCGGCGCCGCGCGCCTCGGCGTCGCCGCCGTCGGACTCAATCCGCTGCACGCGCTCTTCCCGCTGCAGCCGGATTCGGCCAGCCCCTATTCGCCGAGCAGCCGCATCTTCCTCAACATTCTCTACCTCGACATCGAGGCGCTCGATGACTACCGCGATAGCGCCGCGGCGCGCCGCGTCGTCGCCAGCTCGCCCTTCCAGGCAAGACTGCGCACCCTGCGCGAGGCGAAGCTGGTCGACTATCCCGCGGTGGCGGCGTGCAAGATGGAGATCCTCGAGCTGCTCTACCGCTCGTTCAGGGAGCAGTGCCGGCGCGATCCCGAGAGCCCACGCGCCCGAGATTTTCGCGAATTCTGTGATGCCGGCGGGCGGACGCTGCGAAATTTTGCCTTGTTCGAGACGCTTGCCGAGCGTGCCAAGGGCGAGGGTAGGGGCTTCGGCTTCCGCAGCTGGGATGTCGAGCTGCATGACCCTGAGAGCCCGGCCGTTGAACGGCTCGCTGAGGAATGTGCCGAACGGGTCGCGTATCACCAATATCAGCAATGGCAGGCGGAGCGGCAACTCGCCGAGGTGCGCCGCGTCACCGAGCGGCTCGGCATGTCGATCGGGCTCTATCACGATCTCGCGGTCGGCGTCGACGGCGGCGGCGCCGAAGCGTGGGATTGCCAGACCGTGCTGGCGCTCGGGGCGAGCGTCGGCGCGCCACCGGATGAGTGGAACCGCAACGGTCAGGATTGGGGCTTGCCGCCGCTTCATCCGCGGCGGCTTCGCGAGCACGCCTACGCGCCCTTCGTCGAGCTGCTGCGCGCCACGATGCGACGCGGCGGCGCCCTGCGCATCGACCATATCCTCGGCCTGATGCGGCTCTTTTGGATTCCGGCCGGCGCCACGCCGCGCGCCGGAGCTTACGTCAACTACCCGTGGCGTGACCTCATCGCCATCGTCGCGCTGGAGAGCCGACGCAATCGCTGCCTCGTCATCGGCGAGGATCTCGGTACGCTTCCCGAAGGATTGCGCGAAGCCATGGCGGAGGCCGGCATTCTTTCATACCGCCTGCTCTATTTCGAAAAGGAGACCGACACCGCCTGCCGACCGCCCGACCGATATCCGCGCGAGGCGCTGGTCGCGGTCGGCACGCATGATCTGCCGACTCTGACCGCTTACTGGACGGGAAGCGACCTCGCCTTGCGCGACCGCCTGAACCTGTGGCCGTCGCCGGCGCAACGCGATGCCGCGCTGCGCGCCCGCGAGAGCGATCGCGCAGCATTGATCGAGCTCCTGCGGAGCGAGCAATTGCTGGAAGCTGCGACGGCGGCCGGGGAGCCGCCGATTATCGTCACCGGAGAACGCTTGTCGTCGCTGGCTCGAACGCTCAGCCGCTGGCGCGGCGACCGGCCGATCACCACGCCGCGACCGGCGCCGCATGGCGGTGATAACGAGGTTCCCGCGGTTCCGGGAGCAACCTACCGGCTGCAGCTGACGCGCGATTTCACCTTCGACGACGTCTCGCGGGTCACACCCTATCTCGCGGCGCTGGGCATCAGCCATCTCTATCTGTCGCCGTATTTCGCCGCACGCCCCGGCAGCCAGCACGGCTATGACATCACCGATCACAACGCTTTCAATCTCGAGCTCGGCGGTGCCGACGGGTTCGAGCACATGGTTGCAGTGCTAGGCGATCATGGCCTCGGACACATCGTCGATTTCGTTCCCAACCATATGGGCATCGGCAAGGCGGACAATGCCTGGTGGCTCGATGTACTGGAATGGGGGCGCGCATCGCCCTATGCCGGCTATTTCGATATCGATTGGGAGCCGACGGAGCGTCATCTTCATAACAAGGTGCTGCTGCCGTTTCTCGCCGATCAATACGGGCGCGAATTGGAGGCGGGCAGGCTGGTTCCCCGCTTCGATGCGGCGAGCGGCACCTATAGCGTCTGGTACTTCGAACATCGCTTTCCGATCGCGCTTCCGCATTATCCCGATCTGCTGCGTCACGCCTGCGCAACAGAGGTATGCGACGCGCTGGCAGCGCTCGCCGATCGTTTCGAAGGCCTGTTCGTCGCAGGGAGCCTCTCGCACGCCGTCGAGCGCCGCGCCGAGGCACGAAGGCTCCAGGCGCAGCTTGCCGAGCTCGCCTGCGAGGACGTATCGGTGGCGGAGGCGCTCGCGCGCGGCGTCGCCGCGCTCGGCGGCGATCCGGGCGATCCCGAAAGCTTCCGATCGCTCCACCGCCTTCTCGAGCGCCAGCACTACCGGCTAGCCTATTGGCGCGTCGCCTCGGACGAGATCAACTACCGCCGCTTCTTCAGCATCAACGACCTCGCCGGCATCCGCGTCGAGAACGCCGAACTCTTCGCAGCGATCCACCGTCTCGTGGCGAGCTTGGTTGCCGCGGGCAAGCTGCACGGGCTGCGTATCGATCATATCGATGGGTTGTTCGACCCCGGTGAGTACTGCGCCCGCCTGCAGGCGCTGATCGCCCCCGAAGGAGGCGCCGCGTCGTCGCGCTACGTCGTCGTCGAAAAGATCCTGGCACGGCACGAGCGGTTGCGCGCGGGATGGCCGGTGGCCGGCACCACCGGCTATGATTTCATCGGCCAGCTCAACGGCTTCCTGATCGAGGCGCGGCAGGAGGCGGCGGCGACCCGCAACTATGCGCGCTTCATCCGGCGCGAGGCCGATTTCGAGGAGCTGCTCCGCGACGCGAAGCATCTCGTGATGGATACCATGCTCGGCAGCGAGCTCGGCGTGCTCGCGACCGATCTTCATCGTATCGCGCAGCGCCACTGGAACAGCCGCGACTATACGTGGGACGGGTTGCGCTGGGCGCTGCGCGCGGTGATCGCCTGCTTCCCGGTCTATCGCACCTATGTGACATCGGAAGGCGTATCGACCGAGGACCGCCGGGATATCGAATCGAAGGGCTTGGAGGATACCGCCTTCTACCGTTACCACCGGCTGATCTCGCTCAACGAGGTCGGCGGCGATCCGCGACAATTCGGCCTCTCCGTCGCCGCCTTTCACCACGCCAATCAGGAGCGCGCCCGCGATTGGCCGCATGCGATGCTGGCAACCGCGACGCATGACACGAAGCGCGGCGAGGACACCCGCGCGCGCATCGCGGTGCTTTCGGAGATTCCCTCGGAATGGGCGCAAGCAACCGCCCGCTGGGCAAAGCTCAATCAGCGTCACAAGCAGGAATTCGATGGCCGGCCCGCGCCCGGCCGCAACGACGAGTATCTGCTGTATCAGACCCTGGTCGGCGCGCTGCCCTGCGACTTCGATGCCGAGCGCGAAGCGGCGGCGGCGCCGGGTTCCTTTACCGAGCGTCTGCAGGCCTATATGGCGAAGGCCGCTCGCGAGGCGAAGGAGCGCACGTCATGGGACAATCCGAATACCGATTACGAGGCGGCGCTCGGCCCGTTCATCAGCCGCATTCTCGATCCCAAGCGCGGCCAACCCTTCCTGCGCCATTTCCTTCCCTTCCAGTCGCGGATCGCACGGCTCGGCATGCTCAACAGCCTAGTGCAGACGACGCTCAAGCTGACGTCGCCCGGCGTGCCGGACATCTATCAGGGAACCGAGCTGTGGGATCTCAGCTTGGTCGATCCCGACAATCGGCGGGCCGTGGCCTTCGCGGAACGCGCCGGGCATCTCGACGCGATCACCGCGTTGGCGATGCCGCCGAGCGACCACCGCCCGAGCGCGGTCGATCGCTTGCGGGAGGCCTGGCCCGACGGCCGGATCAAGCTGTACCTCCTGCGTCAGTTGCTCGCCCTGCGCCAGGCGATGCCGCAATTCTTCACCGCCAGCGAATATCGGCCGCTCACCGTCGAAGGCAGCCTGGCGGAGCGCGTATGCGCCTTCCTGCGCACGCGGAACGGGCGAAGGGTCATCGTCGTCGCAGGGCGCCACTTCGCCGTGCTCACGGCGCCCGCTGCCACGCTTCCGGCTCCCGAGGCGTGGCGAGACACGACGCTCACCTTGCCCGAAGGTCAGTCGTCGCCATTGCGCGATCTCTTCACCGGCCGATGCTTCGCCGGCGGCGACACCGCGATTCCGATCCGCGATCTCTTCGGCCACTTGCCGGTCGCAGTTCTGACCGGCTCTGTCGAAAGCTGACGACCGGATCCGACACGCCTATCCCCGCTCTCCCTTCAGGGGGAATTGAGTTGGGCGATCCAGGCGCTGATCGGCACAGCTGCAGCGGCACCGGAGGTGACGCCGCTCCAGGGCAAGCTATTCGGCGGCTCGTTGAGCATGCCGATCCAGTAGAGAGAATGTCCGTCATAAGGACCACTGCCGACATAAACCGCCGCCCGGTAGCCATCGGCGCCGCCCCATCCGAGACCGCTGCCGATACCGGCGCGATCCGCCGAGACGATTCCGGCGCCGTCCGACGCAACCAGGAAAGGCTGGTTCGGCACGCGCAGAAAGGCCTGGCTATTGCGCCGGTCCACGGACAGCAGGAAGCCGTTCTGATCGCGCACAAGCGGGTTCGTCTGCTGTCCCAGCAGCTTGGAATTCAGGATCGCTTGCCGATAGGCCGGGCTCATGCCCACACCGCCGATATTTCCAGTTATCGGCTGGTACGGAGCGTTTCCCATGAGCTGCGCCCGTGCCGGTGACGCGATGAGCACCGCGCTGGCCAAGGCGGCGGCACAAATCCGGGCATTTGTCATCGGCCTCTCCTTCTCCGTCGACCGGCGCTCGCGGCGACCTGCCTTCTGCGGTCCGCCCGCTGTCTGAATCCAATATAGCGAGCTTGGCCCTTCGCACCATGGCAAAGGGGGCGAGGTATCGCCAATGACCTTATGCTATTCCGAAATCCATCCCTACAGCCTCAGCAGAAGGGATAGACTACCGCCGCGCCTGGAGCACTGCAGGTAGAATGGCCGACGATCGCCCGCTGGCTGCTGTGGTCACTCAGCTCATTTGCCGGCAAGAACGCGCTGCGACTCGGAGCCGATGTCCCTAGCAATACCATGGTTCAGTGCCCAGATCGCTGCCTGCGTCCGGTTTTGCACATGGATTTTCTTCAGGATGGCCTTGAGGTGCACCTTGACGGTGCCGTCGGAAATCTTGAGCTCGTGGGCAATCTGCTTGTTCTGCGCGCCGTTGAGCAGGCAGCCGAGGATTTGCATTTCACGATCCGAAAGCCCGTTGAAGTGGCCCATTTGCCCGCTATCGCTCCGCGACACTATCCGCCCGTTGGTCAGCAGGTGGGCGAGATCGGTCGGGAACACCTTCTCGCCAAGTAGGACAAGCCGCAGCGATTGATGCAATGCGTCGGCCGACATGTTTTTCAGCAGATAGCCGTCGACGCCCACCGACAACGCGTCGGCCAGCCGATTGACCCGGATCGCTTCGGTCAAGACCACGATTCGGGTGCGCGGCGCGGCGGCGCGGATTTGACCTATGCGTCCCGTCAACGCCTCCCCGCAATCCGACAAGTCGACGAGCACCAGGGACGGCTGCAAAGATTCGATGAACGGGAGCGCGTCCTCGATGGAGAATGACTCGTGGGCGACGGCGAATGAAGAATCTGAGAAGAGTCGCCGGAGCCCCTCGCGAAAGAGACGGCTTGCATCAATCAGAAAAACCGAGTCGCTGGCCATGGGGTATACCTCCGCAATGATCCGCGTCGAAGACGCTTTTCTGAAGGATTTTAGAAAGTTCACGTTTCTTATTGTTAGGCTGGGCTTTTTCTTGTGCGAGAAACTTTTTTCGTCTTGTTCCAGCAGCTACAGTTATCTTGGCGCCCTTTGCTTCCGACCGTTCTCGCTCACAGTTATATCGAACCGCTCGAGGGGCGGCCCGCACGTAAATGGCCGCTTTTTTGGGCAAATCGATCATCCTTGCGCGAGTTGGTTATTGAATATGGGTAACCATTTACCTCCTCCTGCAATCAATGCGTGTGCTTTCGGGACTCTGCAACGTGTTCTTTGGGGTAGGAAGGGATAAAAATGGTATGATCAACATTCAAATGGCCGAGCGGTGTAGCCCGAAAGGTCGACGCGCGTCGTCTGACGCGCGGGCGTTTCACGGCACCATGCGTGCCGTCGATCCAAGGGAGCGGAAGCTGCCTCCTGCGAATGTTACGGCGCCATTCGGGGAAAATTCGATCGGCTGTTGAAAATGAGATCCCAGGTCACGCGCGATCGGCCCATCGCTGTCCAGCTCCAGTAATCACCAGCTGCAAGAAACTCGAGTGGTTCAGGCGCGGCTTCAGCCGGCGCATCCATCTTCCTCCGGCTGGATGCTCGCCGCGAAGACGGCGACGGTCGTCCGGTTCTTCATCCGCAATTTGCGCGTCACAGATTGAACCAGCGATTTGACCTCATTCTCCGGGAAACTCGTTTCGGCCGCGATGCTCTTGTTAGACAGCGCCCGGCCGACGCAGAAAAAGATGCGCCGCTCTGCGGGCGAGAGGTCGGCGATCAGCCGGCGGCGCAGGTGATCACCCATCCACCGCTTCAGCAGCGGTGCAGGTAGAACGACATATCCTGCCACCGCAAGATCGATGCGCTCGGCGAGGAAGCGGTGGTCTTCGAGGTCAAGGACCAGATCGAAGCCATGGTCGATCTGATGAAACAGATCGAGGATCTGGCTCTCGTCGAGCAGCACGATGACGTGCATCGTGGCACTTACCGCCACGGAACCGCCACTGCCGGAGCGTTGCAGCCACAGCAATTCGTCGGCGCCGATCAACACAATGTCGGCGTAGGAATTCCACCCGCCAAGTGCGCGATCGATCGTCGGATCGACGATGCCGGCGAGCTGGAGAGCCGGTGCATGCAACAACGCATCGCGTAACGACGCGACCAACCAGGGGGCGCGAACCGCGAGCAGAATTCGCATTCCGGCAGACCCTCATAAAGCCGCCACGGCGGCATTAGGGCCAATAATAGTCCGGACCAGAACAAACGGTTAAATTCACAAAGTCATCTCGTCTCTATAATCGAGGTACTCCATTTGGAGTACTCGCTACCCGGCCGCGACAAATCATTCCTCTGATGTACCTCATTATAATAGAATTTTCCCCGTTTTCTTCCTTTTATTCAATCTACACTTGCGTATCCTTCCGATCAACGAGTGGTGTTTGCCGCTAACCCGCTTTGGGCATCTGGCGGCCACAACCCCAGAGGGGAGGAGTCATGCTGTCTCGCGCCTGCATCCTATCGGTGGCAGCCGTCGCGCTCAGCGCCTGCTCACATGGCCCCTATCCGGCAGCGGGGGTTAAGCCGGCTTTCAGCTTTCCGGTCACCACCAACGACACGCCCTATTCGCAGTGCCTGTCCGCTCTGGGGACGATTCCGGCGACCAATCTTCCGGTCATCGCAATCGGCGAGATCGCCGACAAGACCGGCCAGATCGATCGCACCAACTACAGCACCGTCTTCAGCCAGGGCATTACCGAGATGATGATCAGCGCGTTTCACAAGACGCGGCGCGCGAGCCTGGTGGAACGTTTCGATCTGCGCGTCCCGCTCGCCGAAGCGCGGATGACCTAGCTCAAGCTCACGACGGAGAAGGCGGCGCCCACCATGCCGGTTCGCGCCAGCAACTTCGTTGTCATGGGGGCGGTCACCGAGCTCAACTACAACATCGTCAGCGACGGTGCCGGCCTGTTCATTTCGGGCATTGGTGCCAGCGGGCGGACGGTTGTCATCAATGTCGGCCTCGACGTGCGGGTGGTGAACTCGCAGACGTTCGACGTCGCCTATGTCAGCTCGCTGCAGAAGCAGATTTTTGGCTACGAAGTCGAAGCGAACATCTTCCGTTTCTTCGGCTCGCGGCTCGTCGAGTTCAACGCGGGGCGTATTCAGAACGAGCCGCTGCAACTCGGCGTGAGATCCGTCGTCGAAATGGCTGTCTACCAGATCATGACGGATTACCTGGGACTTCCCGCCACGCAAGGTTGCGCGATCGAGCGGTCCCCACTGAAGGAAGAACACGCGTCAACCATCGAAGGAGAGCAGTCATGAGAGCAACATTCAAGATCGGTCTGCTGATCGGGGCTTCGACCATCGCGCTCGGGGTACTCGCTGCGGCAGGGCCCGCCAAGGCGTTCGACACCGTGAACTGGCGGTGGGATGCCGATGTCGACGAGACCGTGGACAAGACCGTCAAGATCGGCATCAACATCTACCCGAACGGCCTGACGATGGTCGAGGACCTGCAGGTTTTCGTCGGCAACGTCAAAGCCACGTCGAGGGTTTCGGACATCGACAACTTCCAACCGAAGTCGCATTCGGACCATCACTACTGGTTCGACTTCTCGCGCGATGAGTCGATCGACGCGGTCAAGAATCTCGGCAGCGTGGTGAGCGCGGCGACCGCCGTCGCGAACAACACCAGCATCACCGCCGATACCGCGGTCGAGCTTCACGAAGGCCAGTTCGCCTTCGGTGGCGTGAGACACGAGCCCTATCTCGGGATCGACGGCAGCGCGACCAGCGGCAACACCAACCTCGAACTGGCGGGCGTGCTCCTCCTCGGGCTTGCGGAGGGCGGACTGACCAAAGCGAAGATCGAGGCGACGTCGAACGTCTACGACATCAAGAACGCGACGGTCGACAGCTCGGCAACCGCCGTCGCCAACAACCTCAACGTCAACGTCGCGGCGACCGGTTCCAACCGGCTGCTGATGGGCGACGTCACGCAGTTGGCCATCGCCGACGTCACGGCGACCTCGAAGGTCAACGACGTGTCGCTCTACAACTACACGAACCTTGGCTCCGCCTTGGGCCGTCCGATCGTGAGCTCGGTGGCTACGGCGGTCGGCAACAACAAGTCCATCAACGTCGCGACGCCGGTCGTCCACTAAGACGCCAGCGGCAACACCACCGGGGGAAGGGACGGAACCGCCGTCCCTTCTTTCGGATTTCGATCCGGCCCTGCCGGTATCGGAGATCAGCATAAGGAGACAGCGTCATGATCATTCGGCGCATCGGCAAACCGGCTTCGATCGCCCTCGTGGCGACGATGATCGCCTCAGCGCTTCCCGCCGCCGCTCAGCAGATGGGCCACGATCCGTATTCCGGCCCGGCCCGCACGCCGAGCATGGCAGCGCAATTCGACTTCCAGCAGAGAATGCAGGCGAGCGCCGCGTCGAGCACGGCCGCCGGGATGAACGCCCTGCAGCAATACATCACGAACAACAGCACCAGCTACAGCTCGAACTCGACCTCGATCGGCAACTACAACCAGGTCAGCCAGACCCTGTCCGGCGGCTCCTCGGGAAGCATCGGAACCTCGGCACAAGACAGTCTCGGCAATCAAGGCTCGTCAGCTCAGACCGACACCAAGATCGGCAACAAGGTCAACGTCCTGGAGAGCCTCACCGGCGGGCAAGGCGGTCCGCACTAAGCGCACGCAATCGAGCGGGCACCGTCGAGCTCGGCGACGTGCCCGCATGGGACAACAGGGAGACACGAGATGATCGCCAGCCGCTTGACCGACCTGGCCGCCACGGTCGCGACGATCGCCATCGTGACGACCGGACAGGCAACCGGCGCCAACGTGAGCAAGACCGACCGGTCGACTCCGGTGGACATCGCGGCGCTCAAGCGCGACGCCGCAGCCGGCGATGCCAGCGCCCAGTTCGACCTGGCGATCGTTTATCTCGCCGGGCGGCTCGGCGACGACAAGAAAGCGGAGGCGCTGCCGTTGCTCGAGGCCTCGGCGCGGCAAAAGGACAACAGATCGCTTTTCGTGCTCGGAACGCTCTATGAGATCGGCTCGCTGGTGCCGCGGGATCTCGCGCGCGCCGCCAGGTATTTTCGCGGCGCCGCCGAGATCGGCGACCCCAAGGCGCAGAATGCGCTGGGACAGTTGTTGCAACGCGGTGCCGGCGTGCCGCGCGATCCGGCTGCCGCGGCGGCGAATTTCGAGGCCGCGCACAAGCAAGGTCTGCCGGCGGCGACAGCGAATCTCGGCATCCTCTATATCGCCGGCGACGGCGTCCCAAAGGATACCGCCAAGGGCGCGGCGCTGATTCGCAAGGCCGCCTTCGCCGGGCTTCCCGGCGCGCAGCATGATTTCGCTTGGCTCCTTCAGACCGGCACCGGAGTGGCAAAGGACGAGAAGGAGGCGGTCAAATGGTATGCGCGCGCGGCGGAAGGCGGCAACGCGTCCTCGCAAATCAATCTTGCGCTAATGCAGTTCAACGGCACCGGCACAAACTCGGATCCGGTCGGAGGCATGAAATGGGCAATGATCGCGGCCTCGGCTGCGGAGCCGGAGACCAAGGCCAAGGCAAAACAGGTCGTGCAGCAATATGCTGCCGTGTTGACGCCGAACCAGGTGGCGAATGCCGGGCAGGCGGCGCAACTCTGGATGATACGCCATCAGATCCGGCCGCAACCCATCGCGAATTGAAGCCGTCGTCGAGCCATGTCGAAGCGGCGCCGGTCATTCCCGCCCATCGCCTGCGCAGCGATCTTGCTCCAGGCGGTCGGCCTTGCCGGTTGCGCTCCGCTCCTGCTGCTCTCGGCGCTGTTCGGCGGCACTGGTGGCGGCGACCATGCCCCGGCTAATACGGGGCCGCTGGACGGTTCGCCTTCGGCAATTCAGAACGGCCTTCCGACCGATACATCGGTACAGAAGGCGCTCGCACTCGACCAGTCGGTCGATTCGGCGTGTCTCGGCGAACTGCCGGAGCAAGCGCTCTTGCCGGAGGCGGGCTGCACGATCCGCCCGACCTGCGTTCCGGGCACCAAGCACCCGGTGTTGCTCCGCATGTGCACAGGGAAGTTTGCGGCTACGCAGGCCGCGTCTTTCTCGTCTTCGCCACCGTCACTAGGTTGGGATTGGCATGCCAGCGATTGAACGCCACTCGTCGAAGCGAGCGAGGCGCGCAGCTGAGGCCTGGTGCTCACGCTAGCCGTCGACCTCCGATCCGCTTCTTGTAATCGATTGTCTCCGCATCGCCGGCTCGGCATTGCCCCGCAATGCGGGCGCCAGATTGGGTACCGGAGACCTAGGACGAGAGGGCAGGGGTGGCGCCGAGTTCAGCGGCGGCGCAGGAAACGCAACACCTCTGACCAAACACAGAGAGCGGTCAGCCGGCGCTCCGGCGGTAGCGGTAGCCAAACCCGGCATAATTTTCAATTTGCTCGCAATCAGGATCGATGGCTCGGAGTTTCTTGCGAATGCGTTTGATGAAGGTGCGGACATTGGGGCGATAGCCTTCGTCACCATAACCGGCGGCGAAATTCTTGCCATGAACCAGATCGTAGATCTCACGATAGGAGACGTCCTCGCCGGCGCGCCGCGCCAGCAGCGCGACGATCTTGAACTCGGTTAGCGTCAGTTCGATCGGCGTGCCGGCCCAGCTCGCGCGATTGATGTCGAAGCGCAGCTCTAGATTGCCGAGCTGCAGGATATCGTCGCACGGTGGGCGATCCAGCTCCGGCGCTGGCCGCGCTCGCTCCGCGATCAGGCGAGAGCGTTTGGCGGCAATCGACAAGCGGCGCAGTTGGTCGATGAGATCGACGGCGCCGCTTTCGAGCCCCGCCCCTTCGTCGATGTCTTCGCTGAGCACAGTAAGGAAGATAACCGGCGTAGCGCTCCCGGCGCGGCGCAGGCTGCGCAACACCTCGAGTCCGGGCAGGCGCCAATCCAGCAGCACGACGTCAGCGGTACCGCCCGCAGCAAAATACTCGAGCGCGGCACGGCTCGAGAAGCTCGTAACCTCGTAGCCCCTGTCGATCAGATTGAGATCGAGCGATTCGCGTGAAGAATCGTCATCGTCAACGACTACGATTTGAACGGCGTTGGAAGCGCCTTTCATCGCTGTCATCTCTTGCCCGCCGTTGGCCAGCAAAGTGTTCTGCATGGCACGCACCTATTGCTATGACATGCGTCATGGTGGCACACACTGCTCGATCTCCGTACCGAGCGAATCGGCTAGCCCAAATGCACCTCAAAGGACCCAAATTCGCCGGTTCAAGCGTGAGATTTCGAGGTGACCGGGACGACGGCTAGGTCTTTGCCGCGCAGATGGCGTCCAGTTAATTCAAGTTGCCGGTTTCGCGGATCGCCGCCGTTGAGCGGCGAAATGATCTCTGCCGCATAGGAAATCGTCTCCCCAGGCGTTGACTCCTCGCAGCCTCGGGTCAGGAGATGTCAAAATGCGAAATGCCGCCTTAGCGCTGGCCGCTCTCACGCTCTCCGGCTGCGTGGTGGAAGGGCCGGGTCCGAACCAGGTGGGCGGCAGCCTTGCCGGCGCCGGTGTGGGCGCCCTGCTCGGCGCGCAGATCGGCGCGGGCTCCGGCAATCTCGCGGCAATCGGCGCAGGCGCAGCGCTGGGCGCCATCATCGGCGGCAGTCTCGGCGAAGCAGCCGACCGCGCGAACGCGGCGCCCTATTACGGCTATGTCGGACCGCCCTATGCCTACGTACCGCCGCCCTACGGATATCCGCCGACCTATTATTATCCGCGCTACTTCGCTTATTGACGCTGCCCTATCGCTGGGAGGCTGCGGCGGGTTGACCTTCGCAGCTGGGCAGATCCGGGTCGAGGAATCCCCAGCTCGGGGCGGAGGCCGTCCAGATAAAGCTCGCCGGACGGCCGAGCTCGGGATCATCCAGCGCGCCAGCTCGGACCACCATGAGGTCGGGCCGGCTCAGCGCCTCGCTGAACAATGGCGTCCCGCATTTGGGACAAAAACGGCGGCGCATAACGCTCCCGCTATCCGCTGTGCTGACGTATTCGCTGACCTCGCCCGTTAGTCTGAAGCTCTCGGTTCTGAAGATCGCGTTGATCGACGCATTGCCCGACGAAAGATATTGGCAATCTCTGCACCAACAGGCGCGCGTGGCGACTGGCATCTGGTCGAATTGGAACCGGACTGCGCCACAGAAGCATCGGCCGGTGACAAGCTTCGCCATCCCTCAACCCTTTCCCTTCGTTGCTGCGGCAAAGTCAAGACGACGCTGGCTGCGATGACAATCTCGTTGTGCCAGGGGAACCGTCGGGGGCAATCGGCGTCTGCGTTGGCGGATGGGGTGGGATTCGAACCCACGGTGAGCTTGCACCCACGCCGGTTTTCAAGACCGGTGCCTTAAACCGCTCGGCCACCCATCCCCGCTCGACCGGCCTTTTGTCGCGGCCGGGCAGCAGCGCAGCGCTGCTTATAGCAGACTGCGCCGCGGCGTCGAGACGGCCGCCGCGCGCCCGACTTCTAAAATGTGAACTAAAAAAACGAATATTGACTTGAAGGCTGCGAAATTTAGGTGATCATTGGGTGATTATCGTATCGTCGAAGCGTTGGAAGGTCGAAACGCATTTCCCTGCCGATTCCATTCTTCCGAAAATTTGCGAAAGAAATCAGATACTAGAATAGAGAGCCACAGCTCGTTTTAGCCCTCTCGGGTGACCTATGAATAGTACGTTCGCTCTGCTCGGCCGACACGCGGATTTCTAGTCCGCATTCATCCTGAGCTCGGTCATTGCCGACGGGGAGATCCGGCGATGACGGCTCCGACGCGACGCCTCCTGCTGATCGACGACGAGCCGCAGATGCGCACCTTTCTCTCCCGGGTGGCGCAAGATTGCGGCTATGAGGTGCGGCTGACCGATAATGCGGCAGGCTTCAAGGAGGCCTGCGCCTCGTGGTCGCCCGACATCGTCATCCTCGACCTCGTCATGCCGCAGGTCGATGGCATCGAGCTTCTGCGTTTCCTCGCCGAGAGAGCCAGCAAGACACGGATCCTCATCATCAGCGGGTTCGACCCCAAGGTGCTCGATGCCGCCTACCGGCTGGGGGCGGCCCATGGGCTCTCGATGATCGGCGCGCTGTCGAAGCCCGTCCGCGTCGCCGAGCTGCGCGCCATCCTGAGCCCGGCGAGCGACGGGTGAACCCGGCCCTTCCATGAGCGATCGGCCAGTCGATCGGGGCGCGAGCGACAGGGCGACGATGGCCACGGAACGCTTGTCCGACGATGTCCTCGCCAGCCTCACCGATGCGGTGCTGGTCGCCGATGACGCCTGGCGTATCGTCTATGCCAATGCGGCAGGGGAAGACCTCGCAGGCCGCCGATCGGGTGAGCTGGTCGGCGAGAGCCTCCTCGACCTGCTGAGCCGCGATCCCGAGAGCCCGTTTCGCCTCTGTTGCCTCGCCTCGCGGGCGAACGGCGTTCCCATCGCGATCGGCGCCTATTCGGAACCGCTCGGCCGCTGGCTCGAGTTGCGCGGCTACCCGCGTCCCGGCGGCTACACGATCCTGTGTCGCGACGTCACGGCGGAACGGGAGGCGGCGCGCGCAGGGCTCGCGGACGAGCAGGCGCTCGACATCGCGCGTGCCATCAACCAGCGCATCTTCGAAACCTCGCTCGACCTCATTCTGGTGGTCGATCGGCAAGGCAATTTTCTGCGCGTCAGCCCGAGCTCGCTGGCGATACTCGGCTATCGCCCCGACGAGCTGGTCGGGCACAGCGCCGCCGAGTTCCTCTATCCCGACGATCTCGAGAGCACGCGCCACGAGATGCGCCTCGCGCGGCGCGGCCATCTGATGCGCAATTTCGAGTGCCGCTACGTCCATCGCGATGGCCGCATCGTCTCGCTGGCATGGACAGGGGTGTGGTCCGGCCGCGAGCAGCAGCATTTCTTCATCGGACGCGACATGACCGAGCACATCGCGGCGGAAGAGCGCCAGCGACGCTCGCAGCAGCTCGAGGCGATCGGTCAGCTCACCGGCGGCATGGCGCATGACTTCAACAACCTGCTCGGCATCATCATCGGCAATCTCGATCTCCTGCGCGAGGGTGCGAAGGACGAGACGGAGGCGGCCGAGCTCAGGGACGAAGCCCTGGAAGCAGCGTTGCGCGGCGCCGATCTCATACGCCGGCTGCTGGCCTTCGCGCGCCGCCAGCCCCTGCGGCCCGAGCTCGTCCAGATCAACGAGCTGGTGGCCGGCACCGTCAAGCTGCTGAGCCGAACGCTCGGCGAGCAGATCGACGTGGCGATGGACCTGGCGCCGGATCTTTGGCAGACGGTGATCGACCCGATCCAGCTGGAGGCGACAATCACCAACCTCGCCACCAATGCGCGCGATGCGATGCCGAAGGGCGGGCGGCTGACCATCACCACCCGCAACGGCCAGCTCGACGAGAATTACGCAGCGCAGCACCCCGGCGTAGCGGCGGGAGACTACGTGGTGGTCGAGGTGACCGACACCGGTATCGGCATGCCGGCGCCGATCCTCAGCCGCGCCTTCGAGCCCTTCTTCACGACGAAGGAGCACGGCAAGGGCACGGGTCTCGGTCTCAGCATGGTCTTCGGCTTCCTCAAGCAGTCCGGCGGCCACATCAACGTCTATAGCGAGCCCGGCCAAGGCACGACGCTCCGCCTCTATCTGCGGCGGATTCAGGTCGGTAGCGCCGCCGACGAGAGCGCGGCGGCAGTGCCGTCGACGGCGCAGCCGACCGGCGGGACAATCGTGCTGGCCGAGGACAACGAGAACCTGCGACGCGTGGTCGCCAAGCTGCTCGGCGATCTCGGCTATCGGGTGATTGGCGTCGGCAATGCCGACGACGCGCTCGACGCCCTGGCGATGGACCCGTCGGTGCGGCTGCTATTCACCGATGTCGTCATGCCCGGCATGGATGGGCTCGAGCTGGCGCGCGAGGCGATGACGCGTCACCCCAAGCTCAAGGTGCTGCTCACCTCGGGATTCCCCGAGGCCCGGCTCGATCGCGAGGCATTGCCGACGCGGAATATTCGCCTCCTCAGCAAACCCTACCGCAAGCAGGAATTGGCCCAGACGGTGCGCGAGATCCTCGATGGCGATACCGACTCCGTCATTCGCCCCGCCGCCGCGCCGAACGACGGCCGGCCTCAGAAATCCTGATCGCGGCCACGATGCTGGCGAGGCTGCCGGCGCCGCGGTAGAACAATCGCCCCGACCGTCGCGGAGCCGCAGCAT
>WNFC01006946.1_pt1 | contig 16016 bp, 20 predicted proteins | sample 5400541 | NCBI WGS metagenome assembly WNFC01 (sample SAMN13153342, study PRJNA577476) | soil metagenome | isolation source: 120 cm saprolite under Douglas fir tree site 2 hole 2 replicate 1 | place: USA:California | collected 2015-04-18
GGTTCGTCTTTGCCAAGACCTTCGTTATCGCCGCCGTCAAAGTCGTCTTCCCGTGATCCACGTGCCCAATCGTCCCGATGTTCACGTGCGGCTTGCTGCGATCAAATTTCTCTTTGCTCATCTTTGCTTCTTCCTCACAATAGTGGAGCCCGCGATGAGATTTGAACTCATGACCTCCTCCTTACCAAGGAGGCGCTCTACCCCTGAGCTACGCGGGCGCGAGCCAACATCAATCGCGAGTTTTTCTGGAGCGGGCGACGAGATTCGAACTCGCGACCCTCAGCTTGGAAGGCTGATGCTCTACCAACTGAGCTACACCCGCTCGCTTCCGAAATTTCAAATTTCAAATCTGAAATCTCAGCATGGTGCAGGGGGTAGGATTCGAACCTACGTAGGGCAGTGAAGCCCGCCGGGTTTACAGCCCGGTGCCTTTAGCCACTCGACCACCCCTGCGTTAAGCCAAGTAGTATGCGAATCAACCGGTGAAATATTCGAGAACGACGTTCGCTTGGCGCACAAACCCGACCGAGCCGCAAACTCGTCACTTTAACTGAGGTTAGTGCGGTTTTGCAAGTAGGCCGGGTCCTTTGGAACACAGTTCGCTCTGCTCCGCCGGCCAAAACTTGTCGGTGGGTTGGCGCGATGGTCTGAAAAAGACTTTTATACTGGAGCCGGCGAAGGGACTTGAACCCCCGACCTACTGATTACAAATCAGTTGCTCTACCAACTGAGCTACGCCGGCCCGCGCTCGGGGCAATACTAGCAGTCTGGAAATTCAAAGTGAAGTTATCAGTTGGTTAGCGGTTCCCGCTTCGAACACATGACTGTCCCGCAAAACGAAATAATCCAGGGCGAATCTGGTCAGCCCAATTCGCGATTCCAATCACGTATGCAACCCGCAGGCCGCATCGGTGCGCAACTTGACAACGAGAAGCCCGTTTCCTATTCTAGCCGTTCGCGTTCCAGGCGCTCAAAATCGAAGGACTTATCTATGTCAACCTACTTTCCCAGCGGCGCTGGTCTGGCTCAAAATCGGAAGTGGCTCGTCGTCGACGCCGCCGGCAAGACGGTCGGGCACCTGGCCTCCGAAGTCGCCCAGCTACTCACGGGCAAGCGGAACCCAAAATGGACTCCGTTCATGGACGTGGGCGATCACGTGATCGTGGTCAATGCCAGCCAGGCAGTATTCACGGGTTCAAAGGCGACCGGCAAAGTCTATCGCTGGCATACGCTCTATCCCGGTGGTATCCGCGAAAAGTCAGTGACGGAAATGTTTGCGAAGAATCCGGAGAGAGTGATCGAGTTGGCCGTAAAGGGCATGCTCCCCAAGAACAAACTCGGGAAAGCAATGGCGAAGAAACTCAAAGTTTATGCGAGCGCCGATCATCCTCATACGGCGCAGCAACCACAGCCCTTCGAATTGCCTTCCCGCAAGAACGCAAAATAAGAAACAAAAAAGGATTAAGACGTGGCAGAGATTGAATACTACGGAACTGGGCGGCGTAAGAGCGCGACGGCGCGAGTCTATCTACGACCCGGCGCCGGCAACTTTCAGGTTAATCGCAGAGCGTTCGATGTGTATTTTCCGAACGAGACGTTGCGGATGATCATTCGTCAGCCGATGCAATTGACTGAGACGGCAACCAAGTTCGACGTGCTGGTCAACGTTGCCGGCGGCGGACCAGCGGGCCAGGCCGGAGCGATTCGTCACGGAATTACGCGAGCTTTGATTGAGTACAACGGCGACCTGCGGCCGGCCTTGAAACACGCGGGATTGGTCACGCGCGATCCGCGGATCAAGGAACGCAAGAAGTACGGACAGAAGGGCGCGCGCAAGCGCTTCCAGTTCTCGAAGCGATAACTTTGAAATTTCAAATTTGAGATCTGAGATCTCAAAATCCATTGTCGCGATTTTGATTGGTTGCTTTCAACGCGGAAGCCACAGTCGCGGCGAGTACACAAACCAATTGACATAAAGGAGAAAGTTGTTTGGTCACGGTTACGATGAAAGAGTTGTTGGAGGCCGGCGTGCATTTCGGCCACCAGGTTCGCCGTTGGAACCCGAAAATGAAGGAGTACATTTTCGGCGAGCGGAACGGCATCTACATTATCGATCTGCAAAAAACTCAGAAGATGTTTCGCGAGGCGATCCAGTTCATGACCAACATGATCGCCGAAGACCGCGGCAAGACCGTCCTCTTTGTCGGCACGAAGCGCCAGGCCCAGGACGCGGTGCGCGAAGAAGCCGAGCGCTCTGGTCAGTTCTACGTTAACCAGCGCTGGCTGGGCGGGTTGCTGACAAACTTTCAGACGGTCCAAAAGTCGATCAAGCGCCTCAAAGATCTGGACGTGATGCAGACCGACGGCCGCTATGAAAAGCTGACTAAGAAGGAGCGAATCAAACTCGATCGCGAACGACTGGGACTGGAAAAGGTTCTTTCGGGCATCAAGGGCATGACTCGTCTGCCTGATTCGGTTTTCATCATCGATGTCCGCAAAGAAGAGATCGCCGTCGCTGAAGCAAACAAACTCGGCATTCCGGTGATCGCGGTCGTCGATACGAATTGTTCGCCCGAAGGAGTCGATTACGTCATTCCGGGCAACGATGACGCCCTGCGCGCAGTCAGGCTGTTCGCCTCGCGGATCGCAGATGCGGTGCTCGAAGGTCAACAGATGCTAACCGAAGGCGGCGCGACCACTGAGGAGACTGCAACCGAAGCCACCGGGCAGCCGGGAGTCGCGATCACCGCCGACGCCACAGAAGTCGAGAGCGCTGCAGTGGAACCGCCAATCGCCGAGACGAACGGTGAAATATTGGCCAAGGCCCCGGCGATGGCGATCGAACCGACCGAGACTGCATCACCGGAAGAGGCCGAAACTGAGAGTGCGGAGACCGTGGTCGCCGCCAGCTAGAGAGAGTCAACGAGATACTAAGATCGGCGAGCGCAGCCTCGAAAGCGGACTTCCGCCGGGCTGCGCTTTTCAATAGATTAGGGAGAGCATAAGCAATCATGGCAGAAATTACGGCGGCAGGCGTAAAGTCGCTCAGAGAAAAAACCGGCGCCGGCATGATGGAGTGCAAGAAGGCTCTGGTCGAAGCCGATGGTAACGAAGAGCGGGGGATCGAAATCCTGCGCAAGCGCGGTCTGGCCTCCGCGAAAAAGAAAGAAGGCCGCGTGGCGACCGAGGGCGTCGTCGGGTCGTACATTCACATGGGCGGCAAGGTTGGCGTGCTGGTCGAAGTTAACTGCGAGACGGATTTCGTCGCGCGCGGCGAAGACTTTCAGCAACTCGTTAAAGATATCGCCATGCATGTCGCCGCGGCCGAGCCGCGCTATGTTTCGCGCGAGGAGGTCCCGGCTCAGCTTTTGGAGAAAGAGCGCGAGATCGCGCGTGAGCAAGCGAAGAACGATCCTAAGAACCGGACCAAGCCCGACAACGTGATCGATAAGATTGTCGAAGGCCGCCTCAACAAGTTCTATGAAGAGGCCGTGCTTTTGGATCAGCCGTTCGTAAAAGAAGAAAAAAAGACAGTCGGCGAATTGATCACCGAGAAAATCGCAAAGACCGGCGAGAAAGTCTCGATTCGCCGGTTCACGCGTTACAAAATGGGCGAAGGCCTTGAGAAACGCGGCGATGATTTCGAGAGCGAAGTCGCGAAGCTCGCCGGCGAGTAAGTCTCGCTTCCCCGGCATTCACAAATGAATAATCAACCCAATCAAACTGTGCCCGCCTTCCGCCGCGTCCTTCTGAAGATCTCCGGCGAGGCGTTGATTGGCGAGCAGACCTCCGGCATCGACATAAACGTCGCGCACTCGGTCGCCGAAGAAATCAAGCAGGTCCACGAACTGGGCGTTGAAGTCGCGGTGGTAGTCGGCGGCGGGAATATTTTTCGCGGCGTGTCCAAGAGCGCCGGCAACATGGATCGTTCATCGGCAGATTACATCGGCATGCTGGCCACGATCATGAACGCGGTTGTGCTCCAGGATGCCCTGGAAAAAATCGGAGTCCACACGCGAGTGCTTTCGGCCATCGATATTCCTCAGCTCGCGGAATCTTTCATTCGGCGGCGCGCGGTGCGCCATCTGGAAAAAGGACGCATCGTGATTTTTGCTGCCGGCACCGGTAATCCTTTCTTCTCGACCGACTCGGCAGCGGCGCTGCGAGCCCTCGAAATCAAGGCCGATGTGATTCTGAAAGGAACAAAGGTGGACGGCGTCTACTCCGCTGATCCGATGAAGGACCCGTCGGCGACACGCTTCGAAACCATCACGTTTCAGGAAGTGCTCGAGAAGCAGTTGAAAGTGATGGATGCCTCAGCAATCTCTCTGTGCATGGACAACGATCTCCCGATCGTGGTCTTCAACATGCGCAAGCCGGGAAACATCGCGCGCGTCGTGACCTGCAACTCGCGTATAGGCACGCGCGTGTGTCTCCAGAAACCGTAAAATCGCGAATTGTTTTCGCTCTTTACTAATCCCGATTTACGATTTACGATTCACGGCCTTAAACGTTCACGACGATATGAGCGAAAAAGACGTCATCAGGGAAACCAAGCCGCGCATGGATCATGCGATCGACGACGTGCGCCGCAAGCTGGCCACCGTGCGCACCGGACGCGCATCGGTGAGCCTGCTCGACACCGTATCGGTCGACTATTACGGCACGCCGACGCCGCTCAACCAGATGGCTTCCGTGCACGCGCCTGAGCCGCAAATGCTCACCGTGCAGCCGTGGGATCCGACGCAGCTGGTCAGTGTCGAGAAAGCTATTCGCACGGCCGACCTCGGTCTGAATCCGTCGAACGACGGCAAGCTGGTGCGCATTCCCATTCCGCCGCTCACCGAAGAGCGCCGCAAGCAACTGGCAAAGCAGGTCCACGAAATTGCCGAAGAGCACCGCACCGCCGTTCGCAACATCCGCCGGGACGCCAATGAAAAACTCAAAAAGATGCTGAAGGACAAAGCGATTTCGGAAGACAATGAGCGCGACGGTCTGGACCAGGTGCAAAAACTCACCGACAGCTACATCTCAAAGATCGACGAGCTATCAAAGTCCAAGGAACATGAAATCATGAGCGTCTAGTTTTGACTCCCTCTCCCGTTGGGAGAGGGTTGGGGTGAGGGGCGGAGCTAAGGAGTACGTTGATCTTTCTACCTTTCCGGCCCTCTCCCTAGCCCTCTCCCAGAGGGAGAGGGAACAAACACTAAAATCGCCTGATGGTCATAAGTCTCGCCTTATCTTTCATCGCAATTGCGAGCGGCACGCTTCTTACTTACACCTACGACGAGGACGCGCCGCTCGCTTCGCGTTTGTGCAGCGGCGCCTGCATCGGTTTCGGCGCCCTGGGACTCACCGGCTTCGTCCTCGCCTCAATTCTCGGACTGACGATATTAACGCTGGCTCTTACCGGAGTAGTTCTCTTCACGCCTTTCTTACTTCTGATAAAAGAAGAGCGCCGCGCCAAGGCTGGCGACGACTTCAATCGCGCCTGGAGTGCAATCAGCCGCGCCAGTTCGCGCCCCGGTCGCTGGGCGGTTATCTATTTTCTTTTCTACGCCACAGTCGTCATCGTGATGTGGCTGGTTTTTGCGCGCGCGCTGCTGGACAAGCCCGATGGCATCTCGACGGGCGTGCTGAACAACTACGGCGACCTGCCGTTTCATATCAGCGTGATCACGCGTTTTGCTTTCGGCCAGAACTTCCCGCCCGAAGACCCCACGTTCGCCGGAGTGCGTTTCACGTATCCGTTTATTACTGACTTTATCTCGGCGATGTTCCTGCGCGCGGGAGCGAGCTTGCGCGATTCGCTCTTCATTGAAAACTACATCATCGGGGTCGCGCTGGTGGGCGTGCTCCATCGCTTTGGTCAGCAACTCTTGCGCAATCGCACGGCGGCTCTGCTGACGCCGGTGCTCGTGATTCTGAACGGCGGCTTTGGCTGGGCCATGCTGTTCAGTGAAGTGAACCAGAGCGAAGGCGGCGTCTTTCAGGTGCTCCGGCACCTTTCGCATTCGTATACGATCCTTCCCGAAGTGGCACTGGGCTGGCGTTGGGGCAACGCCGTCACCAGCCTGCTGGTCCCGCAACGCGGGTTTCTGCTGGGCATTCCGTTGGCGGCGATTGTGTTTACGCAATGGTGGGCCGCAGCGAGAGACGACGAGACGGGGGGAAAGGGAGAACCGGAGAAAAAATCACCTAAGAAAGGTTCTAAGAGCGCAAAACTGGAAGCAAATCTCCCTGTCGCCCCGTCGCCCCGTCTCCGCGTCAGCCGCCGAATGCTCGCCGCCGGTGCCGTCGCCGGCTTGCTGCCGCTGATTCACGCGCACAGTTTCATCGCAGTGATGATGGTGGGACCATTTCTGGCGCTGATTAATTTGCGCCGGTGGCGCGAGTGGTTTCTGTTTTTCCTGGTCGCTTCAATAATCGCGATTCCGCAATTGCTGTGGTCCACGCACGGCACTGCCGTCAGCACCCGTGCGTTTCTCGCCTGGCAGTTTGGCTGGGATCGGAGCGATGAGAACTTTTTTTGGTTCTGGTTTAAGAACACCGGCCTTTTTATTCCGCTGCTGATAACGGCTCTCCTGTGGAAGAGCGAAGACTATCTCGTGCCGCGCAAGCTTTTGTTTTTCTATCTGCCCTTCACTCTGTGCTTCATCATTCCAAACATGGCGAAGCTGGCGCCATGGATTTGGGACAACGTGAAGATACTTTTCTACTGGTGGCTGGCTTCGGCGCCAATAGTCGCTTTGCTGCTCGCGCGTCTTTGGGAAGGCAAGACCTGGCATCGCTGGCTGGCCGGCAGCTTGTTCATCGTGCTGACGCTGGCCGGCGCGTTGGATGTCTTTGCGTTGATGACGCGACAAGGCGAGTATCAGGAATTCGATCGCGACGGCATCAACTTTGCCGAGATGATCAAACAGCAAACGCCGCCGCGCGCGACCATCCTGCACGCGCCGGTTCACAACACGCCGGTCTTCTTAACGGGCCGGCGTTCGCTGATGGGTTATCCCGGACACATCTGGACGCACGGGCTCGACTATGGTCCGAGGGAAACCGAAATCAAGCGCATCTACGCGGGCGCGCCGGACGCCGAAAGCTTGCTGGCCAAGTACGGCGTCGATTATGTTGTAATCGATCCGCAGGAACATTCGTTGATGACAGTGAACGCAGCGTTTTTCAGTCGTTATCCGGAAGTGGGAAGCACTGGTGAGTACCACCTCTACAAAATCACGCGCTAAAAAAAAGCCGGAGCCGGCCGCAGAAGATGCGAACGGCGACGGCTTCTCCGCGCTCAAGTGGCGCCTTGCTTCGGCATCGATCTTGATGACGGGCGCGTTCCTGCGCCTCTATGATCTGGGCCTCGTTCCCTTCCATCACGACGAAGGCGTCAACGGGAATTTCCTGGTGACGCTGGTTCGCGAGGGTAGATACCAATACGATCCGCAGAACTATCACGGTCCGACGCTTTACTTCTTCTCGGCCGTCATTCCGTGGATCGTCCGCTTTTTTAGCGGCAAATCGGCCGGAGACACGTACGGCCTGACGACCTTCAATGTCCGCCTCGTCACAGCCGCGTTTGGCGTGGCCACGATTTGGCTGGCCCTGCTGCTGCGCAAGCGACTCGGCGCGATTGGCGCTTTGTCCGCCGCCGGCCTGATCGCGATCTCGCCGGGCGCGGTTTATCTTTCGCGCTATTTCATCCACGAATCGCTGTTTGTATTTTTCGGCCTCGCAATCGTGGTCGCGGCGCTGAAGTATTACGACAGCGGCAACTCTGTCTATTTGATCCTGGCGGCGATTTCCGCGGGGTTAATGACCGCGACCAAAGAGACTTGGATCATCAACGGACCAGTGTTGCTGATCGCGCTCGTCACCACGAGCGCATATTTTCGTTTGCGCGGATCTGGCGGCGAGCGCGTGCAAAAGGTGCTGGAACGCTTTGGCGGGCCCATCTCTTTAACGACGGTCGCGCTGGTCGCCTTTGCGGTATTCATCATCGTAAACGTGCTCCTCTATTCATCGTTCTTCACCAATTATCCGAAGGGCGTGCGCGACGCGATCTCGACCTTGAACCTCTGGCGCCAGCGCACGCGCGAGCACGTACATCCGTGGTGGCAGTACGTGCAATGGTTGGCACAGGAAGAGCCACTCTTGCTGTTGCTGGGCGGAGCGGGCGCGGCCGTTGCGGTTTGGCGAGCCGACAATCGGCTGGCAGTTTTCCTGGGGCTGTGGTCGTTCGGTTTGCTCGCCGCATATTCGCTCGTCGGCTACAAGACGCCCTGGATCAGTCTGAATTTCATTGTGCCGCTGGCATTGACGGGCGGGTATGCTCTTGAGCAGATCTACCGGAAATTTGGCGAGCCTTGGGTTCTGCTCGCGCTCGTCGCCGGTGGAATATTGCTGCTCGCCAACGGGACGATCGTGAAAGCGGTTTACGGAGATGAGGGAAAAGTCACGGGGCTGACCTGGAATTTCGATTTCTCAACCAGCTGGCCGGTGGTGGCGGGCATCGCTCTGCTGTCGGCATACGCCGGATATGTCATCTACTCGCGGTCGGATCGACGACGCACTCCGGTGCACTTCTACCTGGTCGCGGCGATGGCCTTCGCGATTTGCGGCTATCAGATGATCTCTCTGAATTTTGTTCACTATGACGACGACCGGTACGCGTACGTCTACGCGCACACCAAGCGCGAGATGCTGACGATGCTCGACCAGATCGATCGCATAGCGAAACGCATGAAGACCGGCGACGACACGGGCATCGCTCTCGTTTCGCCGGACTACTGGCCGTTGCCGTGGTACTTTCGCAACTACAAACGGGTCGGCTATTACCAGCAAATTGTGCCCACGACGGAACCGCTCATCATCGGCTCGATCGCGCAGTCGGAACAACTGAAGTCAACTTTCGCCGATCGCTATCAGTTGCTGAGTTCCGGACTGAATGAAGACGGTAGTTATCCTCTGCGCCCCGGCGTCGACCTGTTGCTGTACGTGCGGAAAGATGTGGCGAGATGAATTTGCGTCAGTTAAACTATTGGAGCAAGTTCTGACTTGAAGGCGACAAATGGAATTCGAGTGGGATTCAAAAAAAGCAGTGCGCAACCTTCACAAGCACGGCGTGTCGTTTGAGGAAGCCGCTACCGTGTTTGACGATCCCCTAGCGGCCTATTACGAAGACCCGGATCATTCGATCACCGAGCGACGCTACCTAACGATCGGCAAATCCGCCAATGGACGATTGATTCATATCGCCTTCGCAGATCGAGCGGAGCGAATTAGAATAGTTCGAAAGACGACAATATGAAGAAGAAACCAGATGAAGATGCAGACGAGATGAGGCCGGAGTATGACCTTAGCAAACTCAAATTCGTTGGCAGAGGGATCTACGCAGAGCGATATCGCTCCGGGACAAACATCGTGCGATTGGATAGCGACGTGCGAAAAGCGTTTCCGGATGACGAATCCGTGAACGAAGCGTTACGGGCAATCGCCAAAGCCGCGAAACGGGCATCCCACCCAACGAAGTCTCGGTCTCCTAAGCCAACCGCCCGGTCGCGACGAGTAGCTTAGAATTACATGAAGAACAAGAGCGATGAGAAGTCTGACGCTTCAAAAGAGGTTGAACTTGTAGTCACCCAAGAGCAGTATGAGGCAGGCTTAAAGCGCGGCTGGACAGACGATGACATGCTCAAGCCGGGGCGTTACAAACTGAAGCGCGGCGGATTCCTTGCGCGGCATCCGGAGTTTAAGATTAAGAAGAAGAAGCGAGCGTGAATGGACAATATTCATGAAAACGACGTCGTGGCGCTATTGGTCGATCAACCCGAGGCGGGTCTGCATCGCGGAGATTTGGGCACTGTGATCCAAGTCTTCGAATCAACGCGTGACCATCCTGGCGGATTCACAGTGGAGTTCGTGGACGAGTCCGGAAAGGTCCAGGCGCAGAGCGACATTACGGATCTCAATCAGATTGTGAAGCTGCGATATCGACCGGTGCTTGAGGCGGCGTAAGCTCATATGAACCCCGGAATATTTCTGATCCAAGACAACGATGAGCTTGTCGAAATGAACGAGCAAGCGTATGACTCCGAAGAGCTGCTGCAGACGCTGCTCGCGAAATATCCGTCTTTGTTGGTGGGTAACCAGATAGACGCCCAAGCACCGAGGAAATGGCTTCTAATTGACAGAGAGTTTGGCGTCCCCTCGGAAGAAGGCGGCGGCGATCAATGGTCACTCGATCACTTATTTCTGGATCAAGATGCAATACCCACCATCGTAGAGGTCAAACGGAGTACTGACACTCGCATTCGGCGAGAGGTCGTGGGGCAGATGCTGGACTATGCAGCCAATGCAGTCGTGTATTGGCCGCTGGATCGAATCCGATCGCGATTCGAGGCGAATTGCGAAAGAAACGGTGTGGATTCTGAAGAAACGCTACGAAACTTCCTTGATGGCGATGCAGAGCTCGGAGAATTTTGGCAAAGGGTTGATACAAATCTACGAGCTGGCAGGGTACGTCTGCTGTTTGTTGCTGACGAAATTCCAACGAGACTTCAGCGCATCATTGAGTTTCTTAACGGACAGATGAATCCCGCCCAAGTTCTCGCCGTTGAGATAAAGCAGTTTGTCGGACAAGGCTTGAGAAGCTTGGTTCCGAGAGTCATCGGACAAACCGCCGAGGCTAAAGAGAAGAACTCGACGGGTTCTCAGCCGTCAATAAATGAGTCGGAATTCTTTCAGGTATTGGAAGAGAACACCTCCCCTCAGGACGCGGAGGTAGCGAAACAAATACTGGACTGGTCGAATCAAAAGGCTTCCAACGTTAAATGGAGAAACGTGTCGTTTGCTCCTCGGTTTGATTGCAACTCGAGTTATCCACACATGCCGGTCAGTGTCTCGGTTGACGGCAAAGTCGGAATTAACTTCGTGCGCATGAAGAGATCACATCAACTGCCGGATGAGGTAAGGCTCGAAATCCTTCGTCGCTTAAACACTATCCCAGGAATCGACTTGCCGCAGGACAGCATAGAAAGGAAACCGACTATTCCACTCGCAGCCTTAGCAGACGATAGCGTTCTTGGACAATTTCTCGACATCATGGGCTGGACGCTCGAACTAGTTGAGGCCGCGCACCGGGACACAGCCGCCAACATGCAATCACTCTCTGCACCAACCCAATGATGCGTCTTCCCAAATTCGACTACCGCGTGCCGCGCACCATCGCGGAGGCGGTGAAGATTATCGCCGACACTGGGCCGGAGGCGCAGTTCGTTGCAGGCGGCACCGACCTCTATCCGAACATGAAGCGAAGGCAGCAGACACCGCGCACAGTCATCTCGGTCATGCGTCTGCCGGAACTAAATCAGATCACAGGTGATGGCGGTTCCGGGGTCGTGATTGGCGCGTCGGTAATCCTGACTGACATTTGCGAGCACCCGATCATCAAGCGCGATTATCCCGTGATCGCGAGCGCGGCGCGCACGATCTCGACACCGATCCTGCGCAACATGGGAACCATCGGTGGAAATCTGTTATTGGACACGCGCTGCAATTACTACGATCAGAATTACGAATGGCGCAAAGGGATCAACTTCTGTTTGAAGAAAGACGGCGACGTTTGCTGGGTCGCGCCGGGAAGCTCGAAATGCTGGGCCGTCCAGTCTTCGGACCTGGTTCCTGTGATGGTGGCGATTGGCGCGAAGTTTCGCCTGGTTTCGACGCTCGGTGAACGAATGATCGACGCGGCCGGCTTCTACAACGACGATGGAATTGATTATTTGAAGAAGCGCGCGGACGAATTACTGGTCGACATTCATCTGCCGCCGACAAACGGCTGGCGCGCTTCGTATCAGAAACTTCGCCGTCGCGGCGCCTTCGATTTTCCCGTGCTGGGGGTCGCGGCGTACATTAGTTACGAACTCGGTGCCCTCTCTAACGGTCGGGCTACTGCCCCGAGCGTTGTCGCCAACGCAAAGATCGTCCTTGGGGGAATTGCTCCTTCACCCATCGACGTGAGCGAAGGCGCCAACGCCCTGATCGGAAATCCATTCGACGACGATCACATTTCTGCCGCGGCCGAAGCGTGCTACAACAAAGCCCGCCCGCTGGATAACACCGACTTTGTAATGAACTGGCGGAAGCAGATGACGCGAGAGTACACGCTGCGCGCGCTGCGAGAATTGTTGTAGGAACAGGGCTCGTCCCTGCCCGCAAATCATGAAAGGCGGAACAAGCCCGCCTGTACAACGGAGACAATATGAAACGAGTCACTGGCATCGGCGGAGTTTTCTTCAAGGCAAAAGATCCGGAGAAACTGAAGGAGTGGTATCGAACCCACCTGGGTATCGAGTCGGAAAGCTGGGGCGCCGTGTTTCATTGGCGCGACGATCCTCGGGCAGACGATGGTTCCACGGCCTGGTCGGTGTTTACTGAAGAAACGAAACACTAGTGGACGCGAAAACTGACGAATCCGAATTCGGCAAATTCGGTTGGGCCATGGATCCGGAAGGCAACCGGGTAGAACTCTGGGAACCGCCGGCGAAGTAGTTGAGCGGCCGCACGAATTAACCACAAAGACACGGAGACACAAAGTACGCTCAATAACACTTTGTGTCTTCCGTGTCTTTGTGTTTATCTTCTTTGCGTGAACGAAATCGTTGCAATTCTGCTCGCCGCCGGACGCTCGCGCCGCATGGGCGCATTCAAACCTTTGCTTCCCTTCGGCGATCGTACGGTGATCGAATGCTGCATTGATAATCTGCGCGCTGCTGGTATTGACGAAATAGTAGTCGTCGTCGGTCATCGCGCTGAAGATGTTCGACAACAACTGAAAGGCCTTGACCTGAGCTTCGCAGTTAATCCGGATCCCGATAGCGAGATGAGCGCATCAATCGCTCTCGGCGTCGAACAAGCCAGCAGCAACGCGAGCGCGTTAACTATCGCCCTGGTAGATCATCCGGCGGTGCCACCCGAAGTCATCCGGATTCTGATCGACGAATGGAAACGCGGCGCCGCCCTGGTACAGCCTGAACACGCCGGACGCGGCGGACATCCGGTCTTGATTGACCTGGCTTACCGCGAGGAACTGCTGGTTCTCGATCCCGCGCAGGGCCTGCGCGCGCTGTTCGCCGCGCATCGCGAAAAGGTGCGGCGCGCACCGGTCGAATCGCCTTACGTTGCGCAAGATATGAACACGTGGGAAGATTACCGTCGTCTCCACGAGGACGTCTTCGGCATAGCGCCGGCGCCGGCCTGACCGTTTTCAGCCCGTTTTTGCTGGCCCGAAGCGACAAATAAAAATGTCCAACGGGATGACCCCCGAACTCATCTAAGCGTTCGTTGATTGGTTCGCCGTCACAGCTAAACGAGAACACAAACGACGGCGCACAGCCAAAGGAGCATTGATGTTAACCAGGATTCATAAAGTAGTCGTCATCACGACGTTTCTCATCGCGATTTCGATCGCGGCTGCGACTTCTGCGTGGGCGCAGGATCGAGCGGACTTTTCCTTCCGCGCGATTGATGGGGCGACCGTTACTTCCGAAAGTCTGCGTGGCCAGGTTGTTGTGCTCGCGTTCGGGGCTTCGTGGTTGCCGCTGACGCGCAATCAAATGGAAGGCGTGAAGAAACTCGCCGACCAGTACGCCGGTCGCAATGTAGTGGCTTACTGGGTCAGTACCGACTCGGAAAATCCCAAATCAAAAAACTTTGTAGCCGACGATGAATTGCGCGGGCTGGCTCGGAAGTACAACGTCAAGGTCCTGCGCGATCCGGACGGCGTCGTTTCGAAGAGGATGGGGGTCGATCAGTTGCCGTCTATGGTCATCGTCGATAAGCAGGGAAACATTTCCGGGACGGCCGGCGGATTGGATCCGAACGCCGACGTGGCAAAGCAGTTGGCGAGCCGGGTGGATAAGATTCTCTGAGGTTTGAAGTCTTGAATCTGGAATCTTGAATTTGAAATGACCGAAGTCCAAGTGCGCTAAGGTCCCCCTCTCGCGCCCGCCCAGCCTTCGTTCATCAACTCGTAGATCAACCTCACCGGCAGACCCACGACATTAAAATAATCGCCGCGGATTTTTTTGATAAAGCGTGCGCCTTGTCCCTGAATCGCGTAAGCGCCCGCTTTGTCTTGCGGCTCGCCCGTCGCGACGTACCAGCCAATTTCATCTTCACTCATCTCAGCGAATCTGACTTCAGTTACTTCGTGGGCAACCTTCGACGAATCGGTTTCGCCGTTAACCAGCGCGACACCGGTCAAAACCTGGTGCCAGCGATCTCGCAAGAGTCGCAACATCCGGCGCGCATCTTCATCATCGCGCGGCTTCCCTAAAACCTCATTCGCGATCACAACGACGGTGTCCGCGCCCAGGATCGTCGAGCCGGCCGCGCGCAACGCCGCAGCTTCGGCTTTCGCGCGCGCAACCCTCTCGACATAGGCGACCGCCTCTTCGCCCGCGCGGCGCGACTCGTCAATACCGACGGCCTGCGTTTCAAACGGCCAGCCAACCGTGCGCAGAATTTCCGCGCGACGCGGACTGGCGGAAGCCAGGATGAGTTTTGCCCCGGTGATCATCGCGCGCAATTGCAGAGAAAAGTTAAATCACCTCGCTCGGACTCACTCACTTGGTCGTTTCGCTTGTCATCCATTACACTTCGGGACTTGCAAAAGTTATGATCGACTTAAACCGTTTATTGCCGAAACTCCTGAACGCCACTGACGCGAATTCTGAGATGACGGAAATCGCGACCAAAATCGCGTGGACACGCGCGGCCGGCGCCGGACTGCGTCCTAACGCGATCCCTTTTCGCGTTTATCAGAAGACCCTCATCGTTTCGGTCGCCGACGCGATCTGGCAGAAGCAAATGCAGACGATGAGTGCCGAACTTCTGTTTCGCGTTAATCGATTGCTGGGCCGCGACGTGATTGACTTTATCGAATTCCGCATCGACCCGGCAACCATAGACTCGGCGCGGGCCCTGAATTTCCCAGCGAAGGATTCGTCGCCTGTTGCAGCGCCGGCGATTCCAGCCGAACTGGTTTCAGCGGCAAGCCGAATTGCGGACCAGGAATTGCGCGAGCGTTTTCTGAGGGCGGCTGAAAATTGCATCGCTCGCCGCGAGGCGAATCCCCATTAGTTTGAGTTACAAGAACCATGCCCATTACCGAATCTGACATCGAAAAGATCGCACAGCTGGCGCACCTGGAAATCACCGACGAAGAGCGCCGCCTACGTCGAGCAGCTGAACGAGATCGACACCGCCGCGATCGAGCCGGCCCTGGGTGGTCTGACGCCCGAAGGCGAGCGCACCGAAGCTGCGCGGATTGATGAAGTGCAACCATCGCTCGGCCAGGATCTCGCTTTGGATCAGGCGCCCGATGCAGCCTCAGGTCACTTTCGGGTACCGAAAGTCCTGGGCTAGCGAGAGCTTTGAAATCGAAAGCCTGGTTGAGACTCGGGATCCGTTGGGTGAATCCATAATGTCATCTATCCCCGGAAGGATTGAGCTGGAGTCGGATGTCCGGCTCCAATGCCGCAGAGCACAAGAAGTTGACCCAGACCTTGCACGTGCCGTTCGGCAAGTCTGCGAGCAATGTAGTCACCTAGCTGCTTGCTACATTCTCGATGCTCGGCGGCCAGACACCGGCGACATGGCGTTGATTATTGCGCTCACCGTTGATGATGATGACGAGCGCCACATAGATGAGATAGGTCAGCAGTTTCAGGCTATGTTGCGCCAGTTCCCGACCCAGGCACCGAAGACATTCATTATGTCTTCATCATCATTTGTCGAGAGCTATGCAGGTGCCGAGTTCTATGAAAGACGAGCGGACTAAATTGTGATTGGCAACATCATCAGCCAGCAAGAAAGCATCGCGCGTGGCGAGACCACGGCGCGCGCGTCCGTTGAGTCTGCGCTCGCCGCCGCCGAGAAATTGAATGACACGCTGAACGCATTCCTGGAAATCGATCGCGAGGGCGCGTTGCAGCGCGCTGATCGGATAGATG